>JAABUW010005540.1_pt1 | contig 16386 bp, 4 predicted proteins | sample 5560081 | NCBI WGS metagenome assembly JAABUW01 (sample SAMN10711882, study PRJNA513363) | rock metagenome | isolation source: Antarctica rocks | place: Antarctica: Victoria Land, Knobhead sud | reverse complement strand
ACTAAAATGTAATTAAAACTTTACAATAGTTTTTAAAATAATACAAAAAGTCTATTTGTTAAACAAACAAAACAAAAAAGTAATTAATAAGAAATTCGACAAACTTTATTAGTAAAAGAAGATAAAATAATCTATTGTTACGCTATTACTTCCTAAGAAGTCTTAGAGAATATTAGAGAGAGTTGTATTGTTAAAGAGATTTATAGACGTCTTTAAACAATGTGAGCAATTATTTAATAACAAGAATTGCAACTAGATGTAGCGATAACAATAAATAAAAATTTATCTTAAGTTAAATACGATTTATAAAAGAGTCGTATTTAAGAATCTATATATTAAATAAAATTCTTTTTGCTCTTTTTGCTCTTTTGTAGAGCAAAAACAGTAAATCTTTATGTTTTTGTTACTTTTTTAAGAAACAAAGAAAGCAATGTTTCTAATATTTTCTCGTAAAGTTGTAAGAGCATATGTAGCTATTCGTTTCTAATGTTATATATTGTGCGTAGACTATATATTGACGTAGATTCGTAACACTATTTTTTTTCTTTTTAGACTTTCGTTTTAAAAGCAAACTTTAACATGTCTCGTATTAAGTTCAAAGTTTCTTTTTATTAACGTTGTCTTATTTAAGTTGCAAAATTTAGTATTTTTTGTGTTGCAATGCGTTTTTATCATTAATATGTTCGCTTAAGTAAGCAATGTTATGTTGCAAAGAATTTTAATAAATGTGTGAAATGTCTTCGCGATAGTTATTCGTGCGACTTAACGTTTCTAGATATCGTTCGATGACGTCGTCTTAAAAAATAGCGTCAAAAATTAAAAGAAGAGCTTCGTGAAACGAATGCGAAACAACAATGACTACTTCGTCAACTTAATTATCTAGAAGAAAAACAACAAACAATAATAAATAGCGAGCTAAAAAATCTAAAAAAAATGATTTTATTAAGCTCTTTCGCCAATTCTTCTCTTTTAAGTTCTTTAATTAATGTGATTTTAAAACAAGTTGTCTTTTCTAATATTATAAAAGAATGATCGTTTACTTTTTTGATCTTTTTTGACGAAATTGTTGCAAACGATGTTAGCAATGCTTCAAATTCTTAATAGATTTTTAAGTGTTTTTAAAGATAAAATATCTCTTTTACTTAACAAAATATTTTTAATCTTTTTGTTATAGAATTTTTTCGATTTTAAATTATTTTTTCTTTTATTAATGAAAATGAAAAATGTTTTGTAAAGACGTAATTGAATTTATTAATTTCAACAATAATATATAAAATACTAGAAATACTTTGACGTTCTTAAGTAAATTAAGTTTGTAATTAATTAATCTTTTAGTCTTTTTAACGAAAAACAATTTAACTTTGACATGATTCAATTTCTTGCTTAGCTTTTTTGTCTTAAAATTTTTTGTAAAAAGATATATTTTATTTTTCTCTTTTAATTAAGATGTCGTTTTTCGTTTTTTGTTTTAATATTTAATTGATCTTTCTTGCATTTTTAAGATGTTGTCGTATATCTTTTTTAACGTTGCTACTCTTTTGATAATTAATTGCGTTAATAGATGCGTACGCTCTTTTTTAAAGAGGTTTGATTTCTTGTTATAATTGACGAAAAATAAAGTTATCTTAGTAGTATTTAAAATCTTTGCATTGAATGCTAGTTGTATTATAGATAAAAGTGATACTCAATTGCTATAAGTATTGTTGATGTAATATCTTAAATATTGCTTAAGACTTTAGTTTGTTCTCTCTATTTAACTATTTGTGATCAAATGATAGACAATAGACATTTGGAGTCTCGTATCTAGCATTGAGAGAAGCGTCTTTCAATAGTTAGACGTGAAGAGCTTGTCTTTATTACTAATTAGTTTCTTAAGTATATTGTAATATTATATAAGTCGATTTAATACAATGTATCTTAATTGTTTTGCGATAAACTTCTTTTTGCATGCGATAATATATTAGTATTTAATAAGCTTATTAATCATTATTAATATCAAATAATATTTATCTTTAATTGCTAAGTTCATCGACTTAAGCAACTTAATAATAAAGTTTATCGTAACTTCATTTTATAACGATTTAAATAATTCCTAATATTAAATTTCGTTATAACTCGCATATGTATCATGTTTGTTTTACTAACAATTAAGACATCGTTTAATGTATGCTTTAATAACTTGTTTTATCTATAAAAACTAACAATGTTAGCGTAAAAGCTAAAGAATTTTCGTCACTTCTAGATGCTTTTGTAGTGATTCGTCATAATGCTCTTTTATATATTCGTTAATCTTATTAGTAAATATTTGAAGTTTTTTCTTCTTTATTAAAAACTCTTTTGTATTATCTTGAAGTATTTGTAGTGTAACATTTAGCTCGTATTTGTTTGCTAATAATGATTCGTTTTTATTAATTTTAAATATGTTGTAATTAAACGATTTCTTCGTTTTTATATAATTACTTTTTCTATTAAGTGCGTTTGCTCTATCATTATTTTTATCTAAAATATATTGTATTCTAAACTTGTATTGTTTAAATTTTTCTAATTATCGCACTTATTTTCTATTAAATTGCTTAATAATAATAAAGTGCACAAAATTCTTATAATTTGTAAAAATCGTAAATTCGAGTAATTTTTTCGTATATACTTTTCATGATTTTAAGAAAACTACTACAGCGAGTAGTTTCTTATTGTGAACATTATAGTTCTATTTAATTAACAAGAATTTTCTCGAAAGATATATTATTAGATGTTATATGTCTTCATGCCTTTGATTAAAGCATGCATTAATAATTAGATTTAATGCGTCGATTTTAATTCTATTTAATAATCGCGAATTGTATATCTTTAATACTAATTTCTTTAAACATTTTAACTTAAGATTCTAAAATAATTTCTCTTTTGCGAATTCTTATAATTATGACGTATTCTTCTTCGTAAAATTCGTTAATAATATCGCATTTATTAAGTAGTTTTTAATAAATTTTTTGTTGTAATTTATAAAATTTAAAAAGAATTGTACTTTTTTAACATTTGTTAATAATTTTTATTCTTTAATTGTTTGTAGCTTCTTAAGATTTATGCGTACTTTGTATCGTTCAACAACAAATTTAAAAAAATCAACTTTCTCTTAATGAAATTCGCATTTTTTTAACTTAAAATGTAAGTTTTTTATGTTTAAACATTCTAATACTTTAAAGATATAATTAACATGCTTTTTCAAAATTTTTAAATAAATTATGATGTCGTCTAAGTATGCTATAACAAATTGATTTAAATATTGTCGTAATATATTATTGATTATTTCTTAATACGTTGTTAAAACATTTATAAGTTCAAACGACATTATTGTATATTTGTATAATTTATATCGTATACAAAAAGCTATCTTTTACTCTTTCTTTATTTTTATTCTAATTTAATTGTACGCTTCTTATAAGTTTAGTTTAATAAAATACTTTGTTTTAAATAATTAATTCTAAAGTTCGTTAATATTAAATAGTGAATATTAATTCTTAATTGTAATATTATTTAGCTTTCGATAATCGACACATAGACGAAAAGTTTATTCTTTTTTAATACAAAGAGAATCGAGTATCTTGTCTATAATTGAGATTTTTTAATAAATTCTTTTTATTCGTTTTTTGCTAGGTATTCGCAAAGTACTTCGAGCTTTTTCTTAAATAGAGTATATATAAATTTAAACGTAAGTTGCTTGCTTAATTTAAGTCTAATTTCGTAATTTTACAATTAATATTTAGGAAAAGTCTTTATTGTTTTCTTTTTTTAAAATAAATGCTTTCAATTGTTATATATTCGTGATACGTACTTTAGCGATTTCTTCGTTGTATTAAATAGTTTAAGACTTTCAAAAAATTCGTAATTTCTTTCACTTACTTTAACTTTATAATTTAATTAATTTTTATTAATGTCTATTAAATTAAACTTTGTTAAATCGTTTTTTTGCAAAAATGTAAACTCGCTATTTGCGATCGATTTTTAATTCGTTCTTTTATCTATTATTGAACGTTGTTAATGCGTAGATTAAATGTGAATTACGTAATTATATTGCACAAATCTAAGTACTTGTATATTTTAATTAACTTTTAGATTGTGTTGCTTCAATTAAAGCATTTCTAAAACGATATTATAAATGACTATTTTCACTATATTAAAGATTAGTTTCTCGTAATGTTGCTAAATAGCTATCAATAATAATATTGTCTCTTTATTTACTTTTTCATTTTCGTTAAATAATAAGTTTTTATCTATAACTATTAGATTGTATGCGTTAAACTTCTTTTAAGTAAAGTATTCTTCTCTCTTAAGAAAAGCTTTGATCATAAAATTATTTATCGCACTAGAATCGATCATTATAATGAATCGACAATTATTAATCTTAATTAATGTGATAAAACATCGTGCGTATACTATTAAGTTTAGTTGCTATTATTAAGCTAACATATTACATTTCTTTAATATGCTCTTTATTAAAGAATTTAAACTTTTTCTTGCTTTAATGCTAAGACTTCTACTTCGAACGCTTGTTTACGTTAAGCTTTCTTCTTGTGCTAGATTAATGACTTTGATTTTCTAGAAAATCAATTAATTTTTTCTTTGTCTTCTAGGTGAGTCTAGCATAAGTCGTTATAGCATTTTATTCAACTAAGTGTCGCATATTTCTTTGCTTTCTTTATCTTCTTTTAGAATAAATTAACATTGCTTAGTTGTTGTTCGATTTTCTCAAAAATATCTTTTTTTATAGTGGCGTCGCTTTCTAGCGCTTCCTCGCATTTATTTACGATTTAATTTATCTTTCTCTTCTTTAATAAGTTAGTTAAAGCGTTAAGATAATTCGTGATGTTATCTAAGCATTCGTGAAAGTTCTTTTAGTTGTATTTGTCGTTTAAGTTTGTTACTAAATGAAGATATAACGTTCTTAATCGTTGTGCTCTCATAGCTTCATTAAGTATTTAATTAACTTTTTGCGTAAATGCGAATGCCTTGTTTAATGATGTTTTATCTAGAACTTTCTATAATTAATTTAGATTTTTTATCAAATAGTAGTCGTCGTTTAATTTAGTCTTGAAGATGTTCGTCTTTGTGTCAATTTGCTTCTTAATGTCGTTCTAGCTATTAAATATCTCTTTTAACATAGCATTAATTTGTCAACGATTCATTAAGTTTCGTGATCGATAATCTCTTGCGAAGTGATTTAATTTGTCACATAAATAGTACGTTTTTTAGAATTTGTTATTTTGCTTTCTTCTAAAGTTTTTTTCTTTACGTTGCTAAATAAAATTTAGTTTCATAAATATAGATTTACGATAATTAGAATTACTATACTTTTGATTAGAACGAAATTCTTTTTATTAATATTTAATCGTTAATTCAAAAAAGATTTTTGCTCTTTTTCGAAAATAATTGTATCTTTTTTTTATAGCTCTTTTATATAGTTTGTCGTTGAAATCGATAACTACTTCGATGAGATTAAATATGTCATTAAGAATTTTTTCATCACGCATAATTTCGTTCTTTAGATTGTTCTTAAAATTTCGTCGAAACATTGTTATAAGTGCGACATCGTTTTATTTGATTAAATTAACATACTTTTAAAATCTAGCTACGTAATCTATTGCAAAAATTCGTTAAATTAAGTGTTAAATTACTCTTTTCGCAATTTGTTTCTCGTTAGATGTTTCAAAAATTCTTCGAAGCTTTCTTTTGAAATTATTGAAGTCTATGAACATCGCACGAGAGTTTTCGTCATAATTTTTTTAATATTTTCGTAAATTTAATTTAAGCTAATGTTAGACTCTTTCTTTAAGAAATGTTGATGCAAAAATCGTTTTTTAATTCGCTAAAACAAAATAGAAGATAAAATAGATATTTACTTGCATAAGCTAGTTCTTCAAGTCAATATAATCTTCATAATAGATATTGAGCTTATTAATTCTAATTTTGTCGTCTTTTATGATCGATGATCGACGTGATGCTGATAAGTTAGTGTTTAAGATAAAGGCGCGTTGATCTAATACAAACATTCTTAGAGTGTTCAAAGTGTTACGCTACTACTTTCTAAGAAATCTTAAAGAATATTAAAGAGAGTTGTATTATTAAAGAGATTTATAAACGTCTTTAAACAATGTAAATAATCATTTAATAACAAGGGTTGCAACTAGATGTAACGATAATAATAAATAAAAACTTATCTTAAGTTAAATACGATTCATAAGAAAGTCGTGTTTAAGAATCTATATACTAAATAAGATTCTTCTTGCTCTTTTTGCTCTCTCGTAGAGCAAAGAAAGCAAGTCTTTATATTTTTGTTGCTTCTTTAAGAAGCAAAGAGAGCAATGCTTCTAGTACTCTCTCGCAAAGCTATAAGAGCATATGTAGCTACTCGTTTCTAGTGCTACATATTGTGCGTAGACTATATACTGGCGTAGACTCGTAACATCTATATAATTAATTTCTTTTAATTTTTTAATCTTTGTTATTTGACGTACAATTAACAACTTTAATAATTAATTTACTAAAAAATATTAAGTAGTTACAAATATTAAAGATTTAAATAAATTAATAATTATTAATAATTACTTAATACTTATATAGAGCAATATTATAGCGTAGTTAAAGAGTTGTAGTTATATAAGTTTAATAAATAGTTTTGCTTTCTTTTTTTAATTTGTAGTAGTTAAACAAAATTGTTACAAGTTTTTGTTTATTATTTATCGAAACAAAAAACAACTTAATATTGTTGCTATAAAATTCAAAAATTTCTTAATTTATATATAGTAAATAATAGATAAACAATTGTAACTTCTACGCGAGTTTTGCAAAATATATATCAATAATATTGTTATTTTCTCTAAATTTTTTATAGATTATTTTGATTATTTACAAAATCTCTTTATTAAATTTGTTAAGTTTTAAATTATATTAAGTTTTAAAAAAATTTATCTTAACTATTCTAATATTATTTTGCTTAAACAAAAAATTAATATCTTCGATTTATCTATTATTAAGAAACAAATTGTTGCAATTAAAATTATTTAATTTTTCAAAAATTTTAAAGCGTTAAAAATATATTTGAATCTCGTCAATTATTAATATAACAAAATTATTTAATATATACAATATATTAACTTGTTATAACAAAAAAAAATACAATTGTTTAAAAGTTTGTTTGCGCAAAACAATTAAAAACGTAAAACGTATTTTCGAAATATTTCTATTAAGCAATTATTAAATTTATTAAGCTTTTTTTATTAGTTTTAATATATTTTTACAATATCGAATTTTCTTATTTATTTTAATATTAGTTGTTGTCTATTTGTAAAACTTAACACAACAAAAGAACAAAAATATCAAATTAAAATCTATTATATTAAAGACAATTTTATCGACAATAATTTTCAAAAATCTAATATTTAATATATATTGTTTTTGTTTAAAATATTAAGTATTGTTAAGTCTTACTCTTAATCAATAAAACTAAAGATTGCTTGCTTGATTTAAACAATCAAAAAAACAAAATATCTAATTAAGATTTCTAAGTAATCAATTATTGTCTATATAAATTACTTGACTACGCTTAATATTATTAAATAAACAATTTTGTTATTATTTGTTACAAACAAGCTTAATTTTAAATTTATACACATATTACAATATCTTTTGCAATTTAGTTTTAATATTTAACACAAAATAGATTGTCTAAATACAATATCTAATATTCTATTTCGATTGTTAATATTAATCGATAAAAAGAAAGCAAATAATATTGAAGAGTTTAACAAAATTAGCGTTTTTATATTTGAGATCAAAGTTTTAAAAATAAACAAACTTGTCAAACACATTTTTAAAAAAAAGAAAAATTTAATTGTACAAATATTTTTTGATAAAGCGATGTTTTTTTATGTTTGCTTAATAGAAATAAATGCTAATTTTAAAAAACAATTGCTTGACATCTATATTAAATTTGTTAAATAGATAAAAATTATAAATATTGTTTAGAAATTCGTTATATTGTTGAGTATACAATTTTTTGTAAAAAATAAATTACTATACTACACAAACTATATTAATTAAAAGAGACTTTATTTATTAAAGAAATTTAAGAAAAAGATTTTTACTTAAATATATAACAAAAATTATTACGTCAACTTTACTCGTTTATATAAGACAATTTTTATCAATTTTTACTTTTGCAAGTTAAATAATTGTCTACAATATTATATAATATACTGTTAAGAATACAATCTTTATTAAATAAAGCGTTATTAATTGTACAACATTTTAAATTTTATTACTAGTTTTTTAGTGCTTTTTTACACAATAAGTTTCGATTTTATATTAATTTTATTAAATAAACAAAATATAAATGTTGCACTTATCGCAATATGTAAATTTTTCAAAAAAGTAATAATTATAATTAATAAAAATATATATATTGCTAAAAACTAAATTAATGTAATAATAAACAAACTTGCAAACTAAAGAATATTAAAGACTTTTATACACAATTATAATAAAAAGTTCTTGTTCGAGTTCTAACGCGTCGTATTTAAGAAACTCGACGTTAATTTTTTAGTTTTTGCTATATATTATTTTTAGGTTAATAGTTAAAGCGAAAGAATTAATTAAACAATAGAGTTTGTTCTTTGTTATATAATAGCAAACAATTTTGAACTTAACTAAATATTTATTTTTTAATTTTTCAAATATAATTGAACAATTTATCTAGTTTCTTTATTGATCTTTCGTCAAATAAAATAGTTATAAAATTTAAAATTTAAGATTCTTTAACTTTTCTTAAATTCGATAAGCAAAAAAAAAATTAACTCGAAAAAAAATTAATAAATGCAACAAAAACTAAGATTGCAATTGTTTAAATCAATATAATAACAAAGAATCTTTACAATAAATATTATTAATTTTTGACTTTTTAAGTAAACAATTAAGTTTTTCTTTGTTTGTACAAGAGTTATAGTTTATTTTTTGTAAAGTTAACAAAATTAACTATTTAGCAAATTAATCTCTTTATAGTTTTTGAACAAAAAAATAATCTAATTTACAAACTTGATTTGCTTATTAATAAAATTATTTAATTATTTTTATTATTAATTTAGAGTCGATCTTTAAAGAAGACAATTTTTATAATTGTTTGCAATCTAATTACTCTAAATCAATTACAAAATTTAATAACAAGTAACATATCTACAAAATTGAATTTTTTGTTAATTATCGACTTTGTCGTTACGATCGCAAGAAATCTATCTCGAAATATCTAATTTGTTAAAAAGATTATAGATTTAAGTTCGATTGTTAATACAACAAAAATTTGCTAGATAAAGTCAAAGATTTTGTCAAAGAATACAAGATAAAGTATAACATTTCTATTAATAATTTTATACGACGTTTCAATAAAATTACATCTACAATATTGTAGCATTTTTCAATTAACAAAGTTAAGAAGATTTTACGACAAGATTGCAATTGTTTTCGAAAATTATAAAACAAATATCTTTGTCAAATTAAGACATTAAACAAACAAACTATTATTAATCGAACAACTTTTAACTTTATTAGTATAATTTAGATTGCAACTTATAACAAGCTATTGTATTATAACTTTTAAATTTTTAAGCAATATTAGACGAGCAATTTTTGCAACATTATATTAGTAGTAACACAAAGTATAAATATTAATCGACGTTCTTATTAATATACTTGTAAAATCAAATAACAAAATTCTATTTATTAGACACGTAATTTTAATAACTATTAATATTTATTTAATAATTTTTTTTCAAAATTAACAACTTATCTAACTTTACAACTTAACAAATTGCGAAAATTATATTTGCTTGCGCGTTGTCTATTATCTTTATCAATTATTTAAGTTGTTAAGTATTATATTGTTATTATAAGACTCTTCGAGTTCGCTAATATATCTATAATTGTTACTTAGAAAATTGTAGCAACTTGTTAAGTTAAAAAATACAAACAACAACTTATTATTTAAAAAAATATAACAATTAAAAAAGTTAAAAAACAAATTATTTCTATTAATTTTAAGCAAAGAGACGTTGAACACAAAATTATCGAAAACAAAAACAACAAAAATTACAATAATAACAATAGCGCAAGCTTGCTCAACTATAATTGTTTAAACATTTAAGCTCTTTAAACATTTATTAAAAACAAAATTAAGAATCGCAACAATTCTCTTATTATCGAAATATACGTTCGCTATACTATTATAAAAGAATTGAAATTTTTTATTTTTAAAAATAAAATATTTGAGATAACAATTAAAAACAATTATTTAGCTCTAAATTAATTTAAGTCTAATATTAAATTTGCTAAATTAATTGATAACAACAATAAAACAATCTAATTTTAAACTTTTATTGCGCTAATTAATTTTAATATTGTTTATATAGTTTTTGTCGAAATTAAGATTAACAAAAGAGATTGATTATAATTAGTAATCTTTGATATCAATAACAATTTATATATATTTCGCAAATTACTCGATATCTTTGCGATTATAAAATATAAAAAATTGCTTTATATATTGATTTATAAACAAAAATATTAACTATACAACAAAAAGATTAATATTACGTCTATTGTATTAAACATTAATTATTGTACTACAAAGATCGACAATGTAATTATAAATCTAATAAAAAGCAAAATCTATATAGCGACAAAATTTGTATTAATTTTATTTACAATCAAGAAATTTCTACAAATTTATATACAAAATATTGTAAATTAAATAAATCTAATAAGCTATAACAATCTTTATATCGATTTCGCTTATATTAAGTTTGTTAAATCTAAACTTAAAACTATTAAAAATAAATTTTAATTCAAAAAAATTATTGATTAAATTAAACAAAAGTTACAAAAAGTATCTAGCGCATTTATATTAATTAAAATGTACGCAAGAAAAAAGACAATATATATTTTAGACTTTAATTATCGATTAATTAAATATTACAAACTTGTTGACTTATTTAATAACAAAATCAAAATTAATTGTTCTAATAAATTAGTACATATATTGCGTTCGCAAAATAATGCAAAGAATAACAAGTTTTTTTCGAAATGCAAAGCAAATATCTCTTCAATAGACAACAAAAAGAGATTGCGAAAATAAATTTTTGTTTTGTTGTTTTTTTTGCACAATACGCTAGCAAACAATGCAAAAACTACAATCTTTATTCGCTCTAATTTTATAGAAATTAAAACTATAAAAATCTTCAAAACTATTAATACTTTAATCGACAAATTATACGACAAGTTTTAAGAGATTAACGCAAAATTCGAAACTATTGCAATAAGTGCTTTAACAATATAAAACAATAATATTACAAAAATATACAAAGATGTTGTTCTAAATAGTATTGCTAAATTTGTTTAAGAGTTGTCGAATTTGCTAGTTTTAATTCTTAGAAAAAAACAAATTGTACAAAGTAATATGTATTTTATTAATTAATATATATACAACGCATATACTAAAGTTTTCGAAAAAAGAATTTAAAAATTTTTTTTTAACTTCTACAATTCGCTAACTATTATAGAAGATTAATTTGTCGCATTTAATAAATACAACAAAAGAAAAATTTAAAAAAATAAAAATGCAAGTAACAATAGCAATACGAAAATAAGTTGTTTGCTATTTAAAAAATTACAATATATAATTCGATAAGTATTTGTCGATAGATAAGTTAATCTTGTTTTAATTGTTGTTTGATTAATATACTACTACAAGTTTGTTTAATATCGATAGATAATAAATACTATTGATCGACTAATTTGTAAATAGATTAAGAATTAAGAATTTGAAAATTAATTGTTTTTTTTTTTTTCGCGATTTGCTCTAGTTGTCTTATAAATGTATTATTACAAATCTACTTAACAAGTGTTTTTGTTAATTATTATTAGCAAGAGCGTTGTCTTCTTTTTTCGAAAGAGACATTTGTTATATATCTAGCTAGCAAATTGCTTTATTCGACAAGTTTTACTCGACGAGTTGCGCTAGTTTCTAAGAGAACTAGTTCGACAAGTAAAGATAGATTTGCGCATAGCTAGATAGATTATTAATTCAACTATTTATCAAAACTTGTCTAATGCTCGCTTTGTGTGTTTCTCGTCCTGCTTTCGTAACAAATAATATTAAAAATAAAATTAATTATAAAATTGTAGAAATCTCGAACTAGTTAATAGTATCAATAAGTTTAAGTATATTATCTAAATATATTATTATATATTTTTCGATAAAATATAGAATCGAAGTTTATCAAAAACTATAATAGTTGTAATCTATTTATTACATAAATATTAAATAATTTATATATATTACTTTACTACATTATTATAGAACATTTAGATAAAAAAATAAAAAAATCTAAAATCTAATTTTTGTTTATTAAATTTGTTACTAAATAACTTTATCTCTTAACAATTTGAGTCGATTTTTTTGAATCAATTTTCGATTCTAATTCTAGAAATCGATTCGACTCGATTCGATTTTCGATTTCAATTTTAGAAATCGATTTGTCAAGACTTTCGAATCGAATTAATTCGAATCGCCAAGATTCGAATCGATTAATCGACTCGAACTCGATTAATCGACCCGACGCGATTAGTCTAAATTCTCTCTAATATCTCTTACGAAAGTATTAGCGTAATATAAAGATGTTAAATTGTATTGCGTTCGAGCAAAGTTTTTGATTACACGTCGAGTTTTACGCTAAATGTTATAAACGTTGCTCCCATATTAAGCGAAGCGATTTTGACGCTAATTTGAGCTTGTTTGACTTTTTGTTGCAATTTCGTTCGTATTATTGAGTTTTGCTTTTAGACCATATGAAAGATTTTCGTTCCCTTAGCACCTAAGAAAACGAAATTTCTTCCCATGGGTCTAAGTACTAAGGCAACAAGCAATTACCAATTTTCAAATTGACGAGCCGAAGTCACGGAAGTCAAGCCGTCAGCATCCCTGGCCCCTTGATTATCGTATAATCGCAACTTTTCCCGTTGCGCGCAGTTCTCTTCTCTAATTTGTGTACGATCTTGTAGACATGGTCGAGTCGCCTAGGTACTTGACAGGCGATAAGAAAGGTATCCGTGAATTCATTGATAGATTTGATGTAAGTGTCGAGTGTTACTTTTCTTGATTGATACCCATACGAGTCTATTTCCATGCCAGGTCTCTGCTTCGAATTTTCCATCGTTGCTGGGTTCGCAGTGAAGGTAACTTTTTTTCCGCCGAAAAGCCAGGCTTCTAACCATATATTATCCAGGTGTTCCTGTTCGACTGTGATGGTGAGTCCCCTCAGAGTCAATAGGTTGGAGATGCGAAGACAAGGGCAAACAATCCATGTGGATGAGACCAGGAAAACATGGCTCAATAGAGAAGAAGGATAGGCGTCCTATGGTCTGGAGACCATCTCTTCGAGGGGACGGTCGAGACGTTAGAGATGCTGCGGAGCAAAGGTATGGGGTGAGATACAATCTCCTCATCGCGCGCATTTGACCAAAGGCTGCACCAGGCAAACAGATCGTCTTCGTTACGAATAACAGCACCAAATCCAGAGCGGATTACAAGAAGAAGCTCGAAAGCATGGGTATTCCAGCCAAAGTGGTATGTTCTATCATCTCCTCCAAGAATTTCCCCCCTCGGCCATATTTCTAGTCTCTCAGTCTTTCACTGTCCAACAAGCAACCCTGCGTTTGACACTTTGTCCCCATACCTCTCTGACCCTCCTCGCCTCCAGGACGAAGTCTTCGGCTCCTCCTACTCCGCCGCAATCTACATCTCCCGCATTCTCTCTCTCCCACCCAACAAGCGCACCGTCTTCGTCCTCGGCGAATCCGGCATCGAAACCGAGCTGGCCTCCGAAAATATCCCCTATATCGGCGGCACCGACCCCTCCCTCCGCCGCGACCCCACACCCTCAGACTACACCTCCATCGCCGACGGCAGCGCGCTCGACCCCTCCGTCGGCGTCGTGCTATCTGGCCTCGACTTCCACCTCAGCTACCTCAAGTACATGCACGCGTTCCACTATCTGCAGCGGGGGGCCGTGTTCCTCGTCACCAACCAGGACACCACGCTGCCGTCCGCGGGGGCGCTGTTCCCGGGGGGAGGGGCGTGCGCGGCGCCGTTGGCGGCGATGGTGGGGAGGGAGCCAGTGGCGCTGGGGAAGCCGAGTCAGGCGATGATGGATGCGATTGAGGGGAAGTTTCGGTTTGAGAGGGGGAGGGCGTGTATGGTGGGGGATCGGGTGGATACGGATATCAGATTTGGGATTGAGGGCGGGTTGGGCGGGACATTGGCGGTGTTGACGGGGGTGAGTGGGAAGGAGGATTGGGAGGAGAAGGGGAAGGAGGGGGTGAGACCGATGGCGTTTGTGGATCGGTTGGGGGATTTGAGGGAGGGGGCTTGAGCGCCAGGGAGGGAGCATGACGAGGTCGAGTGGAGGACGCGAAGCATACAGTCATAGATTGCGGACTTTAATGGGTTGCGTATCGTCCACCTATGTTCATGCGTAAAAGTCTCATCCCAGCCCTCCATCGACGCAGAAGTCGACCCTGTTCCTGACAATGCGAGATCCTCCACTATTGCTCACAACGCCAGTACATTACCCGATCTCTTACAATTCATACCTTTGGTATGACGATAACTTAGCAACCAAGCAAAATGGAAGCGTTTCGTTGACTACTAATATGAACCTTCGATCTCCATGCTGCCCAACTGAAAATCTTGACACTGCCTCATGTCTGTCAATACCTCATCGAGCAATGCTCCGACCTCCGTTGTGACCCGCACCCTATTCCAATCGCCTCTTGTCTTCCAGATATGGTCCATGAGCGCACAGTATATCTGCTCCAACTGCTCCACACTGCATCCGCTGGTTCGCACAACAAGAGTGTCGAGCAGCTGCTGTGTGAGTCTGTAATCTACGGAAGGTTGGGGAGGTGAAGTATTGTCGTCATTGTTGAGTAATGCGTTTATATTCGAAGGACGGTGGAAAGCAGGGACTTGAGGGGTCTGGGATGGTTGCGATTGTTGCGATGGGTTGGACTGCGATGATGGTGCAGACCCTTGGGAGTCTATCCTCACGTCAGCAGTCCAGTCCCAAGAAAGAGACAAAGAAGAAGGCGCACTCTGTGTGTCTGGTAGTTGTGAATTCGATGGAGCTGGTTCGGGGATCATGGACATATCTGGGCCATCAGGCTTGCCATGGGAGCTCTGCGTGTTTTGCGTATTGCCTTGTGTAGTATTGAGGGGACCCGAAGAACCCGACTCCTTCTTTCCAGACGAAGTCGTAGAGGCATAGTTAGTATAGTCATTTGGGTTTGAGCCCTCCACCATAGGAGTGATCGCGCTCCTCTGCGAGAGACTGCCCGGATACGACCTTCGCTGCTCGAGAGAAGCAGGGCCTCCTGTGTGATGGTGGAAGGGCCTAGTTTGAGCAGAGGGTCCGAAGGAGCTGCTTTGGGTATCCTTGTCGGGAGACTGATTTTCCTGACTATTACTGAATTGGGTGCCTTCGCTACGAGAGGGTATAGAGGTACCATTGCTGTGTGGCCGATTTCGCAAGTCGCTTAGGTCTGATAGAACATTCGAAAACCCATTGGTCAGTTGGCTGGGCTGGGAAGGATTCGATGGAGTATGTGGATGATGAGTGACGCCATTCGCGATAGGTTGTCCAAGCACGATAGGGCCAGATTGCTGCTCGGTCGAGCTGCCTAGGCCTTCATGAGATGATTCTGATGGCATGATCGCGAGCCTATGGTCCTCTTCTGTAGCTGCCTGCTTTGCTTTCTCAATCATATCCTTCTCGCGCTTCATTTCGCGTGCCCAGACCTGCTCGAGGTCGGCCAAGAAAGTCGGCTCTTGATAATCGTAAGTGCTCATATCGACCTCCACATTAGCCTGAAGTTCGTTCGCCTTCAAAAGCCTGTCTGTATCCCCAAGAGTTTTCGCGTCTTTGGTTAGTTTCTTGATGTCCGCAAGGAAATCCTTTGGTCTTTTGTAGTACCCATTCGACAAGCGCTTCTCAATTGTCACAGTCTCTAAGTTGTAGAAGAATTTTCCAGTCGATTGTTCCACGAGACCAGGTTCACCATGAGCATCGAAGCCTTTCTCGTACGGCCGAAACTGGGCCCCACGACGCTGTTCAGCTGGTAAGTCCGACGTGACAATCGAAGGGTCGTCTTCATCGTAGAGGTATCTGATCTGGCTTTCATCAACTACACCGGTCCTAAACTTCTTGTGCTTTAGCTTAATTTGCTCCATCACCGGCTGTATGCGCAGTTTCAGAACGTTCAAGAGATGGCGATCCTTTTTCTTCTGCT
>JAABUW010005537.1_pt1 | contig 16388 bp, 12 predicted proteins | sample 5560081 | NCBI WGS metagenome assembly JAABUW01 (sample SAMN10711882, study PRJNA513363) | rock metagenome | isolation source: Antarctica rocks | place: Antarctica: Victoria Land, Knobhead sud | reverse complement strand
ACGGACCGGCCTTGTCCCGTCATGGTCGGCCGCCCAGCCCTGACACGACCGGCCTGGTGCGTGCGGCCTTCCTCACCCCGGCCCTCTCCCGGAGGGAGAGGGAGCAGGCGAGCGCAGCCTGCTCCAGGAGGCGCATCCCATGAAGCTTGAACAAGCCTACGCCGCCCTGCGCTTCGACCCGGCGCTGCCGTGGTGGGCGCTCGGCGCCCTGGCGGCCCTGTGCGCTCTGGCCCTGTTGCCCGCCGTCCTGCGTCGCGCCCGCGGCACGGCCTGGCGCGGCCTGGCGTTCCTCGTGCTGCTCGCCTGGCTATCCGGCCCGCGGCTGATCCGCGAGACCCGCGACACCCTGCCCGACATCGCCCTGCTGGTCGTGGACCAGACCGCCAGCATGGCTGTGGGCGACCGCGCCGCCCTGCGCGACGCCGCCCGCGCCCGCCTGCAGGAGCAGGCGTCCCACATGCCCGACCTGGAGCTGCGGACGGTGGACGTGCCGGAGGCCGGGCACGACGGCACCGCCCTGTTCGCCGCCATGGACCGCGCCCTGGCCGACATCCCGCGCGCCCGCCTGTCCGGCATCGTGGCGCTCACGGACGGCCAGGTCCACGATATCCCGGCAACCCCGCCCGCCGGCCCCATCCACGTCCTGATCCCCGCCAAGGGCGAGGAGACCGACCGCCGCCTGCGCGTGATCGAGGCGCCGACCTTCGGCGTCGTCGGCAAGGATGTCACCATCAAGGTGGCAGTTGACGACCTTGGCCCAAGCGGGGGAGTCCCCAACCCCGCCGGCAACGCCCGCCTGACCCTGCGCCGCGACGGCGAGCCGCCGGTGGTGCAGGACGTGCCGGTCGGACGCGAGGTGGAAGTCACGCTGCCCATCACCCGTGCCGGGCCGACCATCGCCGAGCTGCAAGTCGCCCCCCTGCCCGGCGAGGTCAGCCAGCTCAACAACCGCACTGTCATCCAGGTCAACGGCGTCCGCGACCGCCTGCGCGTGCTGCTGGTTTCGGGCGAGCCTCATGCCGGGGAGCGCACCTGGCGCCGGCTGCTGAAGGCCGATCCATCGGTGGACCTGGTGCATTTCACTATCCTGCGCCCGCCGGACCGCGACGACTTGACGCCGCTGAACGAGCTGGCGCTGATCGCCTTCCCAACGCGCGAGCTGTTCCAGGTCAAAATCAAGGAGTTCGACCTCATCATCCTGGACCGCTTCCAGAACCGCGGCATCCTGCCGCCGACCTACCTGCGGAACATCGCCGACTACGTGCGCCAGGGCGGCGGGCTGCTGCTGTCCGTCGGGCCGGAGTTCACCGGCGCCACCAGCCTGGCCGCGACGCCGCTGGGCGGCGTGCTGCCGGCGCGGCCCACTGCGGGCGGCGAGGTTGACGGCGCGTTCCATCCGCTGGTCACGGCGCTGGGCACCCGGCATCCCGTGACGGAGTCGCTGCCGGGCTGGTCCGCGACCGGCGACCCGGCCTGGGGCGACTGGTATCGCCGCATCAACGTGGCGGGTGCCGGCCTGCAGCCGGTGATGGCCACCCCGGACGGGGCGCCGCTGCTGCTGCTGGAGCACATGGACCAGGGACGCATCGCCATGCTGCTGTCCGACCAGATCTGGCTGTGGTCCCGCGGGCACGAGGGCGGCGGGCCGCAGGCGGAACTGCTGCGCCGCATCGCCCACTGGCTGATGAAGGAGCCGGCCTTGGACGAGGAGGCTTTGCGCGCCCGGCTGGAGGACGGCCGCCTGCTGGTGGACCGCCGCACCCTGGGCGACGGCCCGCCGGGCGAGGTCGTGGTGACGGCGCCCGACGGTACCCTCAGCCGCGTGCCGCTGGTGCCCGGCTCCCCCGGCCGCAGCAGCGCGAGCGTGCCCGCCGCGGCACCGGGCGTATGGGCGGTGTCGGACGGCACGCGCCAGGCGTTCGCCGCCGCAGCCGACGCCAATCCGCGGGAGATCGCCGACCTGCGCGCCACCGCGACCGTGCTGGCGCCCATCGTTCGGGCCAGCGGCGGCAGCGTGCGGTTCATCGGCGACGGGACGCCCGAGCTGCGCCGGACCGAGCCGGGGCGTGCCCTGTCAGGCTCCGGCTGGATCGGCCTGCCGCGCCGGCACGACCATGTCGTGACCGGCCTGGACGCCCTGCCGCTCCTGCCGCCCTGGGCGGCGCTGCCGCTGCTGCTGGGCCTGGTGCTGCTGGCATGGCGCCGGGAAGGGGCGGGATAGCTGGTTGAAGGCCACTACTCCGAACATAATCATATCGAAGCCGTTATTGACGCTTTTGGTGCGTTCACGCTTTCTTGAGGCATCCGGGCTACCCAGCCGCACCGGATCAATCCTCAGCCTGGAAGCCAACATCATGCAGCGCCTGCTCATCATCTTCGCCGTGCTGCCGTTCCTTGCTTACGTCCCGGCGGCACGGGCCGCGGATCGTCATGTGGAGATCGTCAACAAGACCGGCCGGGCGTTGACCGAGTTCTATGCGTCCAAGGTCGGCGCGAAGTCGTGGGAGGAAGACATCCTTGGCCGTGACACGCTGGACAACGGCGACTCGGTCACGATCAACATCAACGACGGCACCGGCGCCTGCAAGTTCGACTTCAAGGCCGTGTTCGAGGACGGGAAGTCCATCGAAAAGGCCAGCATTGACGTGTGCGCCATCAGCACCTTCACCTACACGCGCTGACGCCTGGCAGCGCGGCGAGGAGGGCAGCCCCTTTCCGCCGCGTGCCTGCCGCCCCAGCTTGGGTGGGCAGCCCAGGAGCAGCGTGCCTTCCAGCCTCTTGAACCCCCTCGCCGCCGCGCCGCCCGGTTCCGCCTGCTGGCATTGATCGGCTTCGTCGGCCTGTGCCTGCTGGTCGGCATCAGCAACGCCGCCGTCACCGCCGGGAGCGCGCAGGGCTGGTACGCCGGGCTGCGGCACCCGCCGGGCACGCCGCCCAATTGGCTGTTCGGGCCGGTATGGACCCTGCTTTATCTGCTGCTGGGCATTGCGGCCTGGCTGGTCTGGCGGCGGATTGATGTGGGCGCGGACCGCAAGCGCGCGGCCCTGCGCGCCTGGGGCTGGGCACTGGCGGCCAATGCGCTGTGGTCCCCGGTCTTTTTCGGCCTGCACCGGCCGGACTTTTCGCTGATGGTGATCGTCTTGATGCTCGGCACGGCGGCGCTGGCGCTGCGCCGGTTCCGTCCGTTGCAGCCGCTGGGGGCAGCGCTGCTGCTGCCCTATCTGGCGTGGACCGGCTACGCCGCCTACCTGAACGCCGGGGTGTGGTGGCTGAACCGCGTCTAGGCCGCAATGCTGGCGATGGGGCGCGGGATGCCCTATACCCCCACGGATGAAGCGCATCCTGCACCTCCTGCTCCTGCCCTTCCTGTTCGTGCCGGCCGTGGCCCTTCCCGCCGCCGCACAGTCAATCGGACCCGGCGGGGCCGGCAGCGTCGGCGTGCCGTCGTTCGCCCCGCAGAAAGGCGTCCCTCGCGGACCCAAGCGTGAATCGGCGCCCCCCGCCCTGCCCGGCGCCCGCGCCGAACCTACCGCCGTCGCCCCGGCAGATCGCAACGCCGCCGACCTGCCGCCGACCGAGGCGCTGTTCGACGCCATCAACCGCGGCGACCTGCCCACCGCCCGCGACGCCGTCAACCGCGGCGCCGACCTGAACGGCACCAACGTCCTGGGCCTGACGCCGCTGGACCTGGCCATTGACCTCGGCCGCAACGAGATCTCGTTCCTGCTGCTGACGCTACGCGGCGGCAGCGGCTTCAACACCACGCAGGGACCTGCGGCCACTACGCCGCAGAGCCGCCCCGCCACGGCCCGCGCCGAGCGGGACGCCGCCCGCACCGCCGCGCGCGATGGCCGGGCTGCGGAGCGCCAGGCCGTCGCTGCCCGCCCGTCCAACGGGCCGTCGCCGCAGGCGCCCCGGCTGTTCGCCGGCCAGGGCGGGGCTGCTGTCCCGCAGGCCGGGTTCCTGGGATTCGATGTCGGACGCTAGAGCACGATAGGTGCAGGTAGATGCACCTATCGTGCTCTAGCCTTTGTTTTTGCGAGCATGTTCATCGCTCAGGCTGCTCAACCTGATGCGATCATGCTCTAGCGGCGCGGCGGCCAGTCCAACCCCGGACGACGCCGCAGCCGGGTTGCCGGCGGACAAACGGCCGCGCGCCGCCGGAGCGGCCCGGCCATACTGGCATCTGGCCGGCGGCTATTGGTCCGGCCCGACGCGGGCAATGCCGGACCCTCCGGCGCCGATCAGCCGGTAGGGGCGGCCCGCCGGGAGTTTGGCCGCAAGCCGCGGGATGCGCCACCCGCGCCGCCCTGCCACGGTGCAGTCCTCGGCGCATCCCAGCGCCCAGCCCGGAGAGCATCATGGTCCCCGCCGCACCCCTTACCGACGACGACCGCTACGCCGCGGTCCGTCGCCGCGACCCCACCATGGACGGCATGTTCGTCGTTGCCGTCCGCACCACCGGCATCTTCTGCCGCCCCAACTGCCCCGCCCGCCCCGCCCGGCGCGAGAACGTCGAGTTCCACCCCACCCCTGCAGCCGCCCAGGCCGCCGGCTTCCGCCCCTGCCTGCGCTGCCATCCGGATGGAGAGGGCATCGCCGCCCGCCACGCCGCCGCCGTGCAGCGCGTCTGCCGCCTGATCGAGGCGTCGGAGGAGGCGCCTACCCTCGCCGCGATGGCCGCCGCCGCCGGCCTCAGCCCGCATTACCTACAACGCACCTTCAAGGGCGCCACCGGCGTCACTCCCAAAGCCTACGCCGGCGCCCACCTGGCCCGGCGCGCGGCTGACGGGCTGCGCGAAGGCGCCACCGTCACGGAAGCGATCCACGGCGCCGGCTATGGCGCCCCCAGCCGCTTCTACGAGCAGTCCGGCGCGCGGCTGGGCATGACGCCCACCGCTTATCGCCGCGGTGGTGCCGGGGCGGCGATCCGGTTCGCCGTGGGGCAGTGCTCGCTCGGCGCCATCCTGGTCGCGGCGACGGATCGCGGCATCTGCGCCATCCTGCTGGGGGACGACCCGGACGCGCTCGTGCAGGATTTGCAGGACCGTTTCCCCCGCGCGGCGCTGGACGGCAACGACCGCGGCTTCGACGCCACCGTCGCCCGGGTGGTCGGGCTGGTGGAGGCGCCGCGGCTTGGCCTGCATCTGCCGCTGGACATCGGCGGCACGGCGTTCCAGCAGCGCGTGTGGCAGGCGCTGCAGGCGATCCCGCCGGGCACGACCCGCAGCTATGCCGAGGTCGCCGCCGCCATCGGCAGCCCGGCGGCGGTGCGCGCCGTCGCCGGGGCTTGCGCCGCCAATCCGCTGGCGGTCGCCGTCCCGTGCCATCGCGTCGTGCGCCTGGACGGCGGCCTGTCCGGCTACCGCTGGGGCGTCGAGCGCAAGCGCGCCCTGTTGCAGCGGGAGGCGGCGTGACCGCGCCTGTGGACTGGGCGCCTGTGGACTGGACGCCTGTGGACTGGACGCCTGTGGACTGGGCGGCAGCGGCGGCGGACCTGGACGCGGCCGGCTGCGCCGCCATCGGCCCGCTGCTGGCGCCGGACGCCTGCGACGCGCTGGCTGCCGGATATGACGGCGACGCCTTCCGCTCCACGGTTGTCATGGCCCGGCACGGCTTCGGCCGCGGCGAGTACAAGTACTTCGCCTATCCCCTGCCACCCGCCATAGCCGCGCTGCGGACGGAGCTGTATGCCCGCCTGGCCCCCGTCGCGAACCGCTGGCACGAGGCGATGGGCCTGCCCGCCCGCTTCCCCGGGGACCATGCGGCGTTCCTGGCCCGCTGCCACGCCGCGGGTCAGACGCGCCCGACGCCGCTGCTGCTGCGCTACGGCCCCGGCGACTACAACTGCCTGCACCAGGACCTGTATGGCGAGCACGTCTTCCCCTTGCAGGTCGCGGTCCTGCTGTCCGAGCCGGGCCGGGACTTCACCGGCGGCGAGTTCGTGCTGACGGAGCAGAGGCCCCGGATGCAGTCCCGGGCGGAGGTCGTGCCGCTGCGCCAGGGCAGCGCCGTGGCGTTCGCCGTGCATCACCGCCCCGTCGCCGGCACGCGCGGCACCTACCGCGTCACCATGCGCCACGGCGTCAGCCGCGTGCGGACGGGCCGGCGGCACACGCTTGGCATCATCTTCCACGATGCGGCGTGATCGGCATCGCTCGCCTGGCCCTGCTCGCCTGGCATCGCGTGACCGGGCCTGTGGCGGCGGAGCGCCGCAACCGGCCGCGCTCCGCCCTGTGCCGTTGAGAGACTGGAAGCCGATGCCAACGACCCTTTGCCCTGATCGATTCCATCGTTGCGAGCCGGCTTCGGCGCGGCAGTCCAAGGGCCGCAAGCGCAGTCCCTGCCGCTTCGGGGCTGCTACGCCGCAAGCGCGTCACGCATGACGGCAAGAGCCAGGGCAAATGGCCGTTGGCACGATCTCAAGAGGATGATGTCAGGATCAAAGATCACGACGCCGCGCGCCGACCGCATCCGCGGTGGACTACCCTGCACGGCGCACCCTCAGGACGCCCGGGCCAGGCCGTCCTCCCCTGCCGCGTCCAGGGCCGCGCCGGGCTGGGCGGCCGGCAGCACCAAGGTGACAACCGTGCCCAAGCCCGGCGTGCTGCCGATCCGCAGCAGGCCGCCGCTCTGCTCGGCGAAGCCGTGCGCCAGCGCCAGGCCCAGCCCAGTGCCGACGCCCGGCGGCTTGGTGGTGAAGAACGGCTCCCGCGCACGGGGCAGCACGTCCGGCGCCATGCCGTCGCCGGTGTCGGCGGCCTCGATCAGCACACGCCCGCCCTCGGCGCGGGCGGACAGGTGCAGCGTGCCGCCGCGCGGCATGGCGTCGCGGGCGTTGGTGGCCAGGTTGATCAGCACCGTCTCCAACTGCCCGCGGTCGGCCAGCAGCGGCGGCAGGCCGGGCGGCACGTCCACCTGAACCTGCACGCCGCCGCCCAGGGTGTGCTGCAGCACCACTTGCAGGCCGTTCAGCAGCGTCGCCGCGTCCACCGGCCCGGCGTGCAGGTCCGCCCGCCGCGCCAGCGACAGCATACGCCCGGTGATGGCCGCCCCGCGCGTCACGGCGTCCCGCGCCATCGCCGCCACGCGCTGCACCCGCGCCACGTCGGCGGGCGACCGCAGGATCAGCGACAGGCTGCCGCTCACGGCCTGCAAAACGTTGTTGAAGTCGTGGGCGACGCCAGTGGCCAGCTTGCCCAGCGCCTCCAGGCGCTGCGACTGGTGCAGCGCCGCCTGCGCCGCCTCCCGCGCCTGCACCTCGGCGGCCACCCGCGCCTCCAGGTCCTCCGTCAGCAGGCGCAGGCGGGCCTCGCTGACCTGCAGCGCCTCCTGGGCGCGCACGCGGTCGTCCACGTCCTCGGTCGTGCCGTACCAGCGGGCGGGCCGGCCATCGGCGCCCAGCAGCGGCGCGGCGCGGGCGCGCATCCAGCGCCAGAACGGCTCCCCGCCGGGCGACGCGGGCTGCCCCTTCACGCGGAAGGTGGCGTCATAGGCCAGCCCGGTCCGCACGGCGCTCGTCCAGGCCGCCGCAGTCCCGGCGCGGTCCCCGGGATGCAGCACGCCCAGCCAGCCGTCGCCCAGCCGCGTCGTCTCCGGCGTGCCGGTCGCCATGCCGATGCGCTGGCTGACGCTCAGCAGCCGGCCCTCGGCGTCGGCGGTCCAGGGCGCCTGCGGGCTGAGTTCCCGGGCGGCGCGCAGCTCGGCCTCGCTGGCGCGCAGGGCGTCCGCTGCGGCGCGGCGCTCGGCGTCGGCGGCGCGTAGGGCGGAGGCGACCTGCTGCGCCTCGATCAGGTCCAGCTCTTCCGGCGCGGCGTCCTGCCGGGCCAGCGCGCTGACGGGGCGGGCGATGCGCCGGGCCACGATCAACGCCGCGCCGGCCGCCAGGAGGGTCAGCAGGGCGCCGATCCCGGCCAGCGGCAGCAGCACGCGCCGCAGCGGCGCCAGCACGACGCCCTCCGGCACGCCCAGCCCGACCGCCCACCCCGTCACGTCGGACCGGACGTAGCCAGCATAGGTGACCAGGCCCTCCAGCGTGGTGGACATCACCCAGCCTTCCGGCTGCACATGGGACGGGACGGTCCAGTCCTTGCTGGCGCGCGTGCCGAGCTTCGCGTCGTTGTCCAGCGTGCGCGCCAGGATCAGGTCGCCCCGGTCCACGACCGCGCCGACCCAATCCGGCGGCAGGCGCTGCGACCGCAGCAGCGCCTCGATGGCCTGCGGCCGCAGGGCGATGGCCAGCACCCAGGTCGTGCCGTCCGGACCCGGCACGGGCACGTCCAGGGTGGTTACGAACTGCCCGTCCAACGCGGCGCGCGTCAGCTCCGACACCGCCGCCTGCCCGGTGGCGGCAACGCCCGCGACGTGCTCCACCTGCGTGCGCCTCGGCAGCGGGGCGCCTGCCGGGCGGCCGGTGTTCAGCACCTGCCGCCCGTCCGCCCGGGACAGCGACATCGGCCCGTCCAGCAGGAGGGCGGCGGCCTGCATCTCGGCGTGGAAGGCGGCCATGTCGCCCCTTGCCAGCGCAGGGGAGCGGCCGAGCGCCTCCAGCGCCGTGCGATACAGCGTGACCCGGCTGTCCATCGCCAGCGACAGCGCGCGGGCCACCGCCGTCACGTCCCGCCCGAAGCTGCGCGTCTGCACCGACGCGGTGCGCGTCACCAGTATGGCGGAGAAGGCGGCGAACGGCACCGCGGACACCAGGACCAGGAGCAGCAGGTAGGTGCGTATGCGGAAGCTCTGACGCACGCGGGCATCCCCGGGACGGTGGCGGCGGCAGTATCGCCGTGCCGCGCGGCGGCGCAAGCCGGATCGGTGCGGCTTGGCCGTCCGGTGGCCAGGGTCAGCCGGGGCAGAGCGCACCGGCCTGCGGCAAGCCGCGGCCCAAGCGGCACGGCCAGTCCGGTGCGGGCCGTGGACGAAGGTCCGTTAGTTAAGCCGGCTTACTTTACGTACGGCCTTATTAAAGCGGATGGCGATTTGCTTTAATAAGCCCTGGCAGTCATAAGCGGGGATGGGCGCACATCTTCCGGTCACGAGGCTCGGACGCTTCAAAGAGGCGCGCTTCGGCGATGAGGTCGTGCGTGCCTTCATCCCACCCCCGCTTCCACCGGACCCGCCCATTAACGTCCTGGGTCTGCTCGACCGCCTCAGCGCCGCCGACCGTGCGCTGGGCCGACTTGACGGCATCACCATCCTGCTGCCGGACCATGAGCTGTTCCTTTACATGTACGTCCGCAAGGAGGCGGTGCTGTCCTCCCAGATCGAGGGCACGCAGTCCACGCTGTCCGACCTGCTGCGCTTTGAGACGGAGGCCAAGGCCGGTCAGCCCGTGGACGACATCCGCGAGGTGTCCAACTACGTTGACGCCATGACATACGGCCTGGAGCGGCTTGAGCACTTGCCGCTGTCGCTGCGCCTGATCCGGGATATGCATGACCGGCTGCTCCGCAGCGGACGGGGCGGGAGCAAGTCGCCCGGCGCGTTCCGCCGCTCCCAGAACTGGATCGGCGGCACCCGGCCCGGCAACGCGCTGTTCGTCCCGCCGCCGGTGGACGAGCTTGACCGTTGCCTCGACCTGTTCGAGCGGTTCATGCACGAGGAGGGGTCAGAGCTTCCGCCGCTGATCAAGGCCGGACTGCTGCACGTTCAGTTCGAGACCATCCATCCGTTCCTAGACGGCAACGGGCGCATCGGGCGCCTGCTGGTGACGCTCTATTTGTGCAGCCGCGGCGTGCTGCGGACGCCGCCGCTCTACCTGAGCCTGTACCTGAAGACTCACCGTGCCGACTACTATCGCCTGTTGCAGGAGGTGCGGGAGCGCGGCGCCTGGGAAGCCTGGCTGGAGTTCTTCCTCGATGGCGTGACCGAGACGGCCAACCAAGCGTTTCATGCAGCAACCGAGATCGTCACCCTGTTCAAGGTGGACCGTGACCGGATCAACGCCAGCAGCGAGCGCACGGGGTCTGCGCTCCGCGTCCATGATCTCTTGCAGCAGTCGCCTTTCACGACCGCCGCCGCGCTGGTGAAGCGCACGGGCCTGACTCCGCCGACGGTCAACGCTGCCCTGGCCGACCTTGAGCGGCTCGGGATCGTCGAGGAGGTGACGGGACGCAAGCGCAGCCGGGTTTACAGCTACCGCGCCTATCTCAGCATCCTGAACGAGGGCACTGCCTCCCTGCCTCCTGCCTGATGCAGGACGCGCGCCGCATCCTCCGCTGTTCAACGCAGGTGACGGCTGGCGGCACGAAGGAATGATCTTTCCCGCCCACAAGCGGCTATCCCCGCGCCCGCGCCCGTTCTATCGTCCCCGCAACGGCCGCGACAGGCCGCCTGGGGGAACGCTGTCCATGGCCACCGTATCCATACGCGGCGTCCGCAAGTCGTTCGGCGCGACCGCCATCCTGCACGGCGTCAGCGTGGAGATCGCGGATGGCGAGTTCACCGTGCTGGTCGGCCCCAGCGGCTGCGGCAAGAGCACGCTGCTGCGGATGATCGCCGGGTTGGAGGAGATTGACGGCGGCGAGGTCGCCATCAACGGCCGCGTGGTGAACAAGGTGCCGCCGAAGCAGCGCGACATCGCGATGGTGTTCCAGAACTACGCGCTCTATCCGCACATGACGGTGCGGGACAACATGGCCTTCAGCCTGCGGCTGGCCCGCGCGCCCAAGGCCGCGATGGACGAGCGGGTGGACCGCGCCGCCAGCATCCTGGGCCTGGCCGGGCTGCTGGACCGCTATCCCCGGCAGTTGTCCGGCGGGCAGCGGCAGCGCGTGGCGATGGGCCGCGCCATCGTGCGCGACCCGCAAGTGTTCCTGTTCGACGAGCCGCTGTCCAACCTGGACGCCAAGCTGCGCGTGCAGACCCGCGCCGAGCTGAAGGACCTGCACCAGCGCCTGCGCACCACCACGATCTACGTCACCCACGACCAGATCGAGGCGATGACGATGGCCGACAAGATCGTCGTGATGAACGGCGGGCGCATCGAGCAGGTGGGGTCGCCGCTGGAGCTGTATGACCGCCCGGCCAACCAGTTCGTCGCCGGGTTCATCGGCAGCCCCGCCATGAACTTCCTGCCCGGCACCGTTGAGCGCGGCGGCTTCCGCGCGGAGGGCGGCAGCCTGTGGCCGCTGCCGCCGGGCCTGGCGTCCGGCCGCAACGACAACATGCCCGCCGTGTATGGCGTGCGCCCCGAGCACCTGCAGCTTGCCGATGCCGGCGCCCCCGGCGCGGTGCCGCTGCTGGTGCAGGTCGTGGAACCCACCGGCAGCGAGACGCAGGTGCATGGCCGCCTGGGCACCCTGCCGGTCATGGGCGCCTTCCGCGAGCGCGTGCTGACCCGGCCCGGCGCCCCCCTGGCCGTCACCGCCGACCCTAGCCTGATCCACCTGTTCGACCCCAAGACCGGCACCCGCCTCGTAGCCTGATCCGCTGCCTGCTCCCTCCTCCTGCGGGAGAGGGCTGGGGTGAGGGAAGCCGCAAGCACGAAACCAACACAACGGAGGACGCATCCATGCAAGACCTGACCCGCCGCCGCCTCGGCCAAGCCTCGTTCGGCGTCGCCGGCCTCGCCGCCGCCGGCCTGCTCGGCAGCGCCGCCAACGCCGCCATCCCGATAGCCGACGTGCCCCCCCTCGACCTGCCCATCGAGAAGGGCGCCAGCCTCCGCGTCCTGCGCCCGAGCAAGTTCGTGGACCCTGACGAGACGATCTTCCGCGAGAACACCAAGCGCTTCGCCGATGCGACCGGCGTGCAGGTCCGTGTGGACTTCGCCGCCTGGGAGGATCTGCGCCCGCAGACGGCGGTGACGGCCAACACCGGCGCCGGGCCGGACGTGGTGGTGGGCTGGGCCGACGACCCGCACATCTACGCCGACAAGGTGCTGGACCTGACGGACGTGGCGACCTACCTCGGCAAGAAATACGGCGGCTGGTTGCCGCTGGCCGAGAAATACGGCAAGCGCTTCAAGACCGACCAGTGGATCGCCATTCCCATGGGCGGCAGCGGCGGCCCGGCGATCTACCGGATAAGCTGGCTCAAGGAGGCCGGGTTCGATGCCTTTCCGACCACCATGGACGGCTTCCTGGACATGTGCCGCAAGCTGAAGAAGGCCGGGCACCCCGCGGGCTATGCGCTGGGCCATGCGGTCGGCGACGCCAACTCGTTCTGTCACTGGCTGGTCTGGTCGTTCGGCGGTACGATGGTCAACGAGGAGGGCCGCGTCACCATCAACAGCAAGGAGACGGTCGAGGCGCTGAAGTTCTCCAAGGCGCTGTACGAGACCTTCATTCCCGGTACCAACTCCTGGCTGGACCCCAGCAACAACAAGGCGCTGCTGGCCGGCGAGATCGGCGCGACTCAGAACGGCGTGTCGCTGTACTTCTCCGCCAAGAACAGCAAGGACCCGATCATCGCGGCGATGGCTGCCGACCTGAACCATGCCCGGATGCCCATCGGTCCGGTGGGCCGCAGCACGGAGGCGGCGCTGGCGATCAACGCGATGGTGTTCAAGCACACCAAGGCGCCGAACGCCGCCAAGGCTTACCTCGCGTTCATGATGGAGGCGCCGCAGTACGACCATTGGCTCACGGACAGCCTCGGCTACTGGTCGCAGCCGCTGCGCGCCTATGCCAGCAGCGAGGTCTGGAAGAACGACCCGAAGATCGCGGTGTTCAAGGACACGATGGAGCAGAGCCTGTGGCTGGCCTATCCCGGCCCGATCACCGAGGCTTCGGGCGCCGTGGCCGCGGACTACGTGATGGTGGACATGGTGGCCGGTGCGGCGACGGGCACCAGCACGCCCGAGGACGCGGCGAAGGAAGCGGAGCGCCGGGCGAAGCGCTACTACCGGTAGAGGCATCGGCTGCCACCCTCCCTGCGGCAGCAGGGAGGGCAGGCTGCGCGCGGGGAGGATGGGAGCCGGACGCCATCAGGCCACTGCGGGCCTGGCCGTAGGCGAAAGGGCAATGATTCGAGCTGCATCCTGCTTGATGCCGCTGGCCGCTCCCTAATTTGTGTCGCAAATATGGAAATTCCTACATCCACGCTGCGGCATCTTGCGTAAACTGCCATGATGAATGGCTTAGACGTAACCGTGCCGCATGACGCCGAGAACCTGCACCCGCCAGAGGTGCAACTCGCCGCGGCCTTGCTGGCAGGCACTTCGGCCTTGGTCACCGGCCCGGATGGGACAGGTGCCGCGTTGCTGCGGGTCGTTGCCGCGCATCTGGCATCATCCCGCATCCGGGTGCTGCGGGTCGGCCTGCCCCTCGACCTACCCGGCTTCCTCGACCAAGTCACAAGGGCCGGCGGCGCGACGGGCGACACCGTGCTTGAGCAGGGGTTCGCCGCCCTGACCGACCCCGGCCCCTGCGGCCGTATCGCGCTGCTGGTCGAGGACGCGCACCTGATGCCGGATGCGACGCTGCGCTACATCGAGTTCGCGCTGCATGCCGGGCCGCATCTGTGCATCGCCTTTGCCGGACAGCCGGGGATTGCCGGCACCCTCGGGCTTCCGGGCTACGCCGGCTTGCGCCAGCGCCTGTCGCTGCGGCTTGTGCTGCCGCCGCCGCAGCCGGTTGCACCTATGGCCGCTCCACCGGCTGCCACGGCGGCGGCTTTGCCGGCCAGTGCCGTGCCGGTTCGCCGCCGGGTCACCGGGGTGTGGCGCGAGCTGGCAGGCGCCGCGCTTGCCGCGGGCATAGCCGTCCTCCTTTGGACGCACCTCGTCCCGCTGCGCGGCACCGGCATGACCGCCGGCATGCAGGCGCAGCCGGCCGGGCCGTCACCGGCCTCCGGCGTCCGGCTCACCTATACCGCCACTGGGGACGTTGCCGGAGTGGAAGCCGCGGAGCCGGTGCCTCCTGCCACGCAGCGGGCAGCAACGGCCGCTCCACCTTTGGCGGACCTGGTCCCGGCACTGCCCGGCACGGTTGCCAACTTGCCCCCTGCACCGGAGCCGACGGCGGCGCTCGCCGTACCGCAAGCTGCTGACCCTGACCCGGCAATGGCCACCACCGAGCCGCCTGCCGCCATTCCGGCCAGCCGCATCCCGGACGCCGCACCAAACTTGCCGCGGCCCGTGTTCGCCGATGCGCCGGCAGCCGTCCCGCCCGTGGCACCGAGCCAGGACGGCTCCATAATGGGAGCCACCGCCGAGCTGCTGCCCGAGCCATCCGCCCCTGTGCCCCCTGTGCAGGCTCCGGCCGTCCAGGCTGCGCTGCAATCGGGTCGCCCGCCCATGGGGCCGGGCCAAGACGGCCCCGTCGAGGTAGCCATTGCCGGACTGCGGCCTGAGCCAACCGCCCCTGACCCTGTGCCGGCCTTGCCAGGCCTGGCCGTCCAGGCCGCGCCGCAAGTGGCCGGTCCGCCTGCGGCACCGAGCCAGGACGGTCTCATGCCGGCAGCCATCGCCGGGCTGCCGCATGAGCCGCCTGCCGCCGCTGACATGCCGCCGCCGCCTGCCCCGGTCGCCCAGGCTACGCCGCAGGACGCCGGTCCGCTTGCGGCACCGGGTCACGACGGCCCCGCTGCGGCAGCCATCGCCGGGCCGCAGCCTGCATCGTCCCAGCCTGCATCATCTCTGCCAGCCACGGATCTCTTGGTTGCGCCGCAAGCGGCTGGCCGGCGCACGGTTCCGGCGCTCCATGACCCGTCCACTATCCAGGCGGCCGCACGGGCACCCAACCTGCGCCGCCTGCCGCCGCGCGCAACCACCATCCCTGCCGAACAAGCTGCGGCCCGGCCTGCCGGCCCGGACCTGGGATACTGCCGCGGCATCGTCCTGCGCGCCCAACTTGGAGAGGAGCTTACCTATGGCGACCGGATATTCATGCGCAACGGCTGCCGCTAGGCTCCTGCGGCCGAGCTTCCTGCGGCCTGCCCTGCTGCGCCAGGCCCTTCTCGGGGTCATGCTGTCCCTTGCCGCCTGCGCCGTGCCGGGGCCGAAGGCCGCCGCGGTGCCGCCGCCGCCAAAAGACGCGCTGGCGTTCGGGGACGCGGTGGACCGGCTCACCGTCGCCCTGTTCGCCCGCGCCAAGATGGACGCGAACGAGGCCGCCGGGCGCACCCTGGTCATTGACCCGCTGATCGACCGTGCCACCGGCAACCAGTCCGTGGCCACGCAGTCCATGGAGGAGCGCATGACCGAGGTCGTGCGCCAGCGCTTCCAGGGCATCCAGCCGCAGGCATTCACGGCCGCAAGCCTCGACGCGCGCCCGCTGCTCCTGGTCGGCAGCATCACGCCGGTCGCGGCGCCGGGGGTGATCCCGCCGACCACCGCGCCCACCCAGACCTACCGCATTTGGGCCGCGCTCGCCGACCTGCGAACCAACCGCATCGTCAGCCACGAGACCGCCTGGGTCCGTGCGGACGGGGTGGACATGACCCCTACGCCGTTCTTCCGCGACAGCCCCTCCTGGATCGCCGACCGCAGCCAGGCGGCCTACATCAAGACCTGCGCCGGCAACCCCGGCGACCCCGTTGACTCCGCCTACCTCAACGGCCTGCGCGCCGCCGCCGCCATCGCCGATGGCGTGAAAGCCTACGATGCCGGACGCTACGGGGACGCGCTCATGCTCTATGCCCGCGCCCAAGGCCAGCCGTCGGGCGACCAGTTGCGCGTCTATAACGGGCTTTACCTCGCCAACGCGGCGCTTGGCCGCAGCGCGGCGGCGGAGCAGGCGTTCGGCACCCTGGTCGAATACGGGCTAGAACGGGGCAAGCTGGCGGTGAAGTTCGTCTTCCGCCCGAACAGCACGGAGTTCTGGCCGGACCGGGCGGTCAGCGGCCCGTATGCGATGTGGCTGCGGCAGATCGCCAGCCATACGGCGACGGCGCCTGAATGCCTGCGGCTGGTGGGCCACACCAGCCCGACCGGCCCGGCGCCGCTGAACCAGGAGCTGTCGCTAAGCCGTGCCAGCTATGTGCGGAATGCCCTGGTCACCCGCGCGCCCGCGCTGGCGAACCGGACCGGCACCGAGGGCCGCGGCAGCGCCGAACCCTTGATCGGCTCCGGCCGCGATGATGCGACCGACGTGCTGGACCGCCGCGTCGAGTTCGAGGTGCGTCCGTGCTTGCAGGCCAGCATGACGACGCCGGGCCAGGGTTGACGCCGGGCCGCACCGGGCGAGGTGCGCCTGATGCGGCCTTCCTGCTAGGCTCGACTTTGGCCATTTCAGGCTGGGTGGCAAGCGGCTTCGGTGAGGCTGTCGAGGAGCGCGGGGGATTGTTGCCATGTCGCGGTCCGGCGCCGACGTTGAGAAAGCCTGCGCGATCCAGAGTTCTCTGCGGACGGCGGCGAGGGCGTCGGAGAAGGTGACGGCCGGCTTGGCATGCCAAGCGGCGCGCCCGGGCAGGGCGAGGCCGCGTGCGGCGAGGCTGCTGGCCCA
>JAABUW010005536.1_pt1 | contig 16389 bp, 23 predicted proteins | sample 5560081 | NCBI WGS metagenome assembly JAABUW01 (sample SAMN10711882, study PRJNA513363) | rock metagenome | isolation source: Antarctica rocks | place: Antarctica: Victoria Land, Knobhead sud | reverse complement strand
TTGATAGGGATGCAAAGAGGCTGGATCGACTGAAGGCAAATGCAGCAGCAACAGGCGCTACTAACATAGTTGCACAAGAAGTATGTACCTCCCAGGTTCACCACAAAACATAGCAGATGAAGCTTTTGCTCTGCCACAACCAGATCTGTTACCACGCTTTACAGCAGATGCAGTCAAGGTGTCAAATGTCTCTGCATTGTTGATCATCTGAGACCTGGCTAAGCTACATTGGCTTGTGCTGCTTCAGGCTGACTTTCTATCCCTTGATATGTGCTCTGATGAGCTGCGTGAAGTGAGGGCGGTGATCTTGGATCCGTCTTGCAGCGGGTCGGGTACCTGTCACAGCCGCATGGATCACCTGCTGCCCTCCAAAGGCCAGGCTGGTGCTGACCAAGAGGCGGCCCGCCTCCAATCCTTGGCTGCCTTTCAGGTGCGCTCTCACCATGCACTCACGTTTGTCGTTGACTTGCTGCTCATTGTTGACTTGTTACTCATTGTCATTGCAACACACTGCTGTCTGACCTGCCTGGGTATCCAGACCCATTGCTGCAACGATTGTGTTGCATATGGGCATGTCATCAACGAGGGCAGGTTATTTTGTCCGCACTCTGCATAGCTGTGCAGCATTCAGCAATTCAAGTGTGAGCATCTGTAGTTTGTGTAGTTTGGCAAACTGCTGGATGTCAGGAGAAAACAGAGTAGCAGATATCGGATAAGATTATGCAGCTTGCTGATGGCAGGTGCTGAGCATCAGAACATCAATTTCATGTCCCAATCAATTGCTATACGCCCTTATATGTGCAGCTTGTATGCATACAACCTACTTTTTAGCTGCAATGTTGGCATACAAGCTGCACCATTAGTTGCAATGTGGGCACGCCTGAAGCAACGTTTGCCAAATGGTGACAGACAAAGGCATTGAGGCATGCACTGACTCTGCCAAAGCTGGAGCGGCTGGTGTATTCAACCTGCTCCATTCATGACGTGGAGAATGAGCTTGTTGTGAAAGCTGTACTGGAGGAGGCCCAAGAGCTGGGCTTTCAGCTGGTAGATCCATTCCCAAGCTGGCCAAGAAGGGGGTTGCCTTTGCTGCCCGGCCATCACCATCTCATCAGGGTTGGTGAGTCTACTCACCTTTCGTGCATGTGTGTATCCAGCCTGACTTCTGGTGATGCATATGTTTGGGCGGATCCACTTCAACCTTCTGCCTTTGCAAGCCGTCCAAGCCTGCATTGCTGCTGCATACTTGTGAGGCAAGGGACAGGCATGCTGGTTGCCTCAGACCTGACATGTTCATGTTGCAACTGCTGTCAACTGATGGCATGATAGCAACAGAGCTTTGGCTGTTATGTAATGCAGATCCAGAGAAGGACAATACAGATGGTTTCTTTGTTGCTGTCTTTCAGCGCTCATTGTCCTAAGGACAGCCTTGTGAGGCTCAAGGTCTCCCACAAAGCAGTAGTGCAATTTTCTCATGGGCTTGGGGTGAGCTGTATATGAATTACAGCATACAATTTTCACTGTCCTTTGGTTGGACCATCAAGTTACCAGATGTTGCACTAAATTTGAATTTGCAAACTTCTTTGTGTGACATGGAGCCCTATGTTTGCCAGATACCAGGCTTGTGAGGGTGCCTGTTTCACTGAACCCCTTGGTCATTCCCCAAATGCCTTGCACCTCTTGATGAGCTGGTCTGTGCACAATATGTTTCTTTGCTCATTGAGAAGTTTTGACAAGTCTGAGAAAGTTTGACAAATGAAGGCTTTCATCAGGCCCAATTTGCAGATCTAAAGATAAAGGGCAGAGCTGCTCTAGACACATGATGAGGCAGGCTGCAAAGTGTGCACAGACCCTAGAATGCTGCGCAGAAAGCTCTTACCTTTGCACACAAGGTGCTAAGAAGCCCAGTGCGACTGCTGAACAGCTCAACCCATGACATGAATCTTGATCCTCAACATGACTAGTGAGCATACGGTCCATCAAACACCGTAACACTGCATACAAGCGGCTGAAATGCTGCTTTACATCAAAATCGATGGTGGATCCAGACAACTCACAAAGTCAGTCTCTGCTTTTCACTGAAGCACCATGATGTCTGAGATATGGTGAGTTTTGTGTGCAGGCTTTGTATACCAGCATTCATACAACAGCTTTCAAGTCAGCGGTTCTACTTGTCATGACCGTGAACATAGCCTGCGCAATGCATTAAAATGCATTTCGCAGATCCCAATACAACCTTGCCTGACTACATACTGCACCTGACATAACATCTCTATGATCCAGACATTTCAGTGGGCTCTGCAGATCAGAGCGTCCTTAGTGCGATGCATCTGAAAGCCAATCTATCAAGGAACAGCATTCATATCTCATTGAGACTCAGTGACGTCTGAGATTTTGCTTGTGCTTTGCCACATGGATGCACCAGCGCCCCACTTCTCTTGCAAGGACTTTTGGCGCTGGGCGTCTGCTGCTGCTTGCTGCCTTTTGCGTGTCTGATGTGCATGCTGCATCAGATTGACCAACGTCAGTGACAGTAATCTTATGGCAGAAAGCTGACTAGAGTTGTGATGCAAACGTGTGGTGCATATCTTGGTGGAACTACACTCTGTACCTTGATTTGCAAGTCTTTCTTCCACATCCTCTTGAAATGGTTGCGGTTTTTGTCAGGCTTCAGTGCTTGTTTCTTTTGCTCTCGAGTCAAACCATCCCAGTCTTCGCGTGTCGCAGCATCGATCTGATTTTGGCTGGCAGCTGCAGAAGTTGTGATTGAGCGCCCTGCACCACAACAACACTCTGAGCAACAAGATGGTAATGGGTATCATTCGTACAAGGTATGCAAGGTATTTTGGTGATACCCTCGCTGTAGACAATCATACAGGCTAGAAAATCGCACCAGGTGACTGCAAGCAGGCCTGTAGAGAGGGCAGTGGGGCTGAAAGAAATGCTGTAGAGGAGCAGCTGCTGGAAGACGCGTGGTATTGAGTGATCACGCGTGAACTCTCAGCAGATGCCGCAGCTGCCTGCGAGAAAGCGCGAAGTACGCGACTGCAGGATCGGCCTGCGGCCTGCATGCCGATGCAAAGTTGCCTCAATTTGTGTTTCGGGAATTGTTCTTGGCTTCACTGAGTCAACGACGTTTGACCTACTTGCGCAGTCGCAAGGGCGTCTTTCAACGATCCGCCCCTGGGCGAGTCATTCTGCCAAATAGCAATGCCACAAGCATATGCAAAAAAAGCGCAGAAGAATTGTCCTCGCAACGTGCATGCCAACTTATTATTTCCAGCAACAAGCTGTTGCACTGTCACAAAGTCAATTCATGACACAGCTCGCATGCATCACAGCATCATCAATACTACCGGTATAGCGAAAGCTACTTCCAAGGTGCAAGCTATGTGTACATCCGGTATCAGCACAGAATGCTGTTCAAGCGTGATTCGCAAGCAATGAACGGGCGCTGGTCTCAACATGCAGTTGCGCTTCAGCACATCGAGTACGTACAATTTTGCCATGCCTGTTCCTGTGAGGGCGATTTGCAGTTGCATGGCTTTCGTTTCCCGACGGCATGGTCAAAGTAGGCAGCAAAATGCGTCTGCTGATCGAAGCCGTACCCCTCCCGCCGCTTCACAGGGTAATGATCTGCTGTGCATGGCGGCCGGCAACCAGTCTGTTCCTGGTCGTGGCTTTGTGACCTACTGCTGATGGCCATGCAAGCTCAGATCTCACAGCAGCTCACGTGTGGACGTGGCCGTCTGAGATCGCCTGGGCTCCAGGCTTCTTCTCACTGCATTAAGCAACACGGTCACAAACCAAGACTCAGCTTCTCGGTCGCTGCGTTGTCCCCCTCTCTGCAACAGAAATGCGACGAGTGGCTCGCCCTGGACACGGACGCTAGCACAGTCAGTGAAGCAAGTCAAGCAATTGATACAGAAAATGAGGCATTGCTACAAGACTGCCTGGGACAAAGGCTTGCCTTTGGTCAGTGAATACCTTGGCACAGCTGCTGTCGTCAGTGCATGCTAAGAAGGCAAAGCTGCGTTGACTAATTCAATGTGGCTATGAAATTGCAGGTACAGCAGGGCTGCGTGGTATCATGGGGTTTGGCTTCAATCGAATGAACCAGGTCGTCGTCCAGCAAACCACTCAAGGCTTCTGCAAATACCTGCAAGAGCAGGCTGGCCCAAAACTTGCCGCCCAGGGGGTAGCCATTGGTATGCCCACTGGTTGCTTGATGTCAACAAAAGAAACAAGAGTGACCTGGTAGTTTGTCCAAAAGATGATGTTAAAGGCACTTTGCAGGATATGATGGTCGTCACCACAGCAAGGAGTTTGCACACCTGGCTGCAGCAGTGTTTGTGAGCCAGAACGTGCGGGTGCATCTCTTCTCAGAGGTGGTACCCACACCTTTTGTGGCGGGTGCTGTTACTTACAAGGTACACAGCACCAGCCCTGCTTGGTTTGCAAGCAAGACAAAGCGATGCCAACCAACCACGTCTGTTTGATGACCAGGAGATCATCCAACCTCTGCAGACAGCACCAGCCAAAGTTGCTTAACTCCGCTGGGCTCTTGACCTTTGCCTCAGTCACCATGAAGCAAATTTTTTGAAGGTTTTGCAGATTGCGCAAAAGCCACAGCGACTGAAGGCATGCTGTGCAGGGGTGTGCTGGCGGCATCATGATCACGGCCTCTCACAATCCCAAGCAGTACAATGGCTACAAGGTGTACTGGGGCAATGGCTGCCAGGTAGCCATCTCATATGGGTTTGCGCCTCGTCATCACATGTCTGGTCTTTTTTATCAATATCTGATCCTCCTGCCAGTGGTGTTGCTGCCAAATGTGCACCTGGTCATAGCTCAGCATAACGTGCTATTAGTAATATGCATCAACCAGCTCCCGAGCTGCCACGTGATGTGTACAGAATGCATTTGTGTTCATGATACGGACATGCTGTATTACTGCACACAGTGCATGTCCAAGATACGCGCGACTGGTCAAAGGCTTGGCCTTGGTAACCAGGTCAGGAGCTCTGCCATCACTGTAGCATCCAATCACAGATGTTGTCACTGCAGACGTGGCTGCCTGCAGATCATTCCTCCTCATGATGTGGGCATTGCAGCAGCCATAGATGCTCAAACTGAGCTGTGGGATCTTCCAAGTGATGTCACCTCTAGTGAGCTGGTGAAAGACCCTCTGCACCTGGTCACACAGCGCTACTACTATGCCCTGCAGCAGGACCTCTCCTTCAGGCCCCGCCAGGACAACCCCAAGGCAGCCCCTGTCGTGTACACCCCCCTGCATGGGGTGGGTCTGCCATGGGTACAGAAGGTATTCTGCTGCTCACACCTGCAGATCTGGCTGAGACCTCCTTTTCCCTTCCCTCTGCCACCTTGCATAGCACTGGGTGACATCAAAAGCAGTGACTTACATGCTGCATTTACAGAAAGCCCAGCTGCATCCACAGCACAGACAGCATGTGGCATGCAGCGTATTGCTGTTTTGGGTAGCTGCCACCTTGATCATTCAACAGGCAAACACCCGCAGGTCTTTCTAAGTGCAAATGTCAGGGTGAGGTATTTCTGCCTTCATTAATAGGAATGCACATACACACACGGCTGCTTCACACTTGTCAGATGGGCGCAGCCAAACAGAGGTGAGGAGTGTATGCAGTAGGCCTTCACAAGCTTCAACCTGCCGCCCCCCATCCCTGTAGTGGAGCAGGCCCTGCCAGACCCTGACTTTCCCACCCTTACCTTCCCCAACCCTGAGGAAGGCCCAGGCGTGCTGGACCTTGCCTTTGCCACAGCCAAGGCTCATGGGGCAAAGCTTGTACTGGCCAATGACCCGGATGCAGACAGGTTTGCTGCAGCAGAGCAGGACCCAACCACAGGTGAAGCCTTTCTAACCTGCAACTGTATTGTGGATGGCCCACATTCTGCCTGTTTGCTGACATCCTTTTGTGGCATGCCTGGTATGCTACAACAGAAGCTGCTGCTGGTCACATGCTGCAATCTGGTATGATGCAAGCACTTTGTTGTCAGCACCACATCAATCAGCCAATCAACAAATGGATGTATTGATCAACCAGCCACTTGCTCAGTCAACGCAATTGATCCACCAATAAGTCAAACCACCGCATATTCCACCCCTGAAGCTCTCACCACATCTTCACAGAGACACTGTGTGTAAAGGGGTACAAGTGAAACAGTTGTGTGTGAAGGATCCAGCGTCCAGCAGGGATGCTGCGCTTGTAGGGGCATGGCGCATCTTCAGTGGGAATGAGATCGGCATCCTGCTGGCGCATTGGCTGTGGTGCTGCTGGCGGCGGGATCACATGGATGATGACCCTGCCTGCGTTGTCATGCTGGCCTCTGCCGTCTCCTCCAAGATGCTGCAGGCCATGGCGCAGGTCCTTTCCAGCCTTCAAGTCTGTATGCTGAACTGTTTTGCAGTTCTGGGACTGACTGCTGCTGATGCTGAGTATAACCCCTCATGACCCTGACCGTGCTTCTGCCACTGCTTGCATGTCCACCTAATATTTCACATCGTGCAAATCTGCGTTCTCAAGACTCCCCTTACTACAATTCAGCTGTCCCTACCGCATTCTAGCCTTACATTATTGTAGTGTTTGATCTGTACCTGGGCATGGCTGCAGAGTACAATGCAAACCATGTCACACATGAGTCGTAAGGCAGTGCCCCTAGCCTGCATCCTGCATACATTCTTGCTTGGCATGACCACTCTAACAAGCGTCAGTGTATGCTATGCAGGAAGAGCGCTTCAAGTTTGATGAGACGCTGACTGGCTTCAAGTGGCTGGGCCACCGGGGCCTGGAGCTGCAACAAGCAGGCTTCACTCCCTTGTTTGCCTTTGAAGAAGCCATAGGCTTCATGTTTGCTGGCCCCCCTGGCAGCATCAAAGACAAGGACGGCGTGGCAGCAGCTGCTGTCTTTGCTGAGATGGCTGCAGACCTGAACCAGTGGGGCATCACTGTGGCGCAGCACCTGGAGTCTCTGCGGGACCTGTACGGCTACTTTGAGACCCGATCTAGCTACTTCACATCAGATAGGCCAGCAGACATCCGGGCTGTCTTTGAGCGGCTGCGCCATGAAGGCAACTATCCCAAGGTCAGCAATCAATATGTGCAGCTGCATTGCATTCCAGCCTGGTCATTGAGTGTTGATACATTTGGTAAGCAGCGAGTCTTGACGTGATGTGGTGTGCTGCTGTGGCTGATCAGGTCAGTGATGCAGGTGTCCATGTATCCATATGCTACAACCTGCAGGCTTCCTTCTCTCCTCAAGAGCTGTGGCACTGCTATCAGCTGCTTCCACATGCTCTCGGCTGTGCAGTGATGTGGTGCACAGCAGACATGTTATTCATGCTGCTTTTTGTGCGGGCTTTGATCCTCTGCTGCACAACATGACAGGCAATGGCAGGAGTGGAAATCACAGCTGTGAGAGACCTTGACTCTGGCCTGGACACAGCGCAAGCAGAGGGGCGCTCCAGGCTTCCCTGGCAGAAGGGAGACCTCATGCTCACCTTCACACTGGACAATGTGCACACCCTTACGCTGAGGGCAAGTGGCACCGAGCCCAAGCTGAAATACTACCTGGAGGTATATCCCTGTCAGGCCATGCAGAACAAACACTACACAGTCAGCTCATCCTGAGCCAACTTGTCTATAATGTGGTGCACACGTGGGTTCTAGTTTGTTACACGGTGGATCCCAAGCTGCGCCAGTGACTCGGTGACACTCCATGTGTCTGGAGATGCTGGTGAACGAGTCCAGTACATACAGCAATCAGCTTTGAAAGCTTGCTCTTGACACAGCAGTGCAAGTGCAGGTGTCTGATGAGGATGATGCTGCCACTGCCATGAACTTGGCAGACAAGCTTGAAGCTGCCATTGCAACTGAGCTTGTCCTGCCAGAGAAACATGGGCTCATTCCAAAGCAAAACAATTTGATACGGGCCGAAATTGAATGACCTGTTGGCAGCAGCTGTGCATCCTGTAACACACCCAAGATGGGCCCCAAAAACTTGCATGCTTATGCTGTGTTGTGCATATGTTTTGTGTTTATATGTGCATGTGCGCGCTGCACTTTGAGCACAATTCAGTACATAAGTCTGTTGCACGTACCAAACATTGTATACATTCACCAACAGACAAATCATGATAGCCATACATACACAACACAGGAAAACACCGTACAAGACCAACACTTTACTCCTGCTCCTTGTTTTCAATCTTCTCTATAGACCAGCCTTGGCCAGCTTGTGTGCCATCAAAATGTACAATGGTCGAGTGAAACTTTTTCAAAGCTGGCCTATGAGCAATGGACAGCATGGTAATGCCCCTTTGAACACACGCACCATACAATTTCACCTCCCCATCTGCACTCACCTGCAACACAAGGTGGCTGAATCAAGTCAGTCATCACTCTTGCGGCCAGTATCAAACCCAGAAAGGTTACAACGCTGTGCTTCAGTGATGGTTCTAAAAGCATGAGATGCCATCATGCTACATGAACTGATCATGCATTCATCATTGAGATGCCATCATGCTACAAGAAGTCATCAGGCGGACACCATGCACACATTCACTATGTGACATAAAAGCACGGCAGAGGGGGCTCCAGAGCAATCTGACAACCAGAGCATGGGTTACATACCGCTGAGGTACACTCGTCAAGGATGGCATAAGTAGGGTTGTGGAACAGCAGGCGGGCCATGGCAAGCCGCTGCTTCTCACCACCGCTCAGAGTCTCAGACCAATTCTGCACCTGATCCCATCCCTTGCCCCTACACACCACACATGCAACAGCGGCTTAGTCAGTAACTTGTTTGCTGGCAGAGAACGCATGTGTAGCAGGCTCACAGGACATGCATGTGAGGCTTTGAACTGGGTCGCTGAATGCAGGGTAAGTCTGCCTGTGCAGTCCTCCAGTGGCACGCGGTGACTTGAGAGGCAGCAGCAGCAGCACCTGGTGAGAAGGTAGTCCAACTCCACAGCTTCTAGGCAGGTGTCCAGCTGCTCTTCAAGCTCCTGCTCTCCCAATGTCACCCCTGCCAGATGAGCAAACCTGCACCATCCATCAATCAAACGACTGAATAAACAGAACATATTCAAGCTGCAGCTGCCTTGCCCAAAACCTTTTGCAGTGCAAATAGCAGCCTCTGCCTTCTATCACAGATGGCTTGACAGGTTGTCTCCAAGGCCATGCTTTGTCTGCTGCCACACCAAAGGTAGCAACAGACTGTAGGAAAGCTGCAATGCTGCCAGGGCTGCAGCTTGTGTAGCCATGTGACACTCGAGGGCTGAGACACAAGGAGGCTTACTTGGCTTTGGTGGCCTTGGAAGTTTTTTCCCAGACAAGGCGAGGAGGTTGGGGGTAGAGCAGCTGGTCCCTGAGGCTGCCGCTGACCAGGTAAGGCCTCTGGGACAGGTAGAACATGCCACCCTCACCAGGCACCGTGATGCTGCCGGCCTGTATGCCACCAAAACTTCACAATACTGTTGGCCAGAGTGCAGTGTCTGGGACAAAGGACAGGACACACTGGGAGCAGAAAACGCAGTGTGTTGAAACTTTGGTGAATCCTCCAAAGGCAGCTCTCAGCTACTGGACATCATGGCAGCAACTGGATCCATGTCCTGAAAGCATGGCAGATGCTGGAGTGCGATGCAACATGCAGGGCACATGTGGTCACTTGATGGTAATGATTTCAATGGCTTAGCATGAGACAGCGGTGGCAGCAAAATGGGCACAGCAGGCCCATTGGGTAGGGTTGGATACCTGGAGGGGCCAGAGGCCGGCCAGGACTCGGAAGAGGGAGGACTTGCCACTGCCGTTGGGGCCCATGATCATGACTGACTGGCCATGAGGCACGCTGAAGGTGAGCTGCCGCACCAGAGCTGTGCCATCAGGTGAGTTCAGTGCCACCCTGCACTTGTGCACTTGCACTTGCTCACACTCATTACTCACTCATCAGTTCCTTTTCTTCACAAGTTGTCAGGAGCCAGGCTCTGCTGGTGATATTGCCCATATACCATAGCAGGCATCCAAGCCGTGTACTAGGTCTTCATTGCCTCAAGTGCACATGTTCACAGCACGAACTTACCAGTGAATGTTTGAGCCAGATGCAGCTTTGTATGACAGCCTACAGATGCATTGAGCAGCACCTTACAGCAACGAGGCAACAGCATTCAGGGCGGGCAATGGAGAGCACGGCCCACTCCAGGCTGACATGAGGCAGCAATTGGCAACAGTAGTGACAGGGACGACAACACCTACTTGTCAAAGGCAATGGTGTCACCCTCCTGCCTGTGGGCGGGAGCCAGGTCCTCATCAGGCTCCTCTTCTGATCCGCTGAACTTGAGCTCCTTGCTGCTAACGTTGCGCAGGTACAGCTCCCTGTGGGTGGTCAGCGGATCCCCACTGCTCAGCTTCTTCACCTGTACCAGGCAAATGACCAATCTGTCAACCAATCAACACCTTTGCCCGCAAGAGCCAGCATAGTGTGATGCAGCATACAGATCACCCAAAGCCCATTAGATGAGACATGTGTCTAGCAGCAGCAGTAGTACACAACAGCCTCTCAGGAGAGCAATTTGCAAGCGTGCCAGTCAATCAAGCAGACTGGCAACACATGAAGCAAGATTAGATTGAACCAGATGATGCGGCAAAAGATGCCTCAAAACTGAGCCTCAGATCCTGCTCACTGCCAAAGGAGAGCTGCCCCGTCTCGACACAACGCCACTCGTGCTAGGATTCAGCACAGCAACAGCTTTCTCATCAGGACTGATTCCTCAGCCATGTGTTTACTTGCATAGGCGTGAGAATTATGATGATGAGTGAGTGCGCAGGTTCAGGTGGTATGTGAGGTGGCACACCTGCTCCAGGAGCTCAGCGACCCTGGAGGTGTGACCAGCCAGGCCTGTGATACGCTTGTACACCAGCACCAGGTCGCCCACCCCCTTGGAGGTGTTCTGGAGCAGGCGCATGGAGCGGATGTAGTCCTGCGTGATGTCATCTCTGCTGCCCCGCTGTGCGGGCTCCTTCAAGTAGATGTGCGCTGCGTACACCAGCAGGGCAACCACACTCGCAAAGTACTTCACAAAGTAGCCGTCAAACACCTGCATGTTGCACATGAGGCGGGGGTCTATGATCGATCTCATCTCATTCTGTTGAACTGTGCAAGTAATGACTGTAGCCAATGCCTGCTTCTGACTGCATTTTCAGACGTGCAACATGTCCTGAAGTTTGATGACAGTTCAACACTGTCAATTAGACAGAGGGCCATTGCAAGGATACCTCTGCTACAAAAGCAGATACCCAGCAGTGGCACAGCGCATACCTGTTGGACAAAGCGCTGGAAAGCAGAGAGCTTGTTGTGGCGCAGCAGCCTGTAGAGATGCTGGTTGAGGATGAGCTGCTCAGCTGCTCCAGAGGGAGGGTCATTGTAAGCCACCTCCTCTGCATGCGCCACCAGCCTCTGCAACATTCAGATGCAACACATCAAACAAGCTGCACTGAAGGCTGCAAACACTTGCTTCTCACATGGCTGCAATAGTGATGCATTACAAATGACGGCCTTGATACTACAGGACTTTTGCCTTTTGCTGTGAGGGCACCAGTCTGTGACCACAGACACAGACAAGCTGACATGTTGGTTTATCTCACCGAAATCCTCAGCAAAAAGTTCTTTGCCATTGCAATCAGCAGGTCTAATGGTGGAAAGGGCATCAAGATTATATTCATTATGCTGTCACCTAATAGAGCATTATGCCATTGCCTGTTGAATATGGAAAGCTGAGAAAGTTGTTATAGTGCGCAGACCTGGTGAGCAGCTCTGAAGCCCCCAGAGAGGCTTGACTCCTGAGCAGTCATGAGGGCCAATGGAGGGCTGAGCTTGCGCAGCGCCCCAGCTGAAAACAAGTAGTATACATATAATGCCAGCTGCCCTTTGTACCCCATGCTCCTCGACAGGCTCCTGGTGAAGAGTATCACATCCAGCAGGGGCTGCATGACAAGCAAATGTCTGTGAGCAAGTGCCATCTGACGTATGCAAACTGCACAATCAACCATGTGTTTCTGCAGCATGGCTGCACAGTGCAGTGGCAGAATTGTAGCAGAACTGATGCTCTTGACACACCGCTTGCTCATATAGGAATCAAACTCTGAAAACATGGACGTACGTAAGGAGGCAAAGACATTCAAAGCAAATCATAAGGAAAAGCTTGTGCAAAGTCGGGCTCTACCAAATGCTTTGACTGGCTCAAAACCCCAGTAAGTTTTTGCATGTGACCTGTGGTATAAGCATACCTTGAAGGTGTAGCTGTACAGTTCACTGATGTTGTACGCAAACTTCTCGACGTCTTCTGTGATGCGCTGGTCTGCATTGGTGAGGCCTCCCAGGGTAGATGCAGCATAGTAGGCGCGGTTGCTGCAGTACTGCTGATGCAGATGATGAGACAGTCTGCGCTGAAAGGCTATCTGGATTCTTTTTTGCATGTACTTTAGGCCGCTGTTGACCACTGCTGCAGGGATTGCCACACCAGCGAATGCGGCCAGCAGGCGGGCAAACTGTGGAAAGTTCTGCATTCATAACTGATTTGTAATGCCAGGGCCACCTGATGCATGCATAGTACAGCTGATGCAAGCAGGGAGCAGCTGTGCGTTCAGCAACTATACAACATGGCTCATGATGGTCAACATTGCATCAGCAGGAGTCTGTGCCGTATTCTGCTTTTGAGCCCAACATTTGTCACACCTGAGCAATGAGGTATCTGCCTGCCCGGGCTTCTATTCTGGAAATATAGTCTGTCAGCCATGTTCTGGACAGAAGCAGGCATGCTTGAATTCCAATCAAGCCTGACTCTGCAGAAAGAATGCCAGGGACACAGCTGCAGGGCAACAGCAAGGTTCTCTGTTTTTGCAGAATTGACACAAAACATGCACACAACAGAACAGACATGCATGTGTACACTCACATTCCCAAGATGGTATAGAGTCGCCAGGCAAACACCTCATCAACAGCAACCTTTGGACGCTTGGCTTTTCCTGACTCCTTTTGTTCTACCTCTGCACACAGACGTTGCTGCTCCTTTTGTGCACGCCTGACCTCATGCTGTAAGGACTGGCCGCCTGCAACGGCGATGCCTCCTGTGAAGATGGCAGCCTGCGCAAAACTTGCTACATCAACCATCCGGTCGTGCAGCAGAAAGCTACTTCGAGCCCCGATCGACGCATGCAAAAGTGTCTCCCACGTTGTGATGGAACCTCGACCTACCGCAAGGGTTCTCTTCTGCGCAGGCGTCAGCTGCTGCAGCAAAGCTGCTCCCATCTAAAATGAAGCAACTCAGATCAGTGTACGATCTTGCTGCTAACTTCCACCGCTAGGCTGCACGATGCAGGTTTTTGCTGACATCGTTTGATTTCCGACAAGTGTATGGTGGCTTGCACGCTGCAACATTCCACGCGGAGACTAACAATGGTTACGTAGTCAAACTGCTAAACCTTTAGTCAAATCAGTCAGCTATGCGGGAACATGACACCTCACATGCTATTAGTGCATCACGCATGCATGCACTGTGGCCAACGATTGAAAAAGGAGAACCTGTGCATGTTACATGACTAGCCGCATTGTGGCTGACACGCTGCCACTCATGTGCACACGGATGTGATATACGCACATAATGACATCAAAAGTTCAGGGTGGACTAGCTGGCCACTGCTGTGGCCAGGGTAAATGGTTCAACAACTGAAAAGAGCTGAAGCCATCTCTGAATCCATACAAAATGTTCCTGTTAAAGAGTCACAATCAGAACAATGGGATTTCATCTGACAAGAAGCGTTCCCGATAATCGCTTCCTTTTGAAACAACAAAAAACACAGGAATGCCAGGTATGACATAGTCAGGCTTTGCCAGGACCTCTCCCAACAATAACTTTTCACTGACACGGCACCACTTGGAAGCTTTGGGCCCGTAGCGCTGTGGGGCAGCATCTTGCAAATCTTGTGGCCAGCCACCGTACAGCACCTGCATACACACCAGAACTTCTTCACCACATCAGAAGGAGTCTCGAAGCATTGACACAGTCACACATCCACAAAGAACACGCTAAACTATCGAGATCTAGTATCCGTCATGACAGACACAAAACATGGGACATTTACCAGATGAGGTAATGCGTCTTTACCTCTGTGAGCTGCTCTAGAGGAAGCGGCCTGGCAGCATGACTAAGGTAGTACAGCTCCAGCTTGTCCCGGGTGTACTGATGCTCGTCGTCCCAATCTAAAGGCGGTGCATCAGGAGAGAACATGACATCTAAATGCTGCTGAAGGCTGTCCGCTTCAACAAAGTCTTCCACAGCGTCCGTCTGCATGGTCTCAGGGTAGACAAACATGACAGGCCAGTGCACAAGACTGTCTTCAGCAACAAACGGCTTTCTGCCTCCTGCAAAGGCATGATGACTTAGAGAAACTTATGCTGACTCATTTGTTGGCTTCACACATGCTGCTTTGGCAGCTGTGTCCAATGTAGCAAGTAGCACATGCTGACCTATGCTTAGCTGGGGTTTGCCAATCTGCCAATTCCTCAAGCTTATGAGGGTGCTTGCCAGTTGCTGAGCTGGCCCACGTTTAGCTTTCTCCCTGGCTGCTCGCTCCACAGCTCTTTGCTCCTCAGCCTGCAAATGCTGCTGAGCATCCTGCAGACATAATTTGGCAGATCAGCATCTGCACATGTGGGTCAGACTGACCCGGCTATGCGGTCATCAATGCAGCCAATCATCAACAGGAGGCTACCTGCTGAATTCGTTTCAGCTCAGATGCACCAGCATCCATTGCAATACCCTGCTCTGCTAGCGTGAGAGCCTTGCTGTACTGCTTGAGATTGTATGCAGCCCTTGCTGCACGGTAGCATGCCTGCAAGGAAACATCAGCTGTTGCATGGCCATGTAACAAGACTGTAGAAATTTCCTGAACAGCTGAGCTCTGCCAAAGCATGACCTTGCAGTGACATCTGCAACAAAGAGACAACATTACCTTCACATTGTTGGTATCCAGCTGCCGTGCCCTCAGGCTGTCTTCCAATGCATTTCTGTCATTCCCCAGCTGTAAATGCACCTGAGCTCTATTGCTAAGTAACACAGTTTCGACGATGCTGTCACCGCATTGCACATCCAAGCCCTTGGTATATGCAGTGATAGCCTCACGAAAATAGAACTTTTTCCTGTGCTTGAGACCAGTTTTGAGAGCCTCGTTGCCTTGATTCTGCGAGCAATAGCAAGTCAAACTTTTATTGCACAACCCAGGTGTGTGACATCCTGAGCAAGCTGATGAACCTTATGACTCTCGGCTCTTTCCACAGGTGTCTGCTCGTCTATCAACGCATTGATTGCTGCTAGGTCCACATTGTCATTATTTGTCGGCATCTCGTCCCAAAATACTGCTGGGAGGTCCTCCACAATGGTGGCATCGCCTGCAGCGCTGGGCTGTGCGTTTGAGGCTTCCACCATCGCAGCTGCTGCTAGAGTTGGGCCGCGGTATGGCGCGCACAACTTTTGTCGTCAGCTCTGCAGTAGATGCAGCCGGCAACGTGGAGCAAGTCGCTGACTTAGTTGCTGTCCTCTCTTTGTTACGCAGCCGCACACGAGCGTTTTCAAAAGCATGAAAGAAGAAGAAGAAGATTACAAGCTTTGTGAATGCGGCGTTACAGGTAAAAGACGAACGAAGCAACCACATGGACCACGTGGGCAAGATAGAACTGGGTTTTGCTACAACATTTGCAGCAAATCGCTGCAGCCTCGCGTCGCTGCGGGAAAACCTCCCTGAACAGCCTTTTTGCAGGGATCTGTTTGCCGTGCAAGTCCCTCCAGAAGTAGGCATGACTTGCATCGTGAATGTACGGATTGAGAAAAGCGGTGAACTTTGACCGCGTGTCACAGTAGGCTGAGCTGCTCGCTGTCCAGATTATCTACTACAGCAAACTACATGTCGTTAGTTTCGCAAGGCAAGGCTGCAGGCAGTGCTTGTCGTTCACGGCGATGACACGCAAACTGCTACACAGAGAACCAACAGACCATCTGCCGTGAAAATCAAACTCCTTTGTACGCGTTCTGGCCGCGGCACGTATGTTGTGCGCCGTGCACTGCAGCTTGCAATGAGCTGCATAGCTACAGTGCATAGAAGGTTTGCTTTGCAAGGGAGCTGCAGAGCGTCAGATCAGCTGCAGTTCAGAGTTTTAGGTGGACGCTTGCTTGCAAGACAGCGTTTAACAGACTGGCGGCAGGTTCGCCCAAGTTCTCGACAAACGTCGTTTAAACACCGCGCCATTTGCCGCGGCCAGGATTGCACTAACTTCCCAGCCACCTCCGATAATTCACAAAGC
>JAABUW010005533.1_pt1 | contig 16395 bp, 27 predicted proteins | sample 5560081 | NCBI WGS metagenome assembly JAABUW01 (sample SAMN10711882, study PRJNA513363) | rock metagenome | isolation source: Antarctica rocks | place: Antarctica: Victoria Land, Knobhead sud | reverse complement strand
CACGATGGCCCTGTCCTCCTGCAACATGCTGTGGTGAGATTTTCGGGCGGACCAGTGAAGGCGGCGTCCTGCAGCAGCGCCGAGGTGAAGGCCTCGATAACGCCCACCTCCTGGCGCAGCACCGCCAGCAGCGCCGCGCCTGCCTCCGCGCCCAGCCGCTTGCACATGGCCGCGGCAGGCTGCGAGTCGGATTGCCCCAGGTGACGGTGTGCCAGAAACGTCGTGCACTCGGTTCGTGCTAAAGAGACAGCTATAAAGTTAGGGTTTAGGGTTAGGGTTCTTGGCAGCGCCGCGCCCGACTTCACACCCAGCCGCTGGCCAGCCACCGTCACCAGCTGCACATCCACTTGCAGACGCTGAGAAGATCGTTTCGTGGACACAACTACACATGAGTCCTAAGCGATGTACAGCCCTGAACGCTGCCATGTCGGCAGTGCTTCCGACCTGTCGGCAGCAACAGTTCTGGCGACACGCTCTGTTGGCACGGCGCTCTGGCGAGGTTTCAACATTTTTAGCAGATCCACGGCCTCAGTAAATGTGCTCACGCTGTCAGGGTGAGATGCCAGAGCCCGCCGCCGCTTGCGCAGCGCCGCTCCCGCCGCCGTGAGCGCCTCTGCGTCAGACGCCGCCGCCAGCGCCGACAGGTGGCCTGTCGCGTAGGCCGCAAAGGCGGCTGCTGACAGCCGCTGCTCCGCCGCGGCTTCCAGCTGGCCCTCCACCCTCAGCTCCTGCGACAAGCGGAGGAACTTTCAGAGTAGGTGTCCTACATCACAATCACGGCGGTGGGGTCACCAGTGGTGAGAGCCGCTGAAGCGGTCGGGTACGAACAGCTGAGTCTTCTAGCAGCTGAAGCTCGTGGCAGCTGAAGCACTGACACGAGGCTTAAGCAAAGCCGGCTTGACATCGGCTTTTCACATGCATCACAGGGCGCCGAGCCGTTGCCACCAGCTGGACACAGCCCAGATCATGCAAGGGTTTAGGGTTTAGGGTTAGGGTTTGTGCCCAAGCAGACCGCCAGTATCACCTGCAGGGCGGGCGCCACCGTGGCATCCCATGCCGCCGCCGCGTCCGTCGCCACGCCGTGCTTGAGGCACAGCGCCCAAGCGCGCTCCAGCAGGTCGCGCGCTGCGGGATCGTGCCGGCGGGCCGCCACCGCCGACACGTGCAGCTTGGGCGCTGGCAGCGGCGTGAGTGCCTCTGCCCGAGGGTCAGCGCCGCCGGGGCATTCGCCGGCGGCTGCAGCGGGCTCATGGAATGTGAAGGCGCCCGGCAGCGCCGCGGTCAGCGCCGCGGCCAGCTGCGAAACGTAGTAGCCCAGGGCCAGTCTGCGGGTGGCGTGCAACGCTGAGGCATGTGGAAGGGCGGGGAGAGTGAAAGTGCGGTGGCTCTCTGTGCACACACCGCCGCATTTCGAGAAGGCGTACAACGAGGTGAGGGCTCTTGGAGACAGCACGCTGCACGACCTGCCGCTGCCACGTCAGCTGCCCAAAGCCGTGGCTGACCGAACCACACGCAGTGTTCATCACTAGAAAGGCACCTGGCGACATCGGGCATGGAGTCGGCGCAGGGCCCGCCAGGCGCAGCCAGCAGCACCGACGCCGCCTCCAGGGTGGCGCCCTCCCGCGCGCCCGCCAGCAGCCGCAGGTACAGCAGCAGGCACCGCCGCCGCGCCGACGCGTGCTTGCGCACGTTCTCCTCCAGTCCGTTACCTGCGCAGATGCTACGTCATTTGGTAGCTGCACATGGTATTCGATGGCGAGCATCTCTGCAACTGCATCTGGCCACGAAGGGTTTGTAATGCACTTTACGGCCAGCATAGTGGGCACTGCTCAGGTCAAATGACACGCGCATGGTTGAAGGCCTCTCGGGATCACCAATTTTTTCGTTCCCCACAAGCATCTGCGACTGGCGGTATCGCCTGAAGCAATGAGTCCAGCAGGGTACCCAGCGCACCTGCGACCTTCGGCGGGCGGTGGCCCCACAGCCTCTCGGCCGCGGCGCCGCTGCTGCTGGCGTCGGCCGGCAGCGACACCCGCGCCTGCCGCCTGCCCTTGGCCAGTGAGCTGTCGACCTGCGCAAAAGAAGGCCCACGTCAGTACACAGTCAAGGGCGACTGCATGTTCCGTCAGTGTCCAGCAGCATTTGCTGCAGGCAGACATGGGACCCAAACTTCACCCCAGCGGTACAGTGGCAGTGACCAGCCCCGCCTTCCAAAGCAGCCAACAGCAGGAAGCGGGCCTTGGCGTCACTGCTGGCGGAGATCTCCTCCATGTTGATGCCGAAGACGGCGCGGCTGCGGGTGAACAGCGGCCGCATCTCCTCCAGGGCCGCCGCCGCGTTGCCCTCTGCCAGCTTCGCCCTGCAGCATAGACAAGGCTCTCGAATCCCGCGAGCGTGTCTGAACGTGTGTGTGTGCGAATGCAAATGTCTGATGAGCCAACAGCCAAGCTTGTCGCCACTCATGCCGTAACAACAGGGTGCTGGCTGATAGGTGGTGGTACACCAGTACACCAGTACACCAGTACACCAGTACATCAGTACACCAGTACACCAGTACACCAAGAGTGGCTCGGCTTCAGACATGCCAACTACTTGCGTCGCAACGCAGGAACACGTTTGAAGTGAAAGGCACCTGGCGAGGCGGTAGCGGGCGCGGTGGAAGTGTCGGTTACTGTCCAGCACGAAGTGTAGCGCGCGCACGCAGTCCGCCCGCAGGTCCGCCAGCAGCTGCTCCAGGGTGGGCGGCGGCTGAGAATCGCCCGATGTTGCCGTGAGCGTCTCCGCCGTCGCCGCCGACGGCTGAGTCGGGCTCTCGGGGCTGTGCCGCGGCGCAGGGGGGCTGCCGCCGTTGGCGCCGCCTGCCGCGGCTGCGCCACCCAGCGCCGCGGCCACAGTCGCGGCGTCCCCACCATTGGAAGCGGCAGGGCTGCGCTGCCGCTGCACGTGCGGGCTGACACCGCGGCTGCCGGGCAGATCCTCCTCGCCCGGCGCCAGGAAGCAGTACCGCCCCACCGCCGTCAGCACCGCTTCTTCCGCCACCGCCGCAGCACCAGGACGTGCTGCTGGTGCCGCCGCCGGCGCCACAGGTGTCGAGTCCATCGGCAGCGCGTCCAGCAGCTTGAGGCGGCAGGCGTGCAGCTGATACAGCGGCTCCAGCAGGCCTCCGGCATGCAGCGAGGCCAGGTGCGACGCCGCCGCAAAGCGGCGGAGGTACTCCGTAGGCGGCGCGCCCATCTTTTTCGCCCTGCAGCATGGCTATGGCTTTCACAAGTGGGGCGAGGAGCTGCATGAATGGCTGCATGTTGATCACCAGCCTGGCGAACAAATGTGCAGGCATGGCGTTTCGGTGGACACCATCCCTGAGAAACTGGTAGAATGACTGCAGGACGTGCAGGAGAACATGCGACTAGGAAAAGCAAATGACGCACAGCTTGCCGAGGAACAGCTGGAAGCTCCACTCCTGCGGCAGTGCCGCCTCCGCGGCGGTAAATGCCGCCTGCGCCAGCCGGCACCGGGCCTGAAACTCTGGCAGGTCCCGCCCTGGGCGGTCGTGTCGGCCATCGCAGCACGGCGGTGTGCGCTGCACCTGTGCGTTGTGATTCGCATTAGTCAGCTTTGACGTGTCACCGCACTCAATGAGCAAGACGACGGGCAGCGAGACTAGCTGCCAGTAGCCTCAAGAGGGAAAGCTCTCTGCCAAGGCTGGTGCCAACTGATGTTGAGGTCCTTGCGACGCACAATTCAACCAAAGCAGCAGTCAGGCAAGTGGCCTGACAGGCAACGGTCCTGGGATCTGTGGAACCGCCGCAGTTAGGATTTATGATTTAAACCCTAAACCCGCTATACTATTTCCCCAAGGTTCGACATTCCCTGCCATCATGCGACCTGCACCTGCTCCAGGTGCAGCATGCGCTGCTACTCGTCCAGCGCCGCAGCACCTTTCTCCATTTCCGTTTCAGACATCCAGTCGTCATACTCACGACAATCGAGATCGGAGGAAGCCGCGCACCTGCTCCAGGTGCTGCATGCCCAGCTGCTCGTCCAGAGCGGCTGCGAGATCGCCGCTCGGCGCCAGGCGTCGCGCCACCAGCGTCGCAGCTACCGCCCGGTGTCGGTACGCCGCCAGCCGGGCCTTGACGCCGGGAATGTCCACCACGCCCGCTGCCGCGCTTCCTGCCGCGCCCGCCGCCGGGGCTGCTTCCCCGGGTGCTGGCTGAATAGCAGCGGTTGCCACGTCTGCCGCCGCCGTAGACGTCTGCTGCGGCGAAGGCGCCGGGCTGAGGTCCAGCGGCGCGGCGGCGGGCGCGGCGGCCCATGCGGCGGGCGGGATGCCGGCGCAGGCGTCGCTCTGCAGCAGGTCCAGCAGATCCCGCGCGCCACCTGCGTAAAGGGTGTAAGCTGTCAGCAGTTGCAGATCATGACGTCGGCGCATTCATCTTGATTGTAACGCGGTGCATGGCCGGCAAGCAGCACATGCGCACGAGCTCCTGCATTCTGGTGGAGAAAGGAAAGGGCCCAGCTGGAGAAAGGAAAGGGCCCAGCTGGAAAAAGGAAAGGGCCAGCTGGAGCAGGCCGTAGGAAGCCAAACCACATCGCCTTGAGCAGGCACAAGCGCACGAATGCATGACCCCCAAGCCTCTGTTCAACCTCATGCAGCAAATCGATGGACTGGCAGCTGCCAGGGAGCCGATGAACCGCAGCATCTGCGATCAAAGAAGCGCTGATAGGACTTATGCGTCCACGACATCTTTGCACTCACCCCATGCAGGCATGCATCAAGAGACAGGACGTGCATGCATGTCGTACCGGCGCCTGGATCCTACCACTCGAAGCGCGCGGGACTCAGCGCCGCCTTGAGACGTGCACGCCATGCGCGCATTACCATGAGCCCAGCAACCTGCATCAATCTGCACATGTCAGATGACAGGAACCGTCGCTGACAGATGCCAACGCACCCGCGTACAGCTCCCATGACTCGAAACGCGCAGGGTTTAACGCCAGTTCCGCGCGAGCGGGCCGGGTGTGCGCCGCCGCCGCGGCGTCTGCCTCGGGGCACAGCATTGCGCCTGGCTCCAGGCTGCCGTCCAGCTGCGGCTGCAGCTGCACCTGCGCGTTTGGCGCGGCATGTCACTTTGCAGCCGTTTTCAGATTCCCAGTCGGGCTTGCGTTCCGATTCCCAAATCTTTAAGGCAGAAAGTACATTGCAAGCTCCATTCGCTGTCCACAAGTCCTGCAGCATCGCGCTCGCCTCCAGCTGACCATCAGCTGCGGCTGCAGCTGCACCTGCGCGCGCAGAAGAGGAGGCCATTTCACGTCTGCTTTTTGAGGCCGCCTTAGCTCGAGAAGGAGTGACCTGACCGAGGCTATCAACCTACAAAGATTCTGTCTTCACTGTAATGCAGAGCGCATTCGATTCGGACACTGCAGCAGGCTTCGATGGCCTTTCTCCAAAAGGAGCTTCGACAAGTGACAGGTAACAACGAGTGCCTGCTCACAGATGGATTTTAAACCCTAAACCCTTAATTCTGAACCCTAAACCCTGGATTTCGATTGAAATCCAGATGCCTCGGCGATGAGCTGACACTTCAGGCTGTCGCTGCAGTGTGCAACGGCGAAACAGCACCTGCAGCTCGAAGAAGCTGTCGATGATAAGCGCATGCGGGCTGGCAGCACGCTCCTCCGCGGCCGCCGTCTGCGCCGCCACCAGGGCCGGCAGCTCCGCTGGCAGCTGCGCGTTCTCGTCCAGGGTGATGCCCGCCAGCAGCCTGCGCAATAGGTCGAAAGGGGCTCGGCATTTGGATTTCACGGAATACAACAGTCTGAGGTGATCGGCGCCTGCGCCGCCACCAGGTCCGGCAGCTCCGCCGGCAGCTGGCCATCGTCGTCCAGGGTCACCAGCAGCCTGCGCAGATTAGCGAACACCTTTGCATTTTGGTTCAGGTTCAAGATTAGAATGCAGGAGCCTGACACAATGTGTAAGCAATGCTTTGCTGTCAGGTACTCGTCCAGCACGCAGTTGAATACACTGCGGACCACGACACTGCATCATGCGAATGATGCCGTTTCTGGGATGCGATTGCATCTGTCTGCACAGGCTACCTCCAGCACCACGGAGGTCATCGAGAAAATCGCTGTGAACGGGCATGCCAAATCACACTCGAGCCCATCAATGGCGATGCTGCAAGACGGCTGCTGCCAGAGGACACTCAGGGTGGGCTGTGCAGACTTTACGGACTGCACCGGAGTTTATGTACACGACTTTGGCATGTGCACGAAGCAAATGCATGACAAGGCTCCACAATGCCAAACACAGATACCCCTAAACCCTTACTCAAAACCCCCTGGCGCATGCTGCACAGAATCATGACGCAGCAAACCTGTCCGGGTTCGCGGCTGGCCAGCGAAGTCTGCCAGCGGATGGATGTGGGGTGCCAGCGCCGCCACCAGGGCACCCAAAGGCGCAGAAGTTCAATTTGCTTCAGGGTTTGCTTCAGGGTTTGCTTTAGGGTTTGCTTGCATGTCGCTGTTGTCTCGCTTATGTCCTCCTGTACAAGAGCTGTGCACCTGTCGGGGTCGCGCGTCGCAAGAGCGGCATCGGCCAGCGGCTGGAAGTGCGGTGCCAGCGCCGCGACCAGGCCGCCGAGGCGTGCCATTCGGGTGGCGGAACCGGAAGTGGCAACGTCCAGAGTGCGCGGCCGCACCGCCGTCCACAGCGCCACCGCTGCCGCCAGACAGTCAACTGGCGCCGCCATGGGCTCCGCCTGCACGTGCGATTGTCAGAGGGTTTGCCGATATCAATCGCAGAGCTGATGCATCTGCTGCATCTGTGACGGAAGAGCCTCACGTATACTGTTCAAGCGCCACGCCAGGCTGTCCGACGGTGCCGCCATTGGGTGCGCCTGCAGGTTTTCACGTCTCGTTTCTGAATGTCGAGATGGTGGTCTCTGGTAAGTGCTGTGATCAACAGAAGAAGCTGTTGGAAGTTTTACAAACGCCGCGGTGGACGCCGAGTTGTCTACTGGCGCCGCCATCAGCTCCACCCGGGGAACACGTTCATGAAACATGAGATTTGTGGGGATTGGCTCCATGTGAGATGGCTGAACCCTGAGAATTTGTGTGGCAAGCGAATCCCTTGAGCAGCAGGTTGGGGATGTGGCTTGCGACGACTTGAGACCTTGGCTCCCCATAGTCGCTGGCTTGGGCAGCAATCAGTGGGGGCACACGATGACGCCGGCGCCCCAGGGCGGAGTTGGGCGTATGGTCCCAAACTGAGGGGAGCGCGCTGCAAATTGCGCACCGGCAGAGCGGCGTCAGCGCCCCAGGCAGCGGCCGAACGCCAGGGCAGGTCGATGCCATGTAGCGCGTGCACGCAGTGCGCCAGCCCGCCGTCCACCTCCGCCTGCAGCGCCGCATGCTCCGCAGCTGCCAGCATTGCGTCGGCGCCCTTGCCGCCTGAGGCCGAACATGAACAGTCAGAGTCTGCAAGTGACACAAACCTGAGTGGATTCACCCGTCCTTGCGCCAGCCCGCCCTTGCTTTTGCCTTCAATGCCGTGTGCTGTGCGGCTGCAATCATCGCGTTGGCGCCCTCGCCCCCTGCGTCTGGACGATTTCAGGCTTGGTTCGCACCGCAGTGTTCAGATGAAATTGTGCCCCCCGTCCACCTCCGCCTGCAGCGCACACCGCATACTCCGCCGCCGCCGACATCGCGTCGAGGCCCTCCGCCGCCTGTACTTGGAGGATTTTGGGCTGTGTTCATCCAGAGTGGTCCAAATGTGCCCGCCGTCCACCTCCGCCTGCGCCGCCGCGTAATCCGCGTCCGCGAGCGTCGCCCACGACCTCGCCTTCTGGACCATATTAGCACTGTCGAGGTCTTGCAGTCAGATTGACAAGATGGCGCTGTCCTACAGTGCGCCAGGCCCCCCTCCACTTCTGCCAGCGATGCGTGTTCTGCGGCAGCCAGCACCGCGCCTGCGCTCACTGACGGAAGGAAGGAGGGCAAGCAATCTACATGTCGCCGCGTGGAGCCGCTGCACGAGGCAAAGCCCTTGTCCCTGTGTTATTGGCAGCTCCCCGCAAGCTGTTGCTGAGAAGGCGAGTGCGGCTGCAGCATGGCCAGGCAGTGAACACGCATTTTCGGAGGATTCACCAAGCCGTCTCATGACAGGAGGGATGCACCTGGCGCTGCCGCGTGGATCTGTGCAGAGGCGACGCCCAGGCGGCGGATGGCGAGGCGCAGGAAGACGCCGCCGCGGGCAGTCGGGTCGCCGCGCTCCCCCTGCAGCTGCATTGCCGTAGCCAGCAGCGCTTCCACGGACTCCGGGTCCTGTTGCCAGATTGACCATATTGTCAACAGACGGCAAATTTTGAAAACGCATTCCATGTCCTCTTGACTATCCTGCGATGGACACTGCCCCAGTAGCTGCATCACCGTCGCCAGCAACGCCGGGTCCTGTTGCTACGACCGCGAGCCGCTTGTCGACAGATGGTGACAAATACGTTGGGCATCATGCTGCCCCAGCAGCGGAGTCACCGCATTCTTATGACTGAGGGGTCTGTCTTATGACTGAGGGGTCTGGTCGAATGGCTGAAGCTTTCTCGCATTAGCCTCTGGAGTAGGACAAGTGATCTGTGCAGCATGGACCTCGCTCCTGGTCGGAGGTGCCAGCTCAGGTGCTAGTTTAGGGTTTTAGGGTGCCTGCATCCGATGCTGGCGGCGCCGGTGTGTGCGCGATCCAGACGCATGTGCAGCATTCTCGCATGGCAGGAAGGCGGCTGATGCATGAGCAGAGGTCCTGAATGATACTCATGCTTCGCTCATAGGGTTGCGGGTGAGTGGCGCAGCTTGCAATCTCAACAGGACGGACCTGGGGTGCATCAGGCAGGAACTGCTGTAGACCGCACACTGCCGAAGCCAGCTCTGCCAGCGCATCCACCTGTCACAGCAACAACGGAGCCCGGTCAGAGTCCAGCCGCAGCGCGCACACTGCAGATGCGTCAAGGGGTGGCCCATTTGAAATGGCATCTGAAGCCACAATAGTTGATGATATCCTGCGAGCGAGGCGCAGACACTTTGTCTGGGAGCACTCGGTAGAGCCATGTGCACGGCAGCCGCTCGGAGTGAGTTGGCGGCTGGGACGAGGCAGTTTGCTCGACAAGGCGTGTACTTGCAGCTGCACCCTCGCAGGCGCACCTTGCCCCTGCGCTTTCGCTGCGCAATGGCCGTTGCGCCGGGCCGGGCGGCAGCAGCAGCGCCCTGCACGAGTGACCAGTAGCACGCCTCCAGCGCCACCAGAACCTGCGGAGGCAGCCGAGATGGTGAGGTGACATCGTAGCAGATAGCGAACGAAGCAGCAGAATGTGAGTGCGGCTGGATCTCTGTGCAAAGGCGCCGCCCATTCGGATGCCGGACATGCCGTGCTTCTCATGGCAGAGTCATGATCCCCAACGCAGTTTGCAGTTGCGCATGAAGCATGTCACACCCCGAATGCTTATGTCGCACACTTTGGTTGCAGGCCGCAGCTGCGGAACAAGCTTGAGCTGGGCAAGACTGGCTTGCCTGCCATGCAACGCTTTTCAGCAGCGCTGCCAGACCAGCACCCAGCTCCTCGCCTTGCCCTGCCAGCTGTGCGGCGACCCTGGCGGCGACGCCCGCCGCCGTGCTGGACGGCCCCAGCCGGAAGGACTGCATGCAGAAGACTCAGTCCAATTGCGCTTATCACTGTTACCAAACCCAAACTCAAGCCTGTGCCAGCTTCGGGAGCTGCTTCGACTCGGCTCAAGGAGGTGACGTATTTGCAGGGTGTGGCACGGCGTGACACAAGCCAAGTTGCACGAGTTCGCGCCAGCACTCTGGCAGAACATGCCAGGACAGAGCCGCGACTCTCAAAAGCGCATCTCCGCATGGCTCACTGACAGCGAGACGGCGGCCGGCGGCGAGGCGCCCGCCGTGGACGCTTCATGCGCCGCCTCATCCTGCAGAGCCCCGGCGGCGTCGCGCGGCAGCGGCGGCAGCAGCGCGTGCGCGCGCAGCAGCACCGCCCACAGCTGCGTGCCCAGATGCGCATCCCCGGCGGCGGCTGCTGCGTCCTGCACATCGGAGGCACATGGTGCATGCGGTGAAAGGCTGTCATGCCAGGCGCATTGGCTGCTGCTCCTCAGCGGTCAGTCGGGTGCCAGCAGGAAGGTGAGCTGGATGCGCTGGAAGCTGGATGCATTGCACAAGACAAGCAGCCGAGTCATCGTGGAGCAGAGCTCGTGCCACCAGCCGCACAGGAGGCGTTGCTGCATTTCAAGAGTGCTGCTCAGGTTCAGGGTTTAGGGTTCAGGGTAGCCAACGCGCCGCTGCAGAGCACGACAGCAGTCAGATCACAACTCCATGCCTGCATCTCGCCTTAGCACGGACCACACCTGCAGCAGGCGCAGAGCAGACATCTGCTCCTCTCCAGCAGCGGCAGCGGCCCAGGCTCCGCCGAGTACATCGTCCCGCAGCACCAGCGGCTCCAGCTCCTGCAGAGGCGGCAACCACGTGGCCCCGTCAAGGCGATGGTCAAAGTCTGCCACTTCCCTTATCTGTATCCCCTGCTGCTTAGGCCGATTGCGGTAACAAGCAGGTGTACTGCTTAGCACTGCTGCATCGCAGATCAATCATGTGTGAATCGAGGACGTTCTCGAGTCAATTTCGGGTATTTCGACATGCCAGGAGCTCACCTGTACCACCTCCACGTGTCGGCCCTGTTTCAGGCGCTCGGGGCCAGTCTCCAGGATGTCGAACAGCCGCAGGGCCTGCAGCTTCGCGTCTAGCGCTGCTGCACTGATGACCGCATCATGCGCACAGCCGCGCAAGCGAACTTCCGGCGCCGCTGCCGCTGCTGCCGCCGCCTCTGCGACTCCTTCAGCAAGCTGTACCGGCGCGCCTTCAGGCGCGGCGCCGCTGCTGGCTGCTCCGGTCACCGGCGGTGCCGAGCCGTCCATATTGGCGGCTGCCGCGTCAGCGTCAGCGTCTGGCATGCTCTGATCAGGGCTTGCCTGCTGGCTCTGCTGGCAGCCCAGAGCGCCGAGCAGCAGCCGGCGGCAGGTGGCAAAGGCTGTCGCCGCTGTGGACGGCTGCCGGCGGGCCTCAGCGATGCGGCCCAGCAGCCACTGCTGGCGCACGAGCACCTGTAGCCGCGGCGGCAGGCCCGCTGCCTCACATACCTCTGCTTCCAGTGTCTCATCAGCTGCAGGCGCATCCGCCTCTGCCATTTCGATGTCTGCGGGCGGCTGCGCTGAGTCGCCGCTGTCTGGCACCGCCTCTGCCGCCGTCTCGGCAGCCTCCTGGAAGCCGGCAAGCTGGAACAGACCCAGGTTGGCCTCTGAGGCAGACAGATGCCGCTCAATGGCTGCTGCGCCGCCGCCGCAGCCGCTGCTGTTGCCATTGCTAGGCGCTGCGCCGTCGCGCACGCGGCCGGCCTCGGACGCCGAGGCGACTCGAGGCGCCTTTGGCGCAGCCGGCTGGGGGGCGGCAGCAGCTGCCGCACCGCCAGCGCTGCGCAGCGTTAGCGCCCGGTCCAGGTGCAATTCCGCCAGCGCCAGCGCCACGACCGCCGGACGCTTCCAGCCTGCGGTCCATGACATTGGCAAGGCGTCAGCCGCAGCACCAGCAATTTTCCAGGCTTTGGGATGCCATGACCGACAGATGAATTATTCACACATACTGACAATCCAGGCACAGGGGTGACAGGCTTCAATAACTACAATTGGGACTTCAACATGCAGGCGAGGTTGGGTTCTCAGCGAGGAGCCGCCTTCGGTCTCAGTCCATGTCCATGCAGCCGACAGAAGATGGACCCGCCTCTTACAGCCGCCTCCAACTGCAGCAGGTCTGCCAACAGCTGTGGCTCCAGCTGCGGCGGCAGCGCCACCAGCAGCCACTGCACCAGCGCCGCCGCCGCACCATGCACACTGCTGCCGCCGGCGGTCTCGTGCCGGCCACCGGCATTGTTGATCTGCTCCGCAAACGCCTCGACTGCCGCCTCCTCGCTGGCAGCAGCCACGCTGACAATGCCAGGCACCTGTTAGGTGCAAATCCAACGTAGGCCCTTCGATCAAGGCAGACCGATACAGCAGATGCCGCAGCGCAGTCTCGAGTGCATGTGGTAGCTCCAATCTTGGCAACCATGCAGGCAACAGACTCTGCCCAAGGCAAGTGTCGTGCCGGTGTGGCTCCAGCTGCGCCAGAGTCCGGCGGCGGCCCGAGGAAGTCCAAAAATGCGGCGATAATGTTGCGCGTCAGCGACTCCTCCCCACCCGCCGCCTCTTGCTCCCTGCGGGCAGGCAGGGCCGCATATGAAGACCGTTCACTCCCAGAAGCGAGTATGTTTAAACCTAAGCGCTCGTCTTCAGAAACATGCAATATGAAGCGTGCATGCCACGCGACAGGCAGCCCAACGAGCTAAGACCTAAGCCCTAGATGAGCAGCGCACTTGCGCGACTGTATGCGGCGAGATGTGCGAGTCGGCGCCTCTGGGTGCGATGGCTTGGGCGGTGGCCGCGCCTCCGTCAGAGCTGCACAAGAAGACAACACTTGCTCAAGGAATCGGTCGTATTCATGGACAGTATCTGTACCGAAAGTGAGTGTCAGCACGTCAACTGAGTACCACACTGCAAGCTCAGCTGTGCAGGACACGTCCCAGGGTGATGCAGGAGACAGCAACGGCTGCTGTGCTGCACGTAGATGCGCAGAGGAAACGCAGAAACGTTTGCAGCCACACCTGCTGCAGCGGGCTCCGCACTCATCGCGCCGGCTGCTGCCGCAGCTGCAGGCTCTCTGGCCTGCTCTGCCGACGCTGTCGTGGGCCTAGGCTGGTCGTACACAGCGGTTGCGTCGGTGTTCATGGCGATGGTTGCGTCTGCCTGCGTCTGGGCTGCCGGCTGTGCGGCGGGTGCAGCGGCATGTACCGCCGGTATGTCACCGGCAGCATTCGCTGAGGGTGCAGCAGCCGCCACAGTCGCTGGCTGTGCTGCTGGCGGCGCTGCATGCGCCTGATTCTGGCCCGCAGCTGCTGACGCGCCGGTGATGACTAGGCGGATGCAGCCGCTGTGGTCGACAGCCCCCGACAGCAACTGCCGCTCTGCTACCTCCAGCTGCTTCGCCACCTGCGGACGGCATCAGAGAGAAGTTCGCATCGTCTTCGTTTGTGTTGCGCCATACTTACGTGTATTTAGGGTTTATGTTGCGCCATACTTACGTGTATTACTGGCGTCCAACGCGAGGCCAGGCGCTGAGAGTGTCCTTGATCAAAGGAGGCGGCACTGCTGCTGCGCTGAGGAGGTGCGTAACATGGCTTCTTTCAAGGAGCAGATGGCTCGTTCGCACTGCGTCCCTGGGGCGCGCACCTGCTTCGCCACATCGGCCCAGCTGGCAGTCGGCACCCGCACGTCAAGCGGACCGGCGACCGCCTCTGCATCCACCGGCGCCTCCTCGATCATCTCGCCACTGTCCCCCGCCAGCCCCGCACAACAGTCACCCTCGAGCGCAGCACCCTCCAATGGTCTGCAGAAGGACAGTTCAGCACGAAAGGTTGGCCCTTGTGGCAGCCTTGTGGTTCCAATCATGTATGCGCACAGCAAAAGGCCGCAAGCCCGAATCATATCTCCGCAACAGTCATTCTGTCGAGTCACTCACTTCCAGGACATTCACACAGCCAGATTCCGGGGCAAGGATGTAGCAGAATTGCACACCCGTCGGCGTGCTGCAGCGCCTGCAGCACCGCAGCCGCCCGTGAGTCGCCAGGGTCCAGCGCCGCAAGCGCCCCGGCGACCGCGGACGCGCACTGCCAGTCGCCCAGCCGCAGCAGCACGTGAAGGAGGCCCTCCAGTGACATCGAATTGACGGCGTTGACTGCGAGCGCCGCCTCGAAGGCGTGCCGCGCCGCGGCCCACCGCCGCAGCTTCGTCGCCTGCGGTGCGGGACACCGGTGACGCTGATGGAGAGAGCAGTCCTGGCCAAAGTATCTCAAATGCAAACAGGGACCGCCCTGCTACAAGATTGCATAGCAGTCGTCAGGCACTGTATAGCAGTCGTCAGGCAGCATCGCGGAGACCTACGAAAGAGTCCAGCAGTTACGACACTGAAATCACCCATTTGGAACGAGACCTACTACCAGAGCATCCATGCGACTCCACGGCACAGGTGACGCCGGCGTCCAGAATCACAGCCGAAAAGCCTGAAGCGCTTCATCAGAACCGAAAGCGCACCAGCGCGCTCAAGCAATTACGCGATGTCGCCAGCGCAGTACAGCCCCAGGGCCTGGTCGCTACACAGTATTGAGTCTTTTCATCAAAAGTCAAAGCGTACCAGCGCGCCCATGCGGTTCCACAGGACGATGTCCCCTGCGTCCAGCGCCGCCGCCTGGCCGTACAGCCGCAGCGCCTCGGGCGCCGTGCCCGCTGCCGCGGCCAGGCTGCCGGCCAGGTTCTTCAGCGCCAGGAACTTGATCTGCGCCGCCAGCGACGGCCCGCCGGCGGCAGCTCCGGCGGCTGCGACGCCAGCTGCTGCGGAGTCCGCGCCGGCGGCGGAGGCTGCGTCCGGCGGCTGCACCGCCAGCAAGAGCGGGTCTGCCAGCATCGCCCGCAGCTCCCACTGCGTGCACGAGCTCACACTCACGGGTCGAGTCGAGACGCCCACAGAGAGGATGTTTGCGTGTGCTGGCTGAAACGTCAAGTTTGAGTCAGGAGCACGGCGCCACCACAATGCCAAAAGCGCCAAATTCCTACTTGGGCCTCTGTCGCGGCACCGGACGACATGAGCTGCAGAGCGCGCTCATAGTGGCCCACGACGCGCGCTTCCTGCGCCTCCTCTGTCTCGGCTGCCTGCCGTGGGTAGGCATGGCGTCAGAGACCATTGTTGGCAACTTTGCGGAGCACGTGCTGTGATGAAACGAGTGCTGTGTCATAGAGCTCGATCGGAAGATCACGAGCTTGCACCTCGTTCTTGCACGAAGTGCAAAGACCCAGCATGTATTTGTGGAGCGTTCACAGGAGCTTGGGGCCTGGCGTTCACCTCAAGGCGCCCACTGACAGCAGGTTCCGGCGCAGCATTGATGGCAACAAAGCCAGTCGCCATGCTTCGCACGGAGTTTGATGTACAAGTGCAACCTCAGACGGCAGCCGAGTGCTGGCCACTATCGAGGCAACGGCTAAGCATCTCTCCCTCCACTGTTGAGGATATGAAAACGTTGCGCAGCAGCGTCAACATAGCCTATGTTAACACGATATGATGCTTTCATTTTCAATCATAATGGATAAGTTCAAGCTTGCGTTGCTGCTCTGCCAGGTGGATCCGACACAGTGCAATCCTGCAAACTGCTGAACATTGGCGGCAGCGTATCGTCATGGCGCGCAGGAAGGCATTGCCGCACGCATGATGGATGTCAGTGATGACCTGCCGATGCAAAGGTAGTCTGTCTGAGGCTTCGCACAAAACTCAAGCAAAGATCACTGGAAGCACAACTTCGCAGCACAGCACGGTTCTGCTTCCGGCTCCCTGGGAACCAGTCTGCGGACGCTGAGGCATTCCTGCAGGGTCACCAAAACTTGAAGGGGTAAATCTTCCCGCGCTCTGCCACCCGTTGCTCGCGGGAAGCACGTCAGCGAAGGGTTTGGTGCCGAAAGTTCAACCGCCGAAAGGTTAAATTGTCGAAAGTTTAACGTCATGCGGTTTAACTTGAACGCAACGTCGAAGTTGAAGTTTGATGTTGTGCAATCCTCAGGGCTCGCCTGCCATCCAATTGGCTGTTCACTGGCGATCGCGCGGCCGCAGCCCACAGGGCAGCTGCCAGGCCAGGTGCCGCCGCGACAGTGCTAGTAGGGCGCCCTCGGGTACACTGGCAGCCTCAGATGTCGGACTCGATGCGGCTCATTCTGGATTTTTGTCCTGCGCCGCCGCCCCGGCTGCCGGCCGCCGCTTTGCCGCCGCTGCCCAGAAGCCGCCTGCGCCGCCCTGCCCCGCACCGCCGCCATTGCCGGCCGCCGCCGCAGCAGCCCCTGCCGCGGGTACTTCCACGGCCGCCGTAGCGGCAACGCAGGCAGCACAGCCCGCCAGTAGGCCGTCAAATTGAGCGCCAATCGCGACTCATAGGTCGGACGCGTTTTGAGCGAGCCTACTGCCGTGCCAAGGGGTTTGAGCCCTATAAGTTATCAACCCTAAAATAGGTTGTCGAGTAGAGATGAAGCATGGCAATCGGATATAGACAGTGACATTGCAACGTGGAGTGTAGGCTTATGCCTGGGGCCTCGAAGGTGATGTGCATGATGCAAATTGTCATTTTGCTGCGCGGGTGAAGAAGGGCCGGCACTGGTGCGCTGCTGGACAAGGCCCGGGGGCCATAGTCCGGGTTTGTAATAATAATAGCAG
>JAABUW010005532.1_pt1 | contig 16399 bp, 15 predicted proteins | sample 5560081 | NCBI WGS metagenome assembly JAABUW01 (sample SAMN10711882, study PRJNA513363) | rock metagenome | isolation source: Antarctica rocks | place: Antarctica: Victoria Land, Knobhead sud | reverse complement strand
GAACTTCCCTCTTGACTTGCGAGAACCCGTGATCTAGCACGCACAGTCCCCTGGTCCTTTAGCTGCTGGTTTGATGGCTTCGACACCCTATTGTTGCATTTGGACATTTCCATCCGCGGGAGGACCGCCACAGCGTTGGTGTTCGATACTTTTGAGGTAATTCGGCAACTAAAAAGCTCGGGGCCATGGCGGCTTGGCATGTCAAGCAGTGTAGGACCTTCATCGGTTTGCGTACTAGAAATATGAAGAATGGTGGCAGTACCATTGGCGTGAGTGCTACTACTCTTTCACGCGTGGGCGAAACTGGGGTCGGAGAAGATGACGGCGACTTGTTGTCATCGACCTCCAAATCCCGTCGCCACAGACTTATGAAGAAAGTCTCTCCGCGTTTCTTCTGCCTCTCTTAGCACCTCGGCACAAAGCCTCAGACTCGGGGCCAGCTCCGCATACCGCTCCATTTCTTCCACGACGGCCATGAGCATTCTATCTAGATGTTCCGGTGAGGGCAGGAACTGCAAAAGGCTCGGCGACCTTGTTGCACCCATGACAAGTAGAGACTGGCTTACGAGCGAAAGCGCGCTCTGCCACACATAAGGGACATGCCCAGAGCGGTCAACCGAGATATCTTCGAGTTGTCGAATGCAAGATTCAAGACACTTGCGGCAGTTATCATGGATGAAAGGGATCCGTGATCTGGTTTCTTCTTCGAGAACAGCGAGGACGTACGGACGGAAGATTGCAGTACGGGCGGCAAAGTAGCGAAGGCGAAGAACGGTTTGAGCAGGATGAATGAGAAGGCCGCGGTTAAGAGGGAAGCGGACGGTCAAAGGGAGAGTTTCATACCAATCGTAAAGCTGGATGTCGAAGTCGTGTGAGATGGGTTCAAGGGTATCTGGTGGGGAGGACTCTTTCGCGGAGATTTCGTTGCTGATGCGAGTGCGTAGACGGCGGAGGTCAATTGCAGCGTGGAAGTACCAGAGTTCGTCACGTCCGGGCGAGCTTTGGAACTCCTGGAAGAAAGTAGGGAGTGCTACATTTTCCTCGAATTGGGCGATGCCCGAGCTAGGCAGATCCAGCTGGGTAAGAAGGTCACTCTCTGTAAGGAGCAAATTCCAGTAAAGTCGCTCACTAAGCCGAACTGACTGTTCAGATATGGCTCCTGGAACACGTAGGAGCAGCTGCATTTTCATGCTGGAACTGCTAATTAGTGTCCATGCTTCCAGAGGCCGTACAAGATAGAAAAGGTACGCCGCCGCTAACATAGTACATTGCAGCGAAATGATGGAGTTGCTAGTGATTACATTGGGAAGTAAACCCCAAGCGGCAGAAAAATAGAGTATACCCGACGAGTCGATACCCTTTGGTAGTGGGGAGACAGCACTGCCAAGAGCAAGTACGAGGAGAACAACACAGCTTTCTGGACCTTCGCGAAACAGCACGCTTTGAGCCTTTTGATAGTAAGCTGCCCACTCATACGGATTTACACATGCGTACCATATGTTGACGCGTTCGAAGAATGCTTGGACCGAGTTTGAAGTTTCCTCAAGATCCAGGCTCAAGGGAGAATCGATGTGTAGCGGCTCTCTTGTGAGTTCCATCTGCAGTAAACTCTGCGGGTTGGGTGGGCGCGACACCAAAGCTTCAATCTTTGGCCACCGTAGTAAATCCAGAGCAGGAGTTGTATGCAGCTTCTGGGGGAATTGGAAAGCGGAACTCGAGAAGGGGATTAGCCCTCGTTCAATGGCTCGTGGCGCACCAAATCCACTGTTCGTCTCTCGTGTAATTGTAGCCATCGTATTCTCCCGGCTTCCCTGCATAATGTCGCTTGTCCGTGGAGAACAGATGTTCATAACTGCACCACCTCGGTCACCGCCCAAGGTTGCCTGGAGAAAGGCCTTCATTTTGTCCAAATCGTCCATAATAAGCTTCTCCCCCGCAGTAAGCTTTATACCCGGTTCTCGATAGACGCATTCAACGCGTAATTCGGTGCACAGCTTGCACATTGGTCTTGCGCCATCGCAGCGCGACTTTCGCCCCCGGCAAAGTTCGCACTATCTAATGTTAGGGTTCCAGAAGGGATCTCTCGTAAAGGAACAAGTACCGCTATTGTAGCTCGTTTTCTCGGATAGCCAAGCGCACCGCTCGAGCGCTTCCTGGAACTCGAGGCAAGGTCATTGCTGGTGTCGTCGGCCTCTGCGTCGTTTTCACTCGTTATCATACTCAATCGATCAGTCTGTTGTAGATTCATATCGCCGCTGTAAGCCCTCTGCGGTGGACCCTGGAATTGGTTGAAAAGAGCTGGTGTGGCATTGCTAGAAGACGATTGTGCCGCCATTGTCCCCATCAGCGAGTATTGGAGCGTTGGAATCGATCACTGTCGCTGCAAATATGCACAAGCGTCTTCGTTTATTTCATGATACACCTGGATACGAAAAAGGATTCTTTTCTCCTCCAGGTGGTAAACTGTGTGGAAATGGCGATGGGAGAACCCCCAGTGCGATTGTAGCGCGGCGGGTCAGGCTAGGAACGCTAGGCGATGCAGACATAACTGCCAACATTTTTCTCTTCTTTTGTATGGATGGTGCGATCTCGTGGATACGTTGATGTGAGAATTAGCAGTCGCCTACTCGTACATCCCCTCGGTCATCAAGCATACAAGTAATCTGTCCATCCTATTTTAGAGGCCGTTGCAATCCCGCTGCTAGCGCCCGAAATCCATGGCTACAAGTAGGTACCTTATGGGGCCTCACCCTCTTATTCCCCCAAGCCCCTTCTCAATACACACCCCAAAAGCCTACGGGTGAGAACAGTGAGATGCACTATGCATTGTTGCTGGACATGCAGCAACACTTCTTACCAGTTTTCGTTTGTATCGCTGCACGTATCAATTGTTACGAGACTCTAGAATCTCCTACAAGCTGACGGCTTTTATACAAGACGTATCATTGCTTACAATGATTGTCTTCTCGCGTAACTCGAAGCAGAACACCTAATATTCCTACTGTCAACCTTCGCATCGGACTCTTCGACATTAAAGTTGTTCTACTTTATCTCATGGAGCAGCAAATCTCGGTACCTTGGCTCCTATGGTAGACAAGAGCAAACCACGGCCGAGGAGACCATGGAAATCCTTTCCATAGAAGATTAAAATTTTCCGAGGCTGAAGGAAGGGCATGATGCATCAGAATTGTGGGGGTCGAAAACAAACCTCGAACTGTCAGACAAATCGAGACATACGACTTGCCACCAAACTGCTAGTCTGTCTACTCCTCAACTTTTTAGACGTGATGGGTTGCCTGCGGCCGCGAACATCGTTCCGTGACTGTTTCAGCGCCCCGTGTGCATCACTCCAGCTTGCTTATCCTTAGGGGAGTCCTACAAAATCGGCATAGCTGATGATGGCGCTTTCGTGGCGCCGGTATGCTCGTAGCTCCGTGTTCCGGGTGGTGCTGAGATTCGACTAATGGATGGGATGCCTGTGATAATCACAGGGGATGCAGAAAGCCAGTAAACAACAACCGGTTTTCACAAAGATTTTCACATGGACAGCTGGACTCATCGTTTTCTTGAAATAATACAAGTACTAACTTGAGGTCTGTTGCAAGGCCTGTGCGACAAGGCGGAGTGGACTAAAGAGCAGATGGAACGGATCTATCTCGGGTTCCCAAATTCAAATGGCTAATTAGTCCAACAGTTGACCTGAGGTATTTGGCTATCCATTGTTGTTTACTGGGCTTTCTGGCCCCTTCGGTGGAAACGCCGCTGGAAAAGCGAAGATCTAGACCCAAGTTTGGTCATAGAGCCTTGCTCCAATTGCCCACAATAGATGCGGACATCTCAGAGGCGTTTCAAGGACGTTGCAGAAGAGCCCTGTGGGATATTCTTGGTAAGTCACATTCCGCTATGCAGTCTCTTCTCTCGCCTTAGGGTTGGGTTTCTTTAGTCTTTGTTGAACCCATATCTTACCCCCCTTCTGTTATACCCTATTTTCTAAGATACGTACTGCAACCTACAGCTTTTCAATCAACAGCCTGTGACAATAATATAGCGGCAGACCCAAGCGTTATGTATCTCCACAGAACGACCTAAACATTCTCTATCAATTTGCGGCCAAAAGAAACTATATTTTCTTTAATATAAATATAGTTCATGGCCCTTACTTCATCTTATTACCTGGTTTCCTTTTACATAATGGCAAGGACAGATGGATGATGATGGAACTTCCACATACTATAGTACTTTACTTGGTCAACGAGGTGTAAATACCGTATCACCAGGTGCGTCAAGTGTCGCCCAAAAAGGCTCACTTGATCAAGCCCTGATTGGATGACCGGGACAGCGATTAGCACCCGAAAAGATAAGGGGATCCATTGCGTGTAAAGCACTAATGCGAGCGCTCAAAATGAACTCTGCAACTCTTTATACCCTGTAGCGACATCATGCATCTTTGTCACATCGGGAGTTGCGCTTGCTCTGACAGCCACCATTTCCTGCAATATCCCGCGTTCCGATTGCGTGACCTTGAGCATAGTGGCCGTGGGTGGTTGGGAACTTTACTTCGTAACCTTCTTTGCCGATGCGTGTCTTACTTTCGTGAAACATATACGCTGATACAGCAAGCCCTTAGAAATGTCTCATTTCTTTACCTTCCTCTATGGACACAATCCCATATCGGTTCGATGGAGACCTTCAACTTGCAAGGCATTTGCCATTGCGGTTCAATTGTGGAGCCACGGTCTCCATAATGCTGTTCCCGATTATGTGAACTGTGTCCGATATAACCACCTTCATCTTTTCAGTTTCCTCTCTCCATTCTGCACTCCCTCTAGTATAACCTCTTTAAGCTCGAACGTTCCTATACCTCTCAAATTGCTCAAGTCTGCGAATCCTAACATGAACTCCTGCAATCTATCCAGCTCAAAATATATGCCTTCTTCACTCAAACATCAATGTCTCATGTCAGTCTAGATGAACAACATGATGGATTTCCTCAACGAAGATAAATCGGATATGCTTATAGGTGTCGCCATCTCCTTGATCGTCTTCATGACCATGGCCGTGGCGGTTCGTCTCTTATCAAGGCACCTGTCAGCAGCTGGGATTTGGTGAGACGATTGGATGGCTTTAGGAGCTCTACCCCTCAATATTGCCCTGCAAGCTATCATGATACTCGAGGGCGCTCATGGTCTTGGAAAATATATTCAAGCTGTACCCGGTGGAACGGCATACTTCTTTCGCGCTCTCTACCCTGAGCTGATAATCTATCATATATCCGTCACGCTGGTCAAACTCTCGATTCTTCTATTATATCGCCAGGTCATTTCGGTCAGGCGCTTCTTGACTGTTCTATGGATTGTCGCAGGTATCTTGCTGGCTTGGTGTATCGCCTTGACTCTCGTTTCTACATTTCAGTGTTGGCCGATACACAAAGTTTGGGATTAATCAGTGCCGGGCACCTGCATTAACGGCAAAGGTTTCTTACTCGCACAAACAATACCAAACACCCTCACGGACATAGTTATCCTGTTCCTACCACTACCCATATTATGGAGACTGCAGATTCCAAAATCTCGAAAGATTGCTCTGATCGGCATCTTTTGTCTTGGCAGCTTGTGAGCCTCCAAGTAAGACCAGCTTCGAATTCTGGCTAATTGTCGATTTTCAGTGTCATCATAATGACAATTATAAGGATGGTTGCCTTCATCCACCTAGGCCAGAACCATGCCAAACCAGACGTTACATGTAAGCTCCCTCCCTCCATTCCCCCACCTGTACCCCAACATACTAACAACCTCAAACCAGGGAATTCCACACAAGCCGCCCTCTGGTCCCGTGTAGAACCAGGCATCGGTCTCGTCAGTGCCTGCCTCCCCAGCATGGTGTATCTCTTCAGAAAAGCCGTCAATAAGATCTCTCCCACCCTTTACTCCAAACCAAATAGTGGCGGTAGAGGTTACCCGTCATCCGGAGCGCCAGCTCTGAATAAAAGAAAGGCTAGGAAGTTCGAGCGCTTGGGAGATGAGCAGTCGATGTCAAAGTTTAGTCCGACTGCTGGCAGCGGGACTTGGGATAAGGAGATTATGGTTTGGGAAACCGGGATTCCGTTGCGGGATATGCGAGTCTCAGGGAGGCTCATATCGAGAGTATATGCAATGTTGGCGTTCTTACCTGGATTGGATATGAGTACTACGTAGACAGCATATTTCCGGTCTTGGTTTTTTTCTCTGACCCTTTGGAGACTTCTAAAAAACCTCGCACTCTTTGGCTTGGGTCAGTTCTCAACACAGCAATCCTACATAAAAGCCTTGAAGGGGGGATTCAAGAGACCTGGAAGAATAATGGAAAATGGTCAATATATTATCACTCTCCCCTGTCTAAACCCCCCTGGAAACGGCAATATTAGCTAGTTATGCCAACTCCCCCCTCACCCCTCGCCGGCCTAACAAGCAACATCTCCCTCGCCACCTCCCCACCCCCATACTTGCGCATATCAATCGCGAGCTCATCAACCTCCTCCCATCCATGTCGCTTGTACAGCGGCAACCCCATCGGCGTGGCTTCGATGAATGTTTTTGCATGGGCTTCGTCGGCGGCGCGCAGGCCCTGCTGGATCAGCATCGTGCCGAGCCCGAGGCGGTGGTGCGTGGGGGCCGTAGCGAGGAGTTGGAGGACTAGTTGGGGGGGTGGTGTTAGGGGCTGTTTTGGGGAGAGGGGAAGTGGTGGGAAGGGGGGAGGAGGAGATGGAATGGGGGGTGGGGGAGTTTGCAAGAATGACGTGTAGGGATATTTGACGATGTGAAGGGATCAAGGAAAGAAATGGTAGTGTAGACGATGAGAGTTGTGCATATCCCCACTAGCTTCAGCGAAAGTTTTGATATCCCGTGCGGAATCATGCATCGAATTCAGTGCATAGGAAGACTCCACAACGAGTGAACAAAGATATAGTACCAATGGCCATCGTCTTCCACAAAACCAATTCACAGCATTTCCTCGGCACGAATTTAGAATCCCAACCTGCAGTGATAACCGCAAACGAAACAACCTCCAAAACCCAGCCAACTGCGCGCCAAGAAAAGAGCAACTCACAAAAATCCTTCTCCCGCTCAATCCACTTCTCCCTCCCGGCCTTCAACTTCCCCCAAAACTCATCGCACAACTCCACATTCGCCCCCTCAGGCCACGGCTCCATCCCCTCATCCAGCTCCTTCTTCTCCGCCGCCTGCTCCGCCGTAAGGGTGTACGGATACTGCCATTTCGCAAACGCCACCATTTTCCTACAGTATACATAAACACGTCAACCCACCTTTCCCCCACCTTTCCCCCAATCATTAACAAAGGACCACCGCAACGCAAAAAACAAACTCACCCATCCCCCTCATCCATGACTTTGAAAAACCGGAACCCGTTCAGGTCCGGCCGCGCAAAATCTCTCTGGTAGCTGCGGACGTCTCTGGCGCGGCGGATGGGTAGGGGCACGGCGGGCATCATTTGGCCGAGGATGGGGCTGGAGGCGAAGGCGGCGATGGAGAGGTCGACGATGGTGGGGATGTCGGTGGCGGTGGCGGGGTGGAGTGTGTAGGGCATGTTGGAGGGTTGGGGGGGGGATGTAGGATGCGAGGTGGTTTTGGAGGATTGGTGGGTTATCCAATGTAGTTCGGTATCGTGGTTCGGTTAATGCGACTCGATAATTGTCTTGCGTTTACAAGTAGGTGGATTTGAAGGTTACGACGAAGTGCTCATGTTTGCTTTTTGTGATATTATGAGATCTCGATAGCATTTTAGCATTATATTCAACTAAGAGGACTTCCATGCAGTAGACTCCAGCAGAGTGTGCTCGCACGACTGGCTTCAGGGAACAAAGTGGGGGAACAAGTCTGGCATCAGCTTCGAGTCCTCTTACCTTCCTGAGTATTTAGGAAGTGGCAGAATTTTTATCCCATGGGGAAATCTTTATATTTGGTTCTTGCGAGGAAGCCGAGGCAGGAGGTCCAAACTTCTTGGCCCTAACGTGACTACTTACACATTTCGTCTTCTCCCAAACAGCAGTCTATTCCAAGGGTTCGAGTATTCAAGTCTTCCAGTAAGACGTAGCAACATTGGATCATGGCATATGGCTAGGTCTCTGGAATGACCTGGAAGCTATGTGGTGATGGTTTGGTGCCTGAGTAATAACACGAAGATTTCTGAGCTCTCCGAGTGCGAAATCCAGAGAGTCCACGAGTACTGTGTCTACTCTTGAGACATCTTGATACTCGTGCACTTCTGTCTGGTTTTTCTCACTACATACCTGAGTACCAAGATTGGAACTAGTTCCCCAGTATATTTGCTATTCTTCCCAGGAGACTGACCTCTTACGCCATCTCGATAAGTGCTTCTCTCCGTTCGGTCCAGAAAACACCACAGACGCTTTTCGTTTAGCACAAGATGTCACGAAAACTCATTCATGTCGGCGTCATCGGGGCTGGCGAAGTAGCCCAAGTAATACATCTTCCGACGCTTCAACTTCTAAACCACCTCTACCGAATCGTGGCAGTCTGCGACCTTTCCCCAAAGGCAGTCAGATTCTGTACGTCACGGCACCACATCCCCACAGGAACCACCGATCCTTATGAAGTCATTGATAGTCCGCATATCGATCTCATTTTCAACCTGACGTCTGATGAGTTTCACGAGACCTACACCATTGCGGCCCTCGAGGCTGGTAAGCACGTGATGGTAGAAAAGCCCCTTTCTCTCAGCCTGCCAAGCGCACAGCGGATCATAGACGCAGAAAAGAAAGCTAGGAATGGGCCAAGAGTATTCGTCGGCTACATGCGACGCTACGCCCCTACTTTCGTCAATGCTTTCAAAAGAGAGGTTGCCAGTATAGATAGGATCCTGTACGCACGATCACGTGGTATCGTCGGTCCGAACGCGTCCTTTGTCTCTCAGTCTGGCACCTCAGCCACCAAATTCACGGACTTCCCACCCGAGGCAGCCGCTGGACGGACAAAGCTCCTGGACGGTCTACTGCAGGAAGCCTTTCCAAACCAAGAGGTTACCTAAGAGCGTCGAGATTACTGCCGCTTCCTCGGGTCGCTGGGCAGTCACGACTTATCACTGATGCGAGAAGTCCTCGGTTTCCCTGAGTCAGTCACCGGCGTGTACGTCAACGAACCTTTCTACAGCGCCATCTTCAAGTGCCGCAGAAACGGCGAGGCCTTCTCCGTGACCTATGAAAGCGGTATCGATTCCGTGCCACGGTTTGATTCACACCTTACTGTGTACGGAGAGAACAAGACTGTTAGCATACAGTACGATACACCTTACATCAAGGGCCTACCTATCAGAGTGATTATTGATGAGATCAACGAACATGGTGAAGCGATGACAAAGGAAATTCTTAGTAGCTATGAAGACGCGTATACCGCCGAATTGAAAGAGTTGCACAGTTGTCTGACAAGCGGGAAGGCCATCAAGACGACCGCTGAGGACGCAATGCAGGATTTGATATTATTCAAAATGATGTTTGAGCAGTATGATCGGCAACAAGCTGCAACGCATTTTGACCTCTGCTAGCCGCGCTGGTGAGGTATGTCTAAGGGTTGCAATCGCTCATCACAAGAAGAGTCATCGCACCCATATATGGAGTTGAAATATCCATGTAGAAACATGCTCTAATCGCTATCCTAGCACTGTTGTGAGAAGCCCTAACCTCCTCGAGAATCTCAACTCTGCTACCCGACTTGTGGAAGCAACATACGGCATTCTCAGCCAGCGCCTTTCCAGCAGAAAAAAAAAATGGATGCGCCATCCGAGAATAAGAAAGCGAGCTCAGAGAGCGAGCCGAAGCCGTATGACTGTGAAGATCAGGATACGAGGTCCTGCGAGCGGTTTGGTACGACATCATCTTCGACGCAGTAGAAGTCTCCAGCTTTGTCAGAATCAACCGGTATTCCCTGGGAGCTCGGAGAGAGCGTATCCAGAACTCTCACGTCTATCCTGCCAGTCAGCAATCGATCAAGGACTGGTTCAGGGGCTCTTGTTCCTCGGAGCTCATACGCAAGAAGTTTATGTTCACCGCTGTTAGGACATGTAGAGGGGATTCAAAAGGGGTTCACGGTTGATGTCTAAAGGTAAGCGAGACGTTAACGAACTTGGTATGGGCGTACTAGGTAGGTCTACATAGTTCATTAATAGTATAGTCATACCTTTAGAGGAATGGTCAAGATGCTAGAAGTACAACCCGCCTCCTGATACAAATTTAACTATATCAGACGAAACCCCAAGTTCTTTCAACACCTCTCTGTCGTTCCGCTCGTACAAAGCCAACGCCCATCATCCGTTTCCAAGCTCATAACTCATCATCTCATTTCAAACACTCCTCTTACAAATAAGTGTACACCCCCCTAAATCGTCCCCAACCCCTCCAGAATATCCATCAACCCCGCCACGGCCCCGGCCCCTAGTAACCCCCTCTTAACATCCTTCTTCGCATTCTCCTTGAAGCTGTTCCCGCTCTGGCTCTTCTTCGGCTTGTCCCTCCTTGGCGATCTCTTCCTATGACTGTTGGTATTGTTGTTGTAGGGAACTGCTAGACCCTGTGGTTGAGGGATGTAGTTGCGTGGCGCTTGCGGGCTGGTGCCGTACCCGGGTGGGGGCGGCATGTAGGGGCCTCCGGAGGGCATTCGTTGCGGGCCGGGGGGAAAGGCGGGGTTGTAGGGCGGAGGTCTGGGGCCGGGGGAGGCGGACTGGTGTTGGTTTTGCCAGTTTTGGGAGGGGATTTGCATGGGCATTGGTCGGGATGGGAGAGGGCCGCCACGTGAAGAGGGTCTACCGGGCTGAGGCTCTGGCACACCGTCCCGAGGAGACGGAGTATAGGGTGATGTGTAGGGACGACGGTTGCGTTCGTTTGGCGTTTCTTGGGGATGGGGCACGCGCCGTGTACTGTTACCATCGCTGTTACGGCGCGCTGAGCGTGGAGGAGGTGAGCTGGAGGAAGAGTCGGTGTCTTCGTCAGAGTGAAGGACGTGGCGACTTGGTGCTTTCCTACGCTGCCCGCTCTTGTCCGAGCTATCGGAGTCGCTCTCGACCCGTGCGCGGAAACGCACATTCTTTCTGCTCTTTGCTCCCTCAATATATTTTCCTCCATTGCCCTCAGCCCGCTCAAAGTCATTATCAGACGAGGAGTCATCGTCGCTGTCGTAACGAGACCTGTATTTGTTCTCTCTTCGAGGGGATCGGGGGTGTAGTTCGCGCAGTCGAGTCCACTCGTCCAAAAGATGATCAACGATATTGTCATCCGGCGTATGGAGGAGACGGTTTGCCAAGTACATTGCTTGGTTCATTGATGCATCCAGGTGGCTCAATGGTGTCTCCTGGTACTTGACCATAGCTGTTGATGGGTCGGCCTCATCCTTTGCGGCTTCAATTTGCAGTCGAGGATCAGCTTCTGCAGGCGTCATACCGTTGTGAATTGGCAACGGCCTCTCTGTATCAACGTCCTCGTGCTCGGCATGCTGGTAGAGCCGCCGAAGGTCAACCAGGGACCAATGTCGGACAACGACCATATTTTGGATCTCTGCTCGCTCTTGGAGCATCTCACGTTCAGAGAGCGGCTGTTTCGTCGAATCTTCACTATATGCGATCGTCAGCCCATAAATCCGCAAAACCTAATGGTTACCTACCGTTCAGATGCTATCGTCTTCCCCAATTGTAGTACTTGCAGCATAAGGGACAGGCTGAGTTTAAGGCATTCTAGCTGCCCAAGCATGTATTGAATCCGCTGTTTCTTGAAACACCATGTAACCCTTTGCGCAATGGAAATGGATTGAATATTCCCCTTCTCGTCCTTCTTTTGTACCATCTCAACCATTTTCTTCACCTCGTCGAATACGGATTGACTCTGTTTGGCGATCTGGCTTACGGTATCGATCGCGCTTTGTGATGTAAGTGTCCTCGTGGCCTGGATATTGATACCGACTTGTTTGAGCATTAGGCTGAAGGAGGAGATGCCCCGTGCTATGGTTTGGATTTCGACATCAGTGTCGGCAATCTCTGCACCCACAGCATTGAGGATTAGGGACAGTCGAAAGCCAGCGCCCGCGACCCCGATTATCGAGGCTATAACGCTTCTTGCGGAGTAAGTCAGTTGACACGGTTGGCTGTGGAGGAGTTGAATGCGGTGGTGAACACACCCTGTTTCTAGCATGATGCAGACACGCCTAGGTCTATTATGAAACTGGTATTGTAGAATGATGAGTAGCAGTTGTACGAACTATGTACAAAGTAGGCATGACGGTTCGTAGAAGTCTCCTCAGCCTGACTTCAGATGGGAGAGGCGAGGGATGAGGGATGAGGGATGAATACGATGATGATGATGGAGGGGTCCCCAAAGCGGCTGAGAACTTTTGGATTATATCCCGCCCACCAACTCCACTACTCCACGATGGATCGGTAGGGCTCACTCCTGGGTCCACACCACTCCTCAGCCGTGGATGCTGAGTGGTCCTGTCAAGCGACGAGGGTCTGAGCCATGGGATGATGGGAGTCATGTCAGACTCTCGACTCATACTCTACTCTACCAATTCCACCACCAATATGTGCCACAAACTCGATTATCAAGCCTCACGCAGTTCATCAGGCTATCGGTAGATCCACCTTACACCACTGACAGCTATCAGCTCGTTGTGACAGCACCACAGAGGTTGTCTTTATGGCGCAGGTTGATTGCAGACTGCCTAGCCAAACCGAGCCTCAATCGCCTCCGTCTTTCTGTGCTGTGCACCTTATGAAAAAGTTTTCGCACATTGAAACAAATGTCCGTGTTGATACCCATGTTGATATATAGTCGATTACGAGGCTTTATGGCATATATTAAGGTGCCTTTCTCAGAGTATTAGGGTAGGGAATCAATTCGGACTTCTCAAAGTTCAAAACGCAACCGTACATAGCCTCCTAAGTCTCCGGAGGTTGGGTCTTTCCATGATGACGGCTTCGTTGCACAAGACATTGGAGAACATGATTTCCTCACCATGTGTGGTCATTAATTACCCAATAAAGCCTTCCTTCTGCTGTACTCTCTTTTGGTCCACTGCCAAAACGGATCTTCTATAAGTCGAGTCGCAAGCACATTCTCCTCTGCCGGCAATGCTTGAAATCTTCGACTTCACCACGAGTACTTACTCAATAGAGGTACTAGTGCTAGCAGGAAGACAAGAACTCGTGCATAAATTTTCCCTCATACCACCACGATTACTAGATTAGACGCAGAAGTCTTCATCGATATGAACATACTCTTTGCACTTCGTTGTCGTTGTTGCTCTTTCTTCACATGGCCTTGACTCCAAAATCTTCCTTGAGGGGTCGAGCGACAAATTTGTCCTCTCTTTTGTTGTAGTTGCGTTGATGCTAGAGGAAGAATAAGGAGAAATGTTTGATTTTTGTCCAACACGATTCGATGATAGTACCGCAGTTGAAGCAGGAGTCGTAATGATTTTGGAGAAAGAAAACTCATTCGTGATATCGAAATTTCTTCCTCGTTTCCGAAAGCTTCTTCACATTCTTCCCAATTTGAATGGCATTAGCTTGCAGTGCTCGTTGTTCGTATATTGATCTGTAGTATTGAATTTGAGGAATATCGGCCTAGGTTTTCCATATCTTAATTATCGTTCATCTTCCACAATATCAAATCTATCTATTCGGTTCAGTGCTCGCCTTGGATAAGAAAAGTAACAGATCTCGTAGGCTTGAGAATAGAAAGCGCCTGACAGTCCCCCCTATAGCAGTTCTGATGTTGTCAACTGAAAGAGAGATATAGAGTTCGTGGTCCTTCGCAGTCTTGGAGAGACAGAGATTATTGTCGACCGCGCGTGAATTCAGTCTATCGTAGATCAGCAACACAGCAGTAATCGAGTAAGGTGTAGGGAGTTTATTGATCATGTATAGAATACCGGTCCGGAACATCTTCAGCGATGCACGAGGGAGCAGATATATCGAAGTCACCCATTGAATAATTCACGTCTTATCGATAGCATCTGCATAGCCTCGCAAGCCTCAGCCCACGTCATCGGTGACAATCGGTGATCTCTTGAAACGAAGGAATCAAAGGCTATCAACTACCTTGGCGTGCTTGGGAGATAAGTACGTTCACTAGTTGAATACTACCTACCTATATTTTCCTATTCTCGTTTTCTATTTGTGCGCTACATGATGGGCCTTAGAGTAGCCTTAGGCGGAAACTAGTGATCCAGAGTGCATTTGCATAGCCGTGGGACTAAAGTAACGTAAGACCGAAGCTGACGACGGGAATGATCACAGCGACGCTGATTAGAGATATCTATTTCGATTCTCTGCTCTCATTCTCTACCACATACCTTTGCGCTAGGCCTCGGCTTTCTCCCATCGACCGGCACCCTACGTGTTTTGGGTAGGCTTCTGTCGCCGACGACGACATCTATCTCGCCACTATCTACCTCCGTACGCTTTGAAAGAACTCACCCATATGGATTCGCCATCTGGAGTGCGCCGCGGAAACTCCACGAACGATGTACCATTGCGCATACTGTCACTCGGTAAGTCAACAGTGCATCTACAGCGCCTATGGCAACTGTTGGATTGGTAAGCTAATTTGTTCTATGGAGACGGCGGAGGAGTGCGAGGTTATTCTATGTTGCTTCTTCTGGAAACGTTCATGCATCAAACCATCACTGCCATCGATGAAGCTGAGAAGTACACCGAGCGCGAAGCGCACCATTTCGATGCGATTAGACCCAAACTGACAGAACTCAAACCATGCGACTATTTCGATTTGATTGGTGGGACAGGCACGGGAGGACTGATCGCCATAATGTTGGGCCGGTTAAGAATGGGAATTGAAGACTGTAAATCTGTCTACCAGGAAATGACACGATTCGTTTTCGAAACCGACAAGACAATCGCTGGCATTCCTTATAGGTCAACTCTCTTCAAGGCCTCGAAATTAGAAGACGCCATTCGAAATTGCGTACAAGAATACGACAACAGGTCTACCAATGATCATACCACTGAATTCGTTGAAATGCCAAAAAGTCCAAGAAGAGCAGGCAGTATGCACAGCTACAATAGTAGCCTGCAAAGAAGCTCAACAAGCTCGACTTATAACCGTCGGCGTAGTTCGTTTTTGCCAGCAAGAGCCGGCACAGGGGATCCGAATGCTGAGCTTGAGGACCCCAGGCCAGATGCCACAAAGACGTAAGTATAACACAGACCACCTTTGGCGGAAATATTGCTAACCAGTGGTTAGTGCTGTCACAGCCGTTTTTAAAGGAACTACTAGGAAAAATGGTACTTCAACACTACTACGATCCTATAGGTCACGGACCACACCTCCTGTTGAGTCGAGGTGCACGATTTGGCAGGCCGGCCGTGCAACATGCGCTACAAAATTAGCGTTCAAACCAATACAGATCGGTACTTCCGTGTTTCTCGATGAGGGAGAGGGTTTATTGAACATCGACGGAAGCCCTACTTATAATCCTGCTCCTCAGATATTGCAAGAAGCAGTGGAGGATGAATGGCCTGGTCGTAAAATCGACGTCTTTCTTAGCATCGGCACCGGGAAAAGACCCAGCACAAGCAACAACATGCAACATGAGTGGTGGGAAGGTTTTGCAGGTGGTATGGGTGATTTTGCTGAGGCCAAAAGAAAATTAATTATGAAGATTGAAGGCTGTGAAAAGACCCACGAGGACATGGTATCAAATCACCTCAAGAGAAGCGGTGTCGACGAAGGTGCATACTGCAGACTAAATGTTGAGGTTGGGGTTGGAGAATTCGGCATGAATGAGTGGACTCGATTGCCAGAAATCACATCCAACACGAAAAATTACTTGAGAAAACCAGGGGTGCAGAAAATCATCGTGGAAGGCGCTAAAAGGATGAAAGATGTCCAATTAGAAATAAACAAGAGGCGAAGAGAAGTTGCGGAGACAATGTCACGACCTTTCGACGGCTTTGACCGCTACGAGAAACAGGAGCCACCCTTCGTGCCACCACCTTCAGACCCGTACGCGGTGGAACTGCCCGGCGCAGATGTGCCATCGCTTTATCCAAGGCCGCTCAGTCGACCGGGTCCACAGTATCCCGTAACCCACCTCCGTTCGTACCAACAAGAGTACAATGTGCAAGACAAATTCACCATCATGCCTTCACCAGACGAAAAATTCACTGTTTTACCCTTGGATGATTCACAGCGGCATGAGGACCAATCATCGTACAGGATATCAGAAGATTCTGCCTATGGAAGAGCCACGGAGCATTCTCAAGATAGTAGGCCTCCAACATCCGATAATAGCTTCGATTTACCGAGGAGGAGCAACGAGGCCTATCGCCAATCTATGCCTCCGCCTCTTCCGCCAAAAACCCCCATACAATTTTACGA
>JAABUW010005529.1_pt1 | contig 16402 bp, 17 predicted proteins | sample 5560081 | NCBI WGS metagenome assembly JAABUW01 (sample SAMN10711882, study PRJNA513363) | rock metagenome | isolation source: Antarctica rocks | place: Antarctica: Victoria Land, Knobhead sud | reverse complement strand
CGTCGGCGTCCTCGTAGCCGCAGGCGATGGCGAGCATGCGGGCGCGCAGGATGTCGGCGACGCTGTGCGTCACGAACAGGGGATTGCGCGGATCAGCAATCAGGCCTGCCAGCCGATCGGCGATCCCTAAACGGCGCTCGGCAGCCGCCAACAGCATGACGCCGCCATCAGAGGTGGCCGGGAGAATTCGGACAGGTCGTTAAGTGGATTTTCTGCCTGAGCGCGGCGAGGATGCCGCGGATCAGGAGCAAGAATGACCAAGCGAGCACGCCGGAACCACAACCCGGCTTTCAAGGCGAAGGTGGCATTGGCAGCCATCAAGGGCGAGAAGACGCTGGCGGAGCTGGCGCAGCTGCATGACGTTCACCCCAACCAGATCACGGCATGGAAGGCGCAACTGCTTGAGGGTGCCGCTGGGGTATTCGGGCCCGGCCCGGCGGCCAAGGAGGCGGCGCCAGTGGTCGACGTGAAAACGCTGCACGCGAAGATCGGCGAGCTGACGCTGGAGAACGATTTTTTGTCCGGTGCGCTCGGCAAAGCCGGACTGCTGAGCGCAAGGCGATGATCGACCGCAGCCACGGCTTGCCGCTGCAGCGGCAGGCGGAGGTGCTGCAGCTCAGCCGGAGCACTCTTTACTATGAGCCGCGTCCGGTGCCTGCGGCCGACCTGGCCGTCATGCGGCGGATCGACGAGCTGCATCTTGACCACCCGTTCGCGGGCAGCCGGATGATGCGTGACCTGCTGCGCGGCGAGGGCGTCGCGATCGGGCGCGAGCGGGTCGCATCCATGATGCGCAGGATGGGCATCGAGGCGCTGTATCGCCGGCCCAGCGCCTCCACGCCCGCACCTGGGCACAAGATCTACCCGTATCTGCTGCGGAGCCTGAATGTTGTGCGGCCGAACCAGGTATGGGCCATGGACATCACGTACATTCCAATGGCACGCGGCTTCGTCTACCTGGCTGCCGTGCTGGACTGGTTCAGCCGGCGGGTGCTGTCCTGGCGCGTCTCGATCACGCTGGAAGTTGAGTTCTGCCTGGATGCGGTCGAGGAAGCGCTTGCCCGGCATGGCCGGCCCGACATCTTCAACACCGACCAGGGAAGCCAGTTCACCAGCGCCGACTTCAACGGCCTGCTGCTCGGGAACGACATCGCGATCAGCATGGACGGCCGCGGCGCCTGGCGCGATAACGTGTTCGTCGAACGGCTCTGGCGTTCGGTCAAATACGAGGAGGTCTACCTGCGAGCCTACGACAGCGTCGGCGAGGCACGCGCCTCGATCGGCCGGTATCTGGAGTTTTACAACCGAAAGCGCCCGCACTCGAGCCTCGCCGCGCGGACGCCGGATCAAGCCTACTTCGGTCACCTGCCGCAGATCGCGGCAGCATGACCTTCGCCGCCGTTGGCGGGGCGTCGCTCCGGTCGGGCTACGCCCTTCCTGCACACCGCCCCGCCAACGGCACCACACTGTAACAATCGGCAGAGGCCCCACTTATCCAAAGCGAAACAGTGTCTCGACGAAGCCGGCCACCTCTCTAGCCGTCCGCTACTTCGCTCAGGTCTAGCATCAGTGACATGGATAGGTAGGCATACGCGATATCGATTTCCGATACGCCGCTCTCAGGACTATCTTGAAGCGCAGCCTTGGTGAAGTTGGACATCCCAAGGCGCTGAAATCCTGGAGCCTGAAATGACCGACGGTGAACGTGTCGCGATAGTGACGGGTGCGTCGCGCGGGATCGGGTGTGCGATCGCCTCGTGCCTGGCCAAGAGCGGCTTCGCCGTGATCGTCAACCATGCCGGGTCACCCAACGATGCGGAGGGCTTGGTCAGTGAGATTGACGCTGCCGGAGGCCGGGCCCGGGCCGTGCAGGCGGACGTATCTTCGGCAACGGAGATGCGCACGCTATTCGATGCGGCAGAGCGGGAGTTCGGGAGCGTTGATGTGCTGGTCAACAACGCGGGGATCATGAGGCTGACGGCGGTTGCGGAGGCGGATGACGATGCCTTCGACCGGGCGGTGGCAGTCAACCTCAAAGGTGCGTTCAACGGCATGCGGGAGGCGGCGAAGCGCCTGCGGAGTGGCGGCCGGATCGTCAATATCTCATCCAGCGTCGTGGGCCTGTATCAGCCCCGGTACGCGCTCTACGCCGCGACCAAGGCCGGCATTGAGGCGATGACGCGCATCCTTGCCAAGGAACTCGGCCCACGCGGCATCACGGTCAATGCTGTGGCCCCCGGACCGGTCGCGACAAAGCTGTTCCTGGGCGCGAACCCGCCCGAGCAGGTCGAACGGATCAAGGCGATGAACCCGCTCGGGCGGTTGGGCGAACCCGGAGACATCGCAGGCGTGGTCGCGTTCCTGGCCGGTCCGGACGGCGGCTGGGTCAACGGCCAGGTGCTGCGCGCCAATGGGGGTGTGATTTGAGCGATCCTGCGGCGACGCCCGGGAGGCAGGTCGTGCTGGTGACGGGCGCAGGGTCGGGCATCGGCCGCGCCGTGTCGCAGGTGCTGGCCCGCGCAGGCCACTGTGTTTACGCGAGCATGCGGCTGAACGGGGAGCACGGCCCCGCGCAGGCGGACGACGCACGGCAATTCGCGGCCCGCGAGGACCTCGATCTGCGCGTGATCGAGCTGGACGTGCTCTCCGAGGCGAGCTGCCGGGCGGCCGTCGATCAGGTGCTCGGCGAGCAGGGCCGCATCGACGTCGTCGTGAACAACGCCGGCATGCTGATGGTCGGCGTGACGGAGGCGTTCGCGCCCGAGCAGCTCGCCCGGATTTTCGATACCAACGCGATCTCCTGGTTGCGCGTGAACCGTGCGGCCCTCCCGGCCATGCGGCGGCAAGGGCGCGGCGTGCTGATCTACATCAGCAGCACGACCGCCCACATCTTCGAGCCGTTCATCGGACCCTATGCCGCCAGCAAGGCCGCCGGCGAGGCGCTGGCCGAGGCCATGGGGCTGGAGGTAAGCCGGTCCGGCATCGAGACCGTGATCGTGGTGCCCGGCGCCTTCACGAGCGGGACCGAGCACTTCCCGCACGCGCATGCGCCTGCCGATGGCGCCGTGGTGGCGCAGTACGGGGACCTTCCCGCGGTAATCCCGTCGCTGGGCGCGCGCATCGATGCGATCGACGCCGCGAACGGCGGGGCACTCGACGTGTCCGCCGTCGGCGAGGCCGTCCGCAGGGCGCTGGACCTGGCGCACGGCGAGCGGCCGGCGCGAATCGTGATCGACGCGCAACGCAAGGGCGTCGAGGACTTGATCGCGCTGCACCGGGACAAGCAGGCGGCGTTCCTGGAACAGCTCGGAGTCGGCGACCTCATGAACATCCCAAGCGGCAAGCGCTGAACGGCGACGGCTCACGCGCGGCAGGCAGGGGGCGGGTCCGCCGGCAGCGACGCGATGCAGTCGCGCAACCAGCGCTGCGCCGGATGGCCGTCGTTGCGCTTGTGCCAGGAAAGGACAAAGGCGACCGGGTCCAGATCGAGCGGCGGGTCGAGAACGCAGACCTCGCCGGCGTGGCCGGACGCCGAGACCACTCCGCCCATCAGGGTCGCAATCATGTCCGATCGCGCGACCAGGGTCGGCGCCGCGTACATCTGGGGAAGGGTGAGCGCGAGCCGCCGTCTCAGGCCCAGCTTGGCCAGCGCCGCATCGACGTGGCCGAACCTCTCGTTCTCGGGGGACACCAGCAAGTGGGACAGGTCGAGGAAGGCCTCCAGGTCCAGCGCCGCGCCCGCGGCCACATGGCCCTTTCTCACGATGCACACGAAGCGTTCCTCGAAGAGGGCGCGCGTGAGGATGCGGCCCGCCGCGATCGTCGGCGGAACACCGATGGCCAGGTCGATCTCGCCTTCGTCCAGCATGGTGACGGCATCGTCGCGCGCCGTGAAACTGCGCACCCGCAAGGTGATCGCCGGAGCCAATTCCCTCAGACGTTCGACCAGGCGCGGCAGGAGGACGAAGGCCGGATGCTCGGACAGACCAAGGTTGAACGACACGTTGGAGGATTGAGGATCGAACACCTGCGTGAATTCCAAGGTGCGCTGGATGTCCGCGAGCGCGCGGCCGAGGGGCTCGGCAAGATCCAGGGCCCGTAACGTCGGTTGCAGCCCGGATGCCCCCCTGACGAACAGATCGTCCCGCAGCAACGACCTGAGGCGCGACAGGGCCGCGCTCATGGCCGGCTGGGTGCGTCCGATGCGTGCGCCCGCCCTGGTCACGCTCCGCTCGGCCATGAGCGCATCGAAGGTGACGAGCAGGTTCAGGTCGATGCCGTGTAAATCCATGCCGTGGATGCTCCCACATATCAGCAATCGATTTCAATCTTGGGCGCCGCACATCTAAGCTATTCGGCGAAGGAGCGGGGCCTGGCATCACGAAGCCGAACTGCGGCGACCCCAGGGTTTACGCGCCGCCCTTCCAGCCGGCCTCCTCTAAAACCCGGGCGCGGGGGAGGGTGCCGCGCGCGGATCGGCAAATCGGGAGATTGCTATGAGCGAGAAGAGCCAGGGACCAAGCCGCCGAGGTCTGTTCAGCGGTGCGGTGGGATTAGCGGCCATCCCTGTCGCCGTGCGGGCGGCGCCAGCGCCGGTTCCGGCTGCCATCCCCACCATGCCATCCGAGGTCGCCCTCAACGTGAACGGCCGCGACCATCGCCTGACGATGGACGCCCGGACGACCCTGCTCGATGCGCTGCGCGAGCACATGGACCTCACCGGAACCAAGAAGGGCTGCGACCACGGGCAGTGCGGTACCTGCACAGTCCATGTCGACGGCGACCGGGTGCTGTCGTGCCTCACCCTCGCGATTGCGGTGCAGGGCAGGCAGATCAAGACGATTGAAGGGCTTGCAGCGGCCGACGGCGCCCTGCATCCGATGCAGCAGGCCTTTATCGACCATGACGGCTTCCAGTGCGGCTTCTGCACACCGGGCCAGATCATGTCTGCCATCGCGTGCGTGAACGAGGGCAACGCAACCACCGACGAGGACATCCGCGAGTACATGAGCGGCAACCTGTGCCGGTGCGCTGCCTATCCCAATATCGCCGCCGCGATCAAGCAGGCGCGCGGGCAGATGGAGCGTGCCTGATGCGCCCGTTCACCTACGACCGTGCCGATGACCCGGCGCAGGCTGCCCGGCTCGGCCAGCAGACCGGCCAGGGCCAGACGGACGCGCCGGTGCAGTTCCTCGCCGGCGGCACGTCGCTGGTCGACCTCATGAAGCTTGACGTCCTCACCCCGGGGCGGCTGGTGGACATCACGCCGCTCCGCACGACTCATTCCGCCATCGAGGTGCGGCCGGACGGCTTGCGTATGGGTGCGTTCGCCAAGATGTCCGCGGTGGCGGCGCACCCGGTCGTGCTGGCCGGCTATCCCGCGGTCGCGCAGAGCCTGCAGCTGGCCGCCAGCGCGCAATTGCGGAACATGGCCACGCTGGGCGGCAACGTGCTGCAGCGGACCCGGTGCACCTACTTCCGCGACACGAGCTGGGCCGCCTGCAACAAGCGCAACCCGGGGTCCGGCTGCGCGGCGATGGCCGGGGTCAACCGCAACCACGCCGTGCTGGGCGTTGATGGAAGCTGCATCGCCCAATATCCGGGGGACTGGGCCGTGGCATTGGTCGCGCTCGGCGCCCAGATCGATCTGACCGGCCCGCAGGGCGCGCGCCGCATGGCCTTCGCGGACCTGCACCGGCCGGTTGCTGGCCAGCCGCACATCGAGACCACCCTGCGGCCCGGCGAAGTCATCACCGCCTTCACCGTCCCGTTCGGCGCATGGACCCGGCGCTCGGTCTACGTGAAGGTGCGCGACAGGGCGTCCTACGAGTTCGCAATTGCCTCCGCCGTGGTCGCGCTCGACATGGACGGCGGCACGGTGCGCCAGGCACGGGTCGGCCTGGGGGGCATGGCTTACCGCCCCTGGCGCGCGCACGCGGCCGAGGCGGCCCTGGCCGGCAAGCCGCTGACGGAGGCCAACGCCGAAGCCGCCGCCAAGGCCGCGCTCGACGGCGCGGTAACGCATGGCCAGAACGACTACAAGCCGGAGCTGGGGCGCCAGACCGTCGTGCGCGCCCTGATGCAGGCCGGTGCGATGCCGCTCACAAGCAGGAAGGCCTGACATGGCGATCGATCCCAGCAGCCTGTTTGGCCGGCCTACGCCCCGCATCGACGGCGTCGCAAAGGTGACGGGCGCCGCGCGCTTCGCGTCCGACGAACCAGCGGCGAACCCGGCCTATGCCTACCTCGTCACCAGCAGCATCGCCCGGGGCCGGATCACCGCGCTCAAGCTCGAGCGCGCGATGGCCGTGCCCGGCGTGCTTGACATCCTGACCCACGAGAACGTCGGCAACGCCGCCAAGTCCCCGGACGGACCGGATGGCGGGCCGACGACCACAACGCTGGAGAGCGACCGCATCTGGCACGATGGCCAGATCGTCGCCGTCGTCGTAGCCGACAGCTTCGAAGCGGCGCGGGAGGCCGCGAACAAGGTGGATGTCAGCACTTTGGCTGAGCCGCCCAGCGCGACATTCGGGTCCGCTGGCGTCGAGATCCAGCCGCATAAGACGCGGGAGGGACCCGATCCCAAGAAGGGCGACGCCGACGCCGCCCTCGCCGATGCGCCCGTGACGGTTGATGCCCGCTACGCCACGCCGGCGCAGCACCACAACCCGCTCGAGCTGTTCACCACCACCTGCGTCTGGGACGGGTCCCGGCTCACCATCTACGAGCCGTCGCAGTTCATGTGGGGGCTGAAAATGGCGGTCGCCAAGCAGCTCGATCTCGACCCGGCCAACCTGCGGACGGTGTCGCGCTACGTCGGCGGCGGATTTGGTTCGAAGGGGGAGCCGGGTGCGCGCACGGCCTGGATCGCGGTGGCGGCAAAACGTCTCGGCCGGCCGGTGAAGCTGGTGCCGACCCGCGACCAAGGATTCACGATAGTGAGCTACCGGGCGGAGACGCAGCAGCACGTCAAGCTCGGCGCGACCCGGGACGGACGGCTCACCGCGTTCTTCCATGAGGGCTGGGAGGTCACGTCCCGCCCGTCCGGCTACAACGTCGCTGGCGTCGATGTGACGGCGCGGATGTATGCCTGCCCGAACATCGCCACGGCGGTAAACGTGGTGCATGCCGACCGCAACACGCCGGGCTTCATGCGCGCGCCGGCCGAGGCGCCGTACATGTTCGGCCTGGAAAGCGCCATGGACGAGCTGGCCCATGCGCTCCGGATGGACCCGGTCGAGCTGCGCCGCGTCAACGATACGCAGACGGACCCGGTAACGGGCCTGCCGTTCTCCTCCCGCTCCCTGATGCAATGCTACGACCAGGCGGCAGCCCGGTTCGGCTGGGCGAACCGCCACCCTGAGCCCGGCACGATGCGGGACGGCGACTGGCTGGTGGGTTTCGGCTGCGCCACGGCCTGCTATCCGACCAATATCGCGCCGGCGGCGGCGCGCCTGTCGGTCACGCCCGACGGCAAGGCGAGCATCGGCCTGGCGGCGCACGAGCTGGGGACGGGGGCCTACACCACGGTCGCCATCACCACCGCCCGCTCGCTCGGGCTGGAGATCGCGGACGTGACCGTTCGGATGGGCGACAGCGACCTGCCGCCCGTGACGGTGGCCGGTGGATCGAACAACGCCGCGTCCACCACCCTCGTCGTGGTGAAGGCATGCGAGGAGATCCGGCGCCGGGTGGCGGAGGCCGCCGTACAGGCGGAGGGCAGCCCTTTCCATGATGCCGACCCTGCCACGCTGACTCTGTCGGGCGGCAAGCTGACGGCTCCCGACGGGCGCAGCGAACCATTGGGCACGGCGGTCGGCCGGACTGGCGGCCTGCTCGAGGTTTATGCCGAGCACGTGCCTGCAGGCCTGCCCGCGACGGCCATGGCCGGCCTGTACCAGGGCAAGGTATCCATGGCGCGGGGCGGCGGCCGCAAGGACGTCGCCGCCTTCTCGTTCGGCGCCCACTTCGTCGAGGTCCGCGTACATGCCAGGACCCGGGAGGTCCGCGTGCCGCGGGTGGTCTCGGCCTTCGCCGCCGGGACAATCATCAACCCGACGACGGCTCACAGCCAGTATCTTGGCGGCGTGATCTGGGGCCTGTCCTCCGCCCTGCACGAGGCGACCGAAATCGACGCCGCGTCGGCGCGTTACACGAACGACAACCTGGCCGACTACATGGTCCCGGTGAATGCCGACGTGCCGTCGGTCGAGATCATCATGCTGCCGGAGGCGGACGAGCGGGTGAACCTGCTCGGGGTGAAGGGCATCGGCGAGATCGGCATCGTCGGCGTGAACGCGGCCGTGGCCAACGCCGTCTTCAACGCGACGGGCAGGCGGGTGCGCGAACTCCCGGTCAGGGCAGAGCAATTGCTTTGACGCCGCCGGCCGGTCGGGACACATGGCAAGCCGCGGGATCGGTCCGCAACCGGGACGCCGGAGCCATGGCAGTCCTGCGTCGGCAGGAAAGCCAGGGCGCCACCTTCCGGCTGTGATCCATTTCCTTGATAGTCGCACATAACGCAAATCGATTTCAGGTATAGTTTTTGCGGGCTTATCCAGCCTGCGGCGGCTTCGGCCGGCAACAGAGAGGAGAGACCATGAGTAGCCAACCAGCTACCGCGACGGTCACGGGGCTTGCGGAGGACGAGCGCCTCGCCGTCGAGACCTTCTACCGCTCCTTCAGCGAAGGGCCTGAATTGCTCGACCAGGCCGTCACGCCCGACTGGCAGGACATCCCCCTGGCACCGGGCCAGGCGCCGGGCCGCGAGGCCATGAAGCCGATGATCCACGGTTTCCGGGCAGCGTTTCCCGACGTCCGCGTCACGATCCACGAGATCATCGGGACGCCGGGCCGCGCGGCCGTGCGGGCCGAGATCACCGGAACCCACAAGGGCGCGTGGTTCGGGATTGCGCCGACTGGAAAGTCGTTCCGGATGCCGCTCCATGAGTTCCATACGATCAAAAACGGCCGGCTCACCCACACCTGGCATCTCGAGGACTGGTTCGGCTGGCTAAATCAAGTCGGCGCCTGGCCGGCGCAGACGGAGACGGCATGATGAAGGCAGCACGCATCCACGAGTACGGCGCAGCCCCGGTGATGGACGAAGTGCCGGTCCCGGACGCCGGTCCCGATGAGGTCCTGGTCCGCATCAAGGCCGCCAGCCTCAACCCGCTGGACAACAAGCTACAAAGCGGCGCAATGCACGGCTTCTTCCCGCTGGCATTCCCCTGCGTCGTCGGGACGGATCTCGCCGGCACGGTCGAGCGGGCTGGGCCGGGCGTCACGCGCTGGAATACGGGTGACAAGGTCGTGGCCCGCCTCGACCCGACAAAGGGCGGCGCGCTGGCCGAGTTCGCGGTGCTTCCCGCCTCCTACCTGGCTGCCGCCCCGGCGACGGTCTCGCTCGAGGAAACGGCCGGCATCCCGACCGCCGCAGGCACAGCATGGCAGGCGCTGTTCGAGGTGGCCGGCCTGAAGAGCGGGCAGACCATCCTGGTCCATGCCGGCGCCGGCGGCGTCGGCAGCTTCGCGATTCAGCTCGCCCATGCCGCGGGAGCGCGGGTCATCGCTACGGCCTCGGGTGCCGGTCTGGAGATCGCCCGCCGGCTCGGCGCGGACCAGGTGATCGACTACAAGGCCGAGGATTTTGCGGCCAAGGTGTCCGGTCTCGACGTCGTCCTCGACACGATCGGGGGCGAGACCCAGGCGAAGTCGTTCGGCATCCTGAAGGCGGGCGGCGCGCTCGTCACGACCGTGTCCCCTCCGGACGAGGCGCTCGCCAAGGCCCACGGCGTCACCGCGACGTTCGTCTTCCACCAATCCGACGCAAGCCGCCTTGAGAAGATCGTCGACCGCCTCAATGCTGGCGCGCTGAAGGTGCTGGTGGACCGCACGGTTCCTTTGGCGGACTTCGCCGACGCGTTTGCCTACCAGGCATCGGGACGGGCACGAGGGAAGATCATTCTGGCCTTGCCCTAGAAAACACTCGCCGGCCGGGCACTTGCCCGGCCGGTATTTCCAGGCCAAGAGGGTCAAGTGATGAAGCTACGCAGGTTGGGCCGCAACGGCCCGGAACTATCCGCGGTTGGCCTGGGCTGCATGGGCATGTCGGCCTTCTACGGCGGACGCGACGGGAACGAGAGCGTCAGGACGCTGCATCGTGCGGCCGAGCTCGGCGTGACGTTCTTCGACACCGCGGAAGCCTATGCGAACGGCCTCAACGAGGAGCTGGTCGGCCGCGAGCTGAGAAGAGTGCGTGACCGAGTGTTCATCGCCACCAAGTTCGCCAATACCTGGGCGCCGACCGGCGAGCGCACCGGCATCAGCGGCAAGCCGGACTACGTGCGGTCCGCCTGCGACGCCAGCCTCGAGCGGCTTGGGGTGGATGTGATCGACCTCTTCTATCAGCACCGGGTGGACCCTGACACGCCCATCGAGGATACGGTCGGGGCGATGGCCGGATTGGTGCAGGCCGGCAAGGTGCGCCACCTCGGCCTGTCCGAGGCGTCCGCCGCGACCATCCGCCGCGCGCACGCCGTGCATCCGATAACCGCGCTGCAGTCCGAGTACTCGCTGTGGTCGCGGGAGCCCGAGGCGGAGATCCTGCCGTTGCTGCGGGAACTCGGCATCGGCTTCGTGCCCTACAGTCCGCTCGGGCGCGGTTTCCTGACGGGACAGATCACGTCGGTCGACGACCTCGACAAGGATGATTAGCGCCGCACCTCGCCGCGCTTACAGGGCGCCGCGTTCGGCCGCAACCTCGAGCTGGTCGAGAGCATCCGCGCCATCGCCGCCGCAAAAGGATGCACCCCGGGACAGCTCGCGCTGGCGTGGGTGCTCGCGCAAGGCGACGACATGATCCCGATCCCCGGGACGAAGAAGGTCCGCTACCTAGAGGAGAACGTCGCGGCGGCGGACATCGTGCTGACCGCGGCCGACCTCGCGGCCATCGACAAGGCACTGCCCGCCGGAGCAGCCATCGGAGAGCGCTATGCCCCTGACGGGATGCGCGCACTCAACCTGTAGCTGCCCCGTAGCACGCCGGCACTCAGGTCTTTGACGGCAAGAGCACCTTGGCCCGTCTTTCAGCCAGCGCGGAGGCGAGCAGGATCAACAGTCCGCCTGCCGCGAGGCAAGCTCCCAGCGGCCCCGTGGACGTCCAACCTAACCCTTTGGCGACGCAAAGACCGCCGAGCCAAGCCCCGAGCGCATTGGCAACATTGAAGGCGCTGTGGTTTAGCGCGGCGGCGAGGGCCTGGGCAGGCCCCGCAACGTCCATCAGACGAGTCTGCAGCGCCGGAGCGAGTGACAGCGCGACGAAGCCCATGAGGAACAGATCCGGTCTTATGTAGCAACTGCCACCTCTGCCGTATTCTTGACGAGGCTATCGCGGCCTATCCTCCTGGCCATTGGTGTTCCCAGGAGAGGGTTGATGGGCGAGCTGCCTGTTATGGACGCGCTGCGAAGCAAGCGGTCGGAACTCGTGGGGTTGATGAGCCGCCTGGAGCAGCAGTTGGTGCAACATCGTGGCAGCCTGGCGCACCTGGATGCGACCATGCGGCTATTTGATCCCGATCTGCTCTCCCAGGAGGCCGACCCGGCCCAGCAGCGGGAGCGGGTTTCGTGGTTCCGTCCCGGTGAATGCCGTCGGCTGATCTACGACGTATTGCGTGACGCCCCGCAGCCGTTGGCGACGCGAGAGCTTGCCGAGCGCGTCATGGCGGCGAGGGGCATGCCGGCCGTCGATCATCGCGCCCGTGCGCTGATCCAGAAAACCGTCCTGGCCTCGCTCTCCCGAGCAAAGGGCACGATTGAGCGAACCGAGACAGCGGGTGTGGTCAGCTGGCGGGTCTGTCAGGCGGCCTGAGCCCGTTGCCAGTAGCCGCAGAAGTCGACCGAGGGCGGGCACCCCATCGCGAGCCCGACCACGCCGTCGACCTGCTCGCCGTTGCTGACGCGGCGCAGGTCCTCGCGCCAGGCAGCCTCCTGGGCGTAGCGGATCAGGTAGGGGCCGGCGATGTGGTGGTGGTGGCCAAGTTCGGCACGACGCAGGCGGGAGAAGTAGGACTCCGCGCCGTTGGTGCAGGCGCCGTCGATGCTGTAGCCGTGCTGGTGGTTGATCCGTCGCATGGCGAACCGGGCCTGCAGCGGGTTCCAGGCCGGGCTCTCATCGGCATGAACCACCGTTGCCGCAGCGATCCGCTGACCGACGCTGGCAACAGCGGCTTCCTCGGCGGTGAAGATCTGCGGCAGGGTGCGGCCACCGCGCTCGCGCATGACCACGACGACCCGGCGCTTGCCCGACTTGTTCTCGGCCAGCCGCCGGTCGACCCGGTCGGCGGCCCGGTTCTCCGGCCGGACATGGCCACCGAAATACGCGCCGTCGATCTCGACCACACGCCCATCGCCGCCGATCCGCAGCCCCTTCATGCTGGCCGCCATAGCTTCGCGCAGCTTGTGCGCCAACACGAACGCCGTCTTGTATTGCACGTCCAAGTCGCGGGCGAGGGCGAGCATGCTCTTGCCCTCCACCTCATTGCAGAACACCGCGACGGCCAGCAGGTAGGTCCGCAACGGCAGCTTATGCCAGGCGAACAGAGTGCCGGAGGTCGGCGAGAAGTCGTGGCAACAGGCCTTGCAGCGCCAGCGCGGCTGACCGGCCGAACGGCGGCAGGCATAACAGATCGCGCAGTCGCAGCGCGGGCAGGTCGGCTTGCCATCGGTATCCGGCCAACGCAGCCGCAGGAACACGTTCTCCACGCCAGTGTCAGACATGCGCATGATCTTGGCAAAGCTGAGCGAGCGAGCTGCAGCAGAGAGTAGGAAATGCTGCGCCATGACACCCGCCAGAAAATCGGTCCTGCAACCTTGTTCCCACAGTCGGCCGCCACGTACAACCCCCAGCACGTCAGTGGCGGTTGCTACATAAGACCGAACAGATCGATCCCGACGAGCGCCGGCGAGCGGCCCGCGAACGGCAGCGCGGCCAGCACCAGGAGGTTCAGCGCCAGCATCACCCCGATTGCGCGCAGCAGGCCACGGTCGGCGAACCAGCCGCCGAACAAGCTGCCTCCGACCATGCCCGTCCCGATGAGGGCGAGGAATAGCGGCACCGCCGCCTTGCGGACGCTGGTCACCTGCGTCAGCATCGGCGAGACATAGCTGTAAACGGCGAACAGGCCGCCGAAGCCGACGGCGGCGATGCCGAGGGTAAGCCAAAGCTGCGGCCGGCGCAGTCCGCCCAGTTCGCGCATCGGGCTGGCGAGCGCATGGGCCGGCATGAGCGGCAGGCAGAGCCGGGCCAGGCCGGCTGTCATTAGCGCGGCTGCGGCGACCAGCACGAACGCCGCGTTCCAGCCCAGGAGCTGGCCGATCCAGGTCGCGAGCGGGACACCCAGGATGTTGGCCACGCTCAGGCCCAGCATGATGCGGCCAACAGCCTTGGCGCACCCTGACGGAGGCGCCATGGCGGCGGCCGCCAAGGCGGCGAAACCGAAATAGGCGCCATGGGGCAGCCCCGCCAGGAACCGGGCGAGCACGACCGCGCCGAAGGCCGTGCTGAACGCCGTCATGAGGTTGGCGAGCGCGAAGGCGAGCATGAGTGCGGCCAGCATCGTCCGCCGTCCGGCCCTGGCGAACGTCACGGCAATGTGCGGCGCGCCGACCACGACGCCCAGCGCATAGGCGCTGATGGCCAAGCCCGCGGTCGGGATCGACACGCCGGCGGCGTGCGCGATGTCCGGCAGCAGGCCCATGGACGCGAACTCGCCCGTGCCCAGCGCGAAGCCCCCGAGCGCCAGCGCGAACTCCGCGAGAGCCAACCCGAATGGTGGCCATGGGCCGGCATCCGTTTCAGGCCCCAACCGATCAGACGCCGAGGGCTGCCCCACGGTCAAACGATGCCGCCATTGGCGCGCAGCACCTGGCCGTTGACCCAGCCGTCGTCCGGACCGGCCAGGAACGCGACCACGCCTGCGATGTCCCCGGGTTCGCCCAACCGGCCGAGCGGGTTCATCCTCTTGATCCGCGCGACCTGCTCGGGCGGGTTCGCGGGCAGGAACAACTCCGTCGCGACCGGTCCGGGAGTAACTGCATTGACCGTGATGCCGCGCGGGCCGAGTTCCTTGGCAAGGATGCGCGTCATCGCCTCGACGCCGGCCTTGGTCGCGGCGTAGAGCGCGTACCGGGGCTGATACAGGCCTACGACGCTGGATGAGATATTGACGATCCGGCCGCCGTCCCGCAGGCGCTTCGCCGCCTCCCGCATACCGTTGAACGTGCCCTTGAGGTTGACCGCGGTCGTCCGGTCGAACGCATCGTCATCCGCTTCAGCGACCGCCGTCAGTTTCATGATCCCGGCGTTGTTGACGAGCACATCCACATGCCCGAACTCCCGCTCTGCCGCATCGAATAGCGTGCGCATCTCCGTTACCGAGGACACGTCTGCCTGGACGGCCCGTGCCCGGCCTCCGGCCGCGTCGATCTCGCCAACCAAGCCCTTCGCATCGTCAGGTGGCCTGGCGTGGTTGACGATCACGGCCATGCCGCTCCCGGCGAGCCGCGATGCGATCGCGCGCCCAATCCCGCGCGACGCACCTGTCACTATCGCGACACGTTCACCGTCGGTCATGTCAGGCTCCAGGATTTCAGCGCCTTGGGATGTCCAACGTCACCAAGGTTGCGCTTCAAGGTAGCCTTGGGAGTCGCACATCTGAAATCGATATCGCGTATGCCTACTTATCCATGCGACTGATGCTAGACTTGAGCGAAGTAGCGGACGGCCAGTTCAGCAAATTGCTGGTGTTCCCATGTGGGATAGGAGGCCAGCAGAGCCGGTGGCAGGTCGGCGATCGTCCGCTCGGCACCCTTTAGCTTCAGCCCCTCGGCAACTCGCCCCTGCACGTCCTGGAAGTAGTCGATTATGGTGCGGGCAAGCTCCACACCGCCCAAATTGCCATGTCCGGGCACGATGATCGCAGGGTTCAACCTCTCCATTTCCGATAGCGCCTCGGTCCACCGCTGCGTGTTGATCGCTGACGCAGGTATCTGAGGCGGGAAAAGCGGCACGATCGGAAACATGCGCTCTTCAATCATGTCGCCGGAAAACAAGACGCGCTCCTCGGGAAGATAGATTGTCTGGTCGCCGGGGCTATGCGCGGTTCCCCAATTGCGGAGTTGGACGGTGCGGCCGCCTAGGTCGATCGTGGAGCTGTCGCCGTCGTAGGTGCGGGTTGCAGGCACGATCTCCGCACTTGCCAGCATGCGTGCGACGTCCGAGCCGAAGCCCTTGAACATTTCCCGGAGCGTCGGCCCCATTGTCGTCAAGTAGTCGTTCTGGGCGCTGTTCAGGACGTACTCGGCCTGTCCCTTGAACGGAGCGGCGCCGAACACGTGCTCAGGGTGAGCGTGTGTGGTGGTCAGGATCAGCTTACGCCCTGGAGCGAGCTTTCGGGCCGCGTCCAGCACTCGGGCGCCACTGTCCGGGTTCAGTCCGCAATCGATGACGAGCGCCGAGTCCCGGCCCACCACGATGCCGATATTCGGGACCAGATTGATGCGATGGTCTGGCAGCAGCCAGACACCTTGGGCAATCTGACTTGGGAAGCGAGCGTCCACCTCTGGCAGAGGATCGGCCAGGGTGATGGTCGTGCTCGGCAGGTTGGCCGCCGCAGCTTGCCGGCCCGCGAGCGTTGCAGCAGCCACGCCGAGGCCAAGTTTCAAAGCGGTACGGCGATGGGGCCCTGATCGTGCATCGTCAGGTGTTGACATATCATTGCCCCTTGCTGATCGCGTGCAGCCATGAGCGGGAGCTTGCTCAAATGCCTGAACAACTTACACCGCTAAGCGTGTGAGGAAACATCGATTATCGGTATGTCGGCGCATTCAAGTTGTGGATGAATGCTTCCAGAAGTAGCAGTATCGTTGTAGATCGGCATAGAAATTTGGCTCATCCGCAACCTCGGTGTAGGTCGTTATCCTGCTGCACGGATCAGGCGCGCCCTGAGCAGGTCGAGCCCTGCTCGTCCGTAGCCCTGACGCTTGATCAGTTTCAAGCGGCTGACCTGCCCTTCGACCTGGCCGCTGCTCCAGGGCAGCAGCAGGGCTGCACGAACAGCCTACTCGTCCTGACGCAAGCCGGCGGCAAAGCCGCGCAGGTCGCTGGCCTCGGCATCGGCCAGCCAGGGGGTGGGCGCATCCACAGAGCGGGTGCGGACCAGGGCGCCGAAACGCCGGACGAGGTCGCGCACCGTGGCCAACGCCGGCGACAATGCTAGCCGCCATTATTCATTAGGCCGGAGCGACACCGGGCAGAGGCAGGCGTTTCTCGCGTGATGGTTGTGCGGGCGTGCGGGATCGTTGCCACCTCGGGGGTGGCATGCTGTCGGCGCGATACGGC
>JAABUW010005527.1_pt1 | contig 16404 bp, 18 predicted proteins | sample 5560081 | NCBI WGS metagenome assembly JAABUW01 (sample SAMN10711882, study PRJNA513363) | rock metagenome | isolation source: Antarctica rocks | place: Antarctica: Victoria Land, Knobhead sud | reverse complement strand
GAGGTCGAGAAGATCCTCGACAAACTTAACGGAAAATACCTCGTTAAGTAGAAGGGATACCTAGACTCCGATAACACTTAGGAACCTAAGAAAAACCTAACGAACTATTAGTAAGTACTCGAGGAATATACTAGGGGATAGGACGGTATATACTAGCTTGTTAATTACGTATAGGGGTGCTTAGCTAGGACTAGTTGTAATCTTAGGCGGGGATTTAGTAGTCTCTAGAATTAGGGGAAAATCCTAGAAAGAATCTAGATATCCTTCTAGCGCGCTCTATATATAAGGATCTAGGTTTAGGGTAAGGCCTTCTAAAGGACCCTTAAACAATAGGGAATTAGTAGCTACCTCCTTAGCCTCCTATTCCCGGATACTACGGTCTTCGATAGTAGTCGCCTCCGCGGCGCGATAGTCTAATAGATCGCGCTATTATCGTAAACGTTCCTCGTAGGCCTAAGTAGTACGTAGCGCCGTCTACAACTTCTCTAGTTCCAAAAACAAGGAATCTTACGTCGATCGAGCGTCCTTTATTCCCTAATCGAGCTTCTCTTTCTCGGAGCGAAGACGCGAAAACTCTAACTAAGTAATCTAGACGTCGTACCTTTAGTTGCGACTTAGATGCTTACTACATTTACTAGAGCGCAAATAAACCTAATACACCCGGTAATAACGTATATAGGTACTACATTTTCGGACTATCACTTCTCCCTTAAAGGTAATAAATTCGGCTACGTATTTTCGACGGATAGTACTAGAAGGTTTCGACTCTTTTAGTATCGTATAGAGACATACGAATAACGAATAACGAGATAAGGGAAACATAGCTATGTAGCTCGGGACGAGCTAAGCTAGAAGGGGGATAGTATTACGAGTATAATACAGAATGTATAGGTTTAGGATAGAATAAGGACTACTCCGTCTTACGGCTTTAGCTAGGACGATAGAGTAACTAACTTACTCTATACTCTATACCCGCTCTATAGAGTAGAGTAGGAGAGTACTATAGAGTAACTTACAATTACTTAGGTATATAGGAACTAAGGATGTCTTCGATATACTTATATTCAACTTATATTACAATCTTACTAAAAGGTCTACAACTATTTATAGTATATTCGGGTTATCTTACCTAAATACCTACTACTACCTACTCTTTAAAGAAGCACTTACGTAATACTACTACCTTATAGGACCGTAACATACGTCTCGCTACCGAGTAGCGTAGCGGCTTTCGAACTATTGTAGATACTCCTAAAGGCCCTAAAAAGAAGGACCCTACTAGTAGATATGTAGTTTACTACACATCCTTTTGCTTTGATTAGAAGCGGAGTAAAGGCTTGAACTATAGCGAGTACGGCCTAATAGTTACTTTCGAAGTTTCGCTTACCGTCCTTAATTAAGACATCTAAAGCTAGTATAATCATCACTACACCGCTATTATTAATAAGGACGTCGAGTCTACCCCTAGTAACTCTCGAGATAGACGACATAGTAGTAGTAATGGCTTTGGAAGATGTTACGTTAAGGACTAGAACGGTGACATTCGGTGCTTAAGCTAAAGACTACGGGATCTTGGACTAGTTACGGGCTGTTACGAATACGTAGTATCCCCTTTTGTAGAAGGCTTATAGGGACGGTTTGCGTTACGAAGCAGTCACACTATACGGCATATGTAATTATGTGTGTCGAGAGAACTAAAGGATCGAGAACAGCAAAAGAGAGCTATTACCCGCTATTGTCGGCAGTAGCACGAATAGTAGAACCTACGAAAGCGAGGGAGATACGCGGGGAAACGGCCGTCGGGTAGCGTAGCACCGTTATAGGTCGAGGGTTAGGTAGGAAAGTAGTAGCGGTATTTCGTAATCGAGGTCGGGATCGAACAGAGCGCCCGTTGTTATCCCGGTAACGACACGTTTAAGGGCGAAGTAGCCGCGTAGTAAGGCAAGACGATTTTAGATAGGTTATTTCGCCGGTTCGATAAAGCGTAGTAGAAGAACAACGACCCCCGACGGCGAGTCGAGCCTAACCCGTAGTTAGAGCACACGATGTAGGATAGCCACATCGGCACCCACCGTATATAGGCGATCTAAATGACGAAGCCGGACCGCGCCGCTATAGAGACCGAGGAAGCGTAAGAAGGAGAGGAGACCTATCCCGATCCGCACGATGTGGCAGTCGCAAGCGAGGAAGCATTAGAGCAAGTATACAAGGCCACCAGATTGTTGATCCAGGCCATGATGTAGCCGATCGTAGTCAGGATCACCAGGGCACCCGACCATACTTGTATTACGTAGTCCCCGCCAAAGGCATGGCGACAAATAAGGATGACACCCGCGCCGCTTAAAAGTGACAGGACCACAATGATGTATCCGTCAACGCGATGGAACAGAATGAGTCTGTGGCGAATGACCGGGATGAACTGCAAGACTACTAGCAGCGAGGCAGGCAGGATGCAGTAGAGGTGGAGCTTCATGCCTAGAGCAGAGTCAGTCCTCTAGACATGTTCGTTGCGACTGATGCACGTGGAATTCACCAATCTTGAACGGGTCCTGTGAATAATAGTAGCACTCTCCAGGTGCTGCGCCGGTGCCAGGAGCGACATTGCGGCCACAGAAGATGCCGTTGAAGTCAAGGTATTCTAAGCGGGCGAGGGTGAAGCCGAAAAGATACCCAAGCGACAAGAACCGTTTCCTCGACGATCAGTCAGCTTCACGTAGACTCCATGGCACTAGACACTTACATAGAACGAAGTTGTACCCTTGGGAGAAACCCAACGGATTGTATGCTTTTCGCATAACGCTGACGAAGCCATTAGCGGCCGGCCTTGTTGGCTTCACCATGCTCAACGTCGAAGCAGGCCGCAGAGGTGCGACTGGGTCAGTCGAGCTGGCAGAGACAAGTCAGTAATTGATGGCTCCAAGAAAATGGTGTGAAAAAAGACGAGTAACGTGCGTCCCTTGATTTGATTTGATTTGATTTATTCAATCTAGCTTTGCACAGACTTGGTGTCCGTATGAGCTGTCCCTAAGCGCTATCCTGACATTTATACTCCCGTTTGCTGCCTTGACTCAGATATTCCCCATGTCAATTTCTATGCGAGTGTGACAGGGGTAGCCACTCCGTGAGAGTCCTGTTGAGATGAATTAGTGTCGTGTGCCTGGGATGAGAACCTCCCCGTGCTCTTGAGAAAGGCAATCGTGGCCCGCACTACGTCCAGATCTGGTTGCCACTTGTCTCCGTCGGTCAGCTTCCCCGTCCTTGCGTCTCTTCTTCGACTCTTCCCGCCAAGCAGAAAGAACACGTCTCCCCATCTTTCGCCCGCGGCTTCCTTCAACGGCTGTCTTTGCGCAGTCCACATCTGGCATTGTAGGATCACGTGCTTGACGGACTCCGCGCCGCCTTGACATGCGCACGCTGCGCTCTCGACCCGCTTGATGCGTGCCAGGTATTCGTTTAGGTGCGTATGACCGGTCCTTGCTTGTGCCAGGATGCCTGCATCTTCGTGTGACAACATGTCGTACAGCTGTAGCGTATGCTTCCCCGGCAGGGCGCTGTCGATCGCATGTGTTTACCTTCCCCATGTGCCAACGACCCTGGGTATGTCTGCCTCTACCTCTTTACGGAGAAGCTTGAAAACCTCGTTGTACTCCCTGACCCGTCGCTCGGGCTCCACCATGGTCCGTATCCCCGGTGCTGCCATTTTTCTCGAATGACCTGTATCTCACGGAGTGCGGCCTGCACCACCGCTTCCGATTTTCTGGACCGTCCGCCGCTATCGATCCTCCGCAGCGCTTCCTGACTGTCTGTCACAATCCATTCCGTCGCTCTGTCCTTGCGAAGAAACTCTAATGCCGTCCTGATGGCGTATATTTCCGCACTCGCCACAGTACATGTCTTCTCCCGTCCAATGGTTTCTTGACGGACCACCTTGGGCACTGTCGTCGTACCGTGAGGCTGATACTTCACCACCGCAACCCCAGCCCACCCGTTCCGGACCGAGGCATCGGTGTAGTACAATAGTTGTTTCGATATCACCATCGAGATGCGTTGATGGAAGAGTAATGCCTCGGCCTCGTCCTGAATGATCACAAGATCCTGACGGTCGTGCCATGGTGGTAGCACGTGCGTCCCTGTGTCGCGAGCCACCCTCAGTAGCGAGCCGCAACCACCGTTCAGACGAGATTCTGCTCTTCACATAAGTCTTCCAGAGTCAATGTCGGCCGCTTGTGATTCTATAGCCATCTCTCTCCAAAGACGTCTATTTGAAAGGTCAATTTACGCAGCATGCGTTATGTTGTAGAACATTTTGTTGGCGACGTCGATCACAGCTTCTGCTGCTTTCGACCGCTCAGGTCCGAGCACGCGACTGAATCTGGAAATAAATCCAACTGACATCGAGGCTGGACACTGAGTATTCACGTCAAGAAATTTCGAAAGCTGTTCTGCAGGGAGGAAAGACGTGAAAGTATTTTGTCGGGCAACCGAAGAGGCGTCCGAGGATGGCGCAATTTCGAGCAGGCACTAGCGTGTGTTGGTCAGCATTATGCGCTCCACAGCGCTCTGTAAAAAACTAAGTATTTCTATCGCGCTAGCTCCTCTCGATATCTGCGCAAATGTCAGTCACCACGCACCGCCACATCTTCTGGAAGTTTCTTTGAGACGCGCGTCCAGTTTCATTTAGACGGGAACTTATAGACTTACTAGCTATTTTCTACATCTTCTTCTAATGCAATTACAAACACACAAATATTAATAGACATGCCTAATCGAGCTAGCTAGGTACTAGCACAACGCCTTCCCGCTAATGTAGCTAAATCCTTCCGGTCCCTTATAATTTATAGTAATATTCCCTCCGCGTCCCTATAGTATCGCGAATCTTAGTAAAGTTTCTGTTATAGCAAGACGCCTTAGGACACCTAGTTCGAGTATACGTTAGAGATATCGTATAAGTAGATCCTATTTAACTAAATCGTTTTAATGTTTCTATTACGTTCGGCCGAGAGATACTAAGTCTAGGCTTAGAAAATGTCTTTATATTTAACGCGTCGTACATTCGCCGCTAAAAGTATTATCCCTACAAGGTATTAGTATTAGGAGCTAAAAGCTATTTTTCTCCTAAAAAGAAAAGAAAAGAAAAGAAAAGAGAATAACTTATATCGTTTATTAGCTAGCTCGTACTAGAAGCATTATCTTAGTAAATAACGTCTACGAAACTATTTACCGAGTATATATAGATAATATCTATCTAATTTATAGGAAATAATTTATTCTCTCGATAGAACGATTTTCGGCCCGTTTCTAAGTCCTTAGGTCGATTTAGCTAAGCTAGGCGTATAAATATATACTCGGGACATAAAGCTCTTACTTTAAGTATACGACCCTTCTACTATACCGTAACATTAAATGTTACGTCCTCCGAGTCTTTATATTTAATAAGAATATAATCGCTAACTACGATACTCTTAGAGCCGACTAAACTATTTATAAGCGCTACTCTCTTAACTATAGGAACAATATATATATATATATACCTATAAAATTATTATATTGCCTAAGGCTATTCTACTTATCGAACGGGCTTTACCTTAAATCGTATGTTTAATCGCTCCTCGAATAGGTCTTCTTGTATAGTACTATAGCTATATATTCGAGGTACGCTTCCTTTTATACGAAGGAGCCTCTACTACGACTATAAAAGGCTCCTCCTACTAATCGAGCTAGCTTCTTAGTCGTGCTTGGTTATTACCTGACAACATTGCTGTTGAGTTAGGAGATTTGACAATTAGAGTATCATTGGGGGATTCTGCTAAAACGGCTTATAGCTTCGGCACTTTAGCCGAAAGATTTCTCGTTTCATATCCATCCTATTTTTTCTGATGTTTCGAGAAATTACTCCGATCTGCACAAGCAAACTCACACGACTGACACTAGTACGGCTTCTCAGCTACATGTGTCTTTGAGTGCCTGTGTAGGAGGCCTACAGTGTTAAATGGCTTTCTGCAAATTGCGCAAACATGTTCTCGCTTATTTAGATGAACCGCTATGTGCTTTCGAAGATGATGCCGCCATTTGAACCTCTTGAGGCATATGTGACATTTATGTAGCTTCGCTGAAGAGTGTGTCAAGCTGTGACTCCTCAATGCTTTAGCGGCAGCAAATCTTTTTTTGCACCTGTCGTAGACATGGCTTTTCGCCGAGGTGTCGTCGATAATGAGTCAATTGATCTTTAGTATATATAAAGGTTCGGCCGCAGCTTGTAAAAGCGCAGGCGTGCTTCTTCGGGACTTCTAGGTATATGCTCTCATGCTTTTTCCGGTCGCTAGAAGTCGTATAGCTGCTTGGACAAAAGCTGCACTTGTACGGTTTCTCTCCGGTATGTATTCGGTAATGTTTTCTAAGGCCGGCCGCAGGCAAGAACCGTTTTTCACAAGTCGGATGATCACATCGATAGGGCAGGATATCCGGTGGATAACATGTGTTTTTGTGATGATCAAATGGTGTCCGCTCCGCAAAGGGTTTTCTGCATTTATTGCACTCAAACCGTCTCTCAAGCCTCGACTTCATCATGTTTTCAGCTGCCACCTATTAACATGTTAGCTCTCCACTAAGCGTTTGGGCATAGTGTTTGAATGCAGCAGTTGCCGTACCTCAGTGATCTCAAAACTTCCGATTTCCTCCAGATATTCCGAGTTGATTGACCTCGTGTGCTTCGAGCAATTCGAGATAAATACCTAGTGCAAGCACTCAGTCAGCGTTTCTCCGATCCCCGTGGGTAGAGATCGTACCGGCAACATTCCATCTCGAATCGATCTTCTTAAGGAAGGTTCTCAGTGCATTCGAAACCTCCGTGTTCTTGGAGCTTGGTCTTAATTGCGTCACACACACACGATACGCAAAGAATAGTCCCCACGGGGGTATGCTCTCTTGATCTCGAGTGGTCAAGCATTCAACGCCAATCAAATTAGCATCAATCCTTGCTATTAGTTGTTGAATAAAGAGGCTGGCGCATCGAGAGCGCTCGCTGTCAGGTACACTTGCTTCCGTATGAGCGGACGGGAGCCACGGCGTACAAAGGGCTGTAAGAGCAGAGTATACAATTGTGATCTGATCGTAGTCCGGGCTTTCAACGTCCAAAGAAGCGACTAGCATCGCTTGCAGAGTGCGGAACAGCTGTAGCCAGGTTTCATCGCCGTCGACGGATGGATTTGATATCGCATTAAGGACTTGACCTAAAAGCCTCGAAGCCTGACATAGTAAAGCAAACTTCCCCATGTGAGTAGTGTTAGGCGAAGAGACTGTGGAGTAATCTTCTGGTTTGACGATCTTTGAGGTACAGTCAGCATTTATTCAAGAGATCCCTCGTCTTTAGACTTACTCCCTCGTTCCAGAGATCTTCATGTGCGGGTAGGAGGTCATGCATATCTGGATTTGCCGTGACCAGCGGACGACCTGGACAGCCGATCGTAACGAAGCTGCATTGATCTTAAGCGATCGACGTCTGATGATCACAAACGGAGGGGGACAGACCGGTCTAGGATGACAATGGCCCACCATGCCCTGTTTCTTTCTTCTATTTCGACTAGAGTGAGAGGCTTCCTCGTTCCGACTGCTCGATCGACGTTGATGCCAATCGCATGTGCGAAGCGTGCACATCCTGCGACCGACAGAAAGGCAGCGGGAAAGATGCCCTGCGCAACCTCGTAGAGAGCCACAACAATGCCTGCCTGTAATGTTGAAAGAGTCAAAGCACATGACCCTTCTACCTCTACATATAAGTGCTTGACGGTCCGGTATAACGAGGTCCGAGGATTCCGGGGATTGGCTGGCGGCGGCGTTGTGATAAGTTTGATAGCGAGGAGTAATAGCAGGATATCAGCTTGGTTCTGGAACGACTGCCGAGCGCATTGCTGTTGAAGTCGAGTCCGCGAGATGAAGGGTAACCATGAGTGGATGTGCAATATGTACTCGCCTACAGTCAAGTAGAGGTCGTCCGCAGTGCCGAGCATGTCCAGCAGATGAGCAGGCGCCGACGGTGTCCGGGAAGCAAAATCGACCTGGCCATGCTGGAGAACGGAAGGGTCTAAGAAGAGGGCTGTTGGATAATCGAGTTGATGGACATCCGCGTGCTCGTCTCCACCGAGGATGAGTGGAGCGAAAGAGACTGTGTCTGGGGCAGAGGTGGTCGATCGACTACCCTCAGAACTGCCGTAGTCGCACGGTAATCTGCATCTAATAGACGAACCTAGTCAGAATGAAGGCGTCTGGAGTGACAGAGTCGGGTCCGCTGAGATCGTAGGACTTTTCGTACCTGGCACAGGCGGAGCAAGACGGGAGAGCTTTGTCGCATCGGCGCTTCCGGGCTTTGCAGAGCCGGCAGACCTGACGAGCCTGCATGTGATCAGAGACGGGTGACTGCATTATTAACCGATTGCAGCTATAGATAGAAGTATGGTGAGGGAGTAGAGAGGATGGAAGAAGTTACGCGGCTACGGCGGCCGCCCAAATTTCCGCCCAAATTTCCGCCTAAGCTTCCGCCAAGCGGCGGCCGACGGCGGCCGCCATATTATAGCTACGGAACTTCGTAAGCAGTCCTGCTCGTGAACCGACAGCCCTTACGACTCCCATTAGCGCCAGGCATGTCTGTATCAATCCGTAAGATGACTGTCTTTGAAAGTGATCCCGTAGGTCTCAGATGATATATATACTAATGCATCTTCCAGGTAACAACAGCGGCACTTCACCACATCCCCACACATCTGTCAGATCTTCTCTCTGGTATGTATCATTCGTACACACTCATGTCCTAAAGCTGACTTACATAGGTCAAGTTTTAGAGAGTTGACATCGAACGGTTTCAATCCCACGCCTCTCTATGTACAACCATGCTATCAGTCAAGCTTGCCGCTGCAGTCTTGGCCTGTCTGCCAGCTGCCATTGCGTCTGCAACTTTCGGAACATGGACTAACGATGATTGCACGGGAGATTATTTTGAAGTCACAGCCAATGGAGGTTGCTTCAGTGACAACTCTGGCGACAGTCCCTACTCCGACCCCGAGAAGCGCAAGGATTGCGCTCCAGTACATACAATCTACAATTTTCCCAATGGCACCTGGGTTGAAAATTTGGCCGTACGCTCATCTGGCAACATCCTCGTAACCCTCGACACAGCCCCTGAGGTATGGGAAATTCACCCTACAAACTACAGCGCCTCCCTGGTCCACACATTCCCGAACGCCACTTCTACTATGGGTATTACTGAAATCAAACCTGACTACTTCGCGGTCGTGGTCGGCAATTTTTCACTCGCTACCTTCCTAGGTACCAAGGGAAGCTGGAGTATATGGACAATCGACTTGAGTAGCGACGACGGCATTCCGAAAATCTAGAAGGCAGCAGACGTCGTGGATGCTAATTTCCTCAACGGTTTAACAACCCAGCCTCACGCGGCAAGTAACGTCTTAGTCGCGGACGCGAACCAAGGGGTCATTTTCGAAGTCAATATATCAACCGGGACGTCTAGGGTATTAATCGACGATCCAGCGTTGAAACCAAACGAGACTACACAAGCGTCAGTTGGAAGCATCCATTCTCGTGGAGACTACCTGTACTTCACGAACTCTTTCGCAAGCCCTGTTCTCGGTCGCTTCACCCTTGCCGAAAACGGCACTGCCATGGGTCCGGCAGAGACGATTGTGTCGAAGCCAAACTACCCTACCCTTCTTGGCGGGTGGGCTAATGACTTTGCCTTGGACGCGAATGGTAATGCTTTCATCGCTACTGATACATCCAACAGTTTGGTCAGGGCCGCGCCGAGCGGGGAACTTATTATCGTGGCTGGAGGTGTAAATAGTACCGTCGTCGAGGGCGATACATCTGCTGCGTTTGGGAGGACTTCGCGGGATAGCAAGACGCTGTACCTTACTGCGCATGGTGACTCGGGATATCCTGGGAAAGTCCTTGCGGTAGATGTTGCTGCGTATTCATAACGAACGGCTGAGCACATACTGGGTGTTCGTGCACATCAAGAGATGAAACGCGCTTTCCCATCGTACGACACACCTGAGCTGTAAAGAGAGGGTTTATGTTACGGACCTTGAAACCTCGAGGGTCCTCCACAAAATGATTGGGTATTAAGCGAGGCTCGACTTCGAGCCAGGACGCTCGACAACGGAACTGTCGAGCTACGATGTATATAGGAACCGAGGATGTCTTCGACATGCTCGTGTTCAACTCATGTTACAATCTTACTGAAAGGTCACAACCAATCAGACTACGTTACACAACCCAGTTGCCTTGACACTCCGCTCCAACGAGCTCTACTCGTAATACTACCTTGTAGGATCAGAACACTTTGAACACCCTCAAGATGAGTACCTCAGGCAAGAATGGCTCTAGCCATCGCGAAGGAAGCACCAACCGTGCACCAGATCTCGGCTATTCCAAGGTCGCCAAACCCGACTTCTTTTATGGAGATCGGAACAAGCTGGACGACTGGCTTAATCAGGTCATGTTATTCCTTCGTCAGGAGCGAATCCAGCCGGAACAAAAGACTTTCACAGCGGTCTCTTACCTACGTGGAGAGGCTCAGCAATGGATCCGACCCAGACTGAACGACGCCTTGGAACACAAGAAAGACACTGGAGGAATGTTCTCCGACTTCGACAACTTCCTCTCCGAGATTCGAGGAATTTATGGACTCAGCAACGACAAGCAAGTTGCAATCCGCATCGTTCAACAACTGACTCAGAAGACATCGGCATCCACGTACACCGCCAAGTTCAAGGAGTACGCTGTGAAGACCGGATGGAACGATCAAGCCTTGGTCTCAATGTACTACAGAGGCCTGATTCCTTGTTCCTGCCATTTCCGCCAATGGTGCTCTGTCCGACAGTGTCTATGGATTCCCCAACGATTCTTGCCCCGACATACGTACTGACACGATTGACCGGATCGATCTTTCCACCGGCACTGATATGCACCTGCGGAAATGGGCAAATGTGGGACCGGGTCTGTCTCTTCATCTGGGTACCTGACTTCCTCTGGCTTGCGCAACATTTGGTAAATTTTCAACGACTTCCACAACACGGCCCTGTTTCTCGGCTGCTACATCTTTGTGTAACTTTTGTAATTGACATTTCACATGTTTTGGAATCGGTGCATATCTGCATGTTTTACAAACGATGATTTTGTATTGTGGGAAATGCTAGAACATTTCCTGGAAATCTTCCATGGTGCAAATTGGTGATGTAACGAATGAATTGTCTCGGATCCGTGGTCTTATAACCCTACTCCCATTCCTTTCATCCTTTTCGTCACTTTGGCATGGGTTGACGCCTTTGTTCATTTCATCGTCAAACGGGATTGGCCCGCTTAAATCTAATCACAACGGTGTTACTGCGCGGAATGGACTGCCTTCTCTGCGCTTGGCTTACCCTAATCCTATGACAATTGTACACGACGACGTTGATATGTCAACATTCGCTATTTTAATTTCATGGAACTTTGCAATGGCTTTCTAATACGAGCCGTCTCTTGTTCGCGTGTAAGTTTGATCATGATCACAGAAGATCTTACCGTCGAGTTTTGAGCAAACCGCAATGCTCTTGCTAGGGTTAGCGTTTGGTAACAACCCTAACGATAAGCAAACCACAACGCTGTTGAGTCGCGTCGGATGGTGGATAGCCGTTGCGATTTAAATCAAATCATACCGACTCGATATTGTCGTGGCATTGTGGATAGGTGCTCCCGCTCGAGTCCAGCTATCCAGATGTCGAGAATCGATAGTAAATGTTTGACATTACTTCATCTAAGCAACATCGCCGACTCCAACCATGTTCGATGCATCTTTCCAAAGGCGTGCCTCTGCTTCCGAGTCGTATGTCTGCTTGACCCATCCCGGGCTAAATGTATTCCAGTCGTCCTCCCCGCGCTCCGCTTCAGCACAATCTTCCAAGTACTTTCCTCCTCTATTCTCCCACTCTTTACCCACCGCGGCGAGCACAGTCGTAGCCGCTCCTTGCTCCGGGGACTTCGAGATTTTCATAACCCCTGGGATTGCCATGATCATCTCAACAAATTCAGGGCCGGCATGGCGGCTGATATTGGTGTTGATTCCTCCTGGGTGGAGGCTGTTGGCAATGAGACCTTTGCTACAATAGCGTCGGTTGATTTCATTGGCGAGGTAGATTTTCCCGAGGTTGGAGGTTGCATATGCCACGCTGTAATCGTATTGACCCTTCTCGGAGTCGTAGTCGTCACTATCTGGAAGCAAGGTCGAGCGGTGCGCCGCAGAAGAAACAACGACAACCCGTGAATGGGAACCGACGGTAGCGCTTGAAAGCATGGCGTCTTTCAAAAGCTGGAACAACAGGAAGTTGCTCAAAAAGTTGGTCTGGAAATGTATCTCGTGGCCGTCTTCCGTGAGTTGGCGTTCTGGAATGCCCATGACTCCTGCATTGGCAATCAAGATGTTGACATTTCCTTTCGACCTGCTCAAAATTTCTTTCGCAGCCGTTCGGACGCTCCTCAGAGAGTTGTTGTCCATTTCGACCAAGGATACTCGCCCAGGCTCAAGCATGTCATGGGTCGCTTTCTTGGCGGCGATCAGGTTACGAGCTGTCAAGAACAAAGTTGCTCCTGTCGCCGACAGTGCACGGGCTGTTTCCAAACCCTGTAGTGCATACCGGTTAGTCTATGTGATCAGCATTCGAAGCAAGGCAATCTCGTACAATGCCAGACGTCGCTCCGGTGATGACGATCACTTTGCCATCAAGCCTGCCTTTCACACCCTGATCTTCGATGATTTGAAGGGCAGTTGGACGAGCATCTCCAGGTCCCTGGGGGTCAGCATGTGCTACGGCGTATGGGGAAGCCATCTTCGGTTTTGATGCGGTGTTGGTTGGAGATGATGGGGCTTTGTGACGAGGATGATCTGACTGAGTCCAACGAGTTCGGCGCTCTTATACATCTCGAATAACAGGGCACAAACCGCAATTGCATCCACATCTCGCGTAAGAGCTGTCGGTTCACGAGTAAGACTGCTTACGAAGTTCCGTAGCCCTAATATGGCGGCCGCCGTCGGCCGCCGTTTGGCGGAAGCTTAGACGGAAATTTAGGCGGAAATTTGGGCGGCCGCCGTAGCGGCGCAACTTCTTCCATCCTCTCTACTCCCTTACTATACTTCTATCTATCGCGGCAATGGGTTAATAATACAGTCACCCGTCTCTGATCACATACAGGCTCGTCAGGTCAGGTATTATTACAGCGAGAAGGACGGTGTCCTTCTAGTAGGGTTACCGCAAATTTGTAAACCTAAGCACGTGCCATGGGGCCAAAAGGGCGGTCTCCTTCTGACGGTCTACTTCTCCTATCCCAAGCTGCTCCCCAAAGACTTCTACTACTAGTCTAGCAATCCCGGGTGGTCCTAGCAGGTCAAAGAAGTGTCCTCGAGTTATGCCGTTATTGTACAAACATCATTTTGCACCTTTAGGTCCTCAGTATGGCAGCCCTTGTCCAGTGTGGAGATGAGGATGTCATCAGTCGAATGTTGTATAACGAAGAGTACCAGACCGCAATTTGCGTCGCCTGTAAGCAGTGTGTGGTCCCAAGGGGCGGCGTGAAGCGACATCTAAAAGACCATCATGCAGAATGCCGCTGCCGATTCGGAAGCGAATCATCGAACACTGTTCGATGTTGCGGCTGTTGAAGCCGGAGCATATACAACAACCGGACAAGGTCGAGAATGCCATCGCTGGGCTGACAGTTCAGGCAGGGTGGAAGTGCAGAGCTTATGTCTACTGCTGTGTCAGCGAGAACAATATGCTGGAGCATAACAAACAACGTCACCGGTGGACCAAAGCGGTTGGCGCCCAGTGGCAACCTGCCACAGTGCAGACTCTCTTCGGCGGGCCTCGACGGCATTTTTTCGAAGTCACGGTGATAGCGGGGATGACGGAGAAGACAACGACGTTACTTCGGCGGTGAAGACTCTGCTCGACGAGGCTGACAGGCGTGAACGCGACTCATCTTAGAGTTTCGCACTCTCGCATCCCCGCAGATCACCGCAAGAGTATTGTATAGTATATACAGTCCCTCCCCGATCTTGCGCAGAGCGAGTCCGATGTCGTATACCCTCATCCCAACGACGCCGCAATCCCAGAACTTCCCAACTTCTTCGATGGCTTACCGTGTCCCTAGGAAGGTCCGCTATGTCGCTATATATGCCGGACAGAGTATGCAATCAAGAAACACGGCGTGTAGGAGCATCAATAGGTAAACCAGCAACGCCGCGGAGGTAATGTTCGCTCCAAACACCGTCAGCCTACCAATAGGCCTTGGAAGTGCAACCACGAGGGCGACCTAGAAGGTGAGTTGGTGAGAATCTGGATGCTCCTCATCTGCTACAACACGTGGACCCAACGGTATCGTTCGCCTCTGTTGAGCTTCTGCGCGATAATTAGCATCAAACCGTCTACATCTGGCTGGATGGAGCCTGTAGACTTCAACAGCCACTTGTCGGGCATAATATGGGTCGTGCAGTTGATTATATTCTACGATAGCGCTCAGAAAGCGCTCCAAGGCAATGTAGATACGCTATCGCTTATTAAAGACCGGTGTGAACGACATCTACAGCAAACTGTTGAAACTCTAATGGGGGATATATTGCGATGGCGCTTACTAATCTTCCACATCTCGAGGGACAGTGTAAGTGATCGTTAGGCGGAATAGGATGAGGATAAGAAGGTGCTAACATACGAGGATACGGAGCTACACATAGACTATATCCCGACGCTGCTAGTATCCGAGTACGACGAGTGTCGGCGGCTATTATACGACGATCTCATGTTCGGCCTGAAAGACTTCCGTCGAATGCATACTTAGACGCTAGAGGACAATCCTACGATTGGAACCATTAGGTAGGACTTCACCTAGCATCGTAACAATACCTATTACCTACAAGGAGCGGACAAGGCTCTTTTAGCGGCTATAGAGCGTTCGCCGTAATTATGCCGACTCTTCCTTGCCGACGATAGCTACTTACCTACTCGGCTCACCTAGAGAGAGAATGTATTAGCTTCGTACGAGTCGACCGTATAGGAGTTCCTTAAGCGGCTCTGTGTTCTCATTTATATTAGCGGCAGCCAACCCTTACAGGAGCTCGAGTTCCTCTCTATAACCTAGCAAAACATATAGCGGCCTCGACCCATTACTATCCGTTACGAGAGAATCATAATTTACGTTAGGTACTATAAAGGACACTAGCAAACAGGGAGATATAAAGAAAACATCCGATTCCTCGCTCATCCTATTAGTGACTTACTACTCGACTATATAGTTTACGTTTAACGACTACGACAAATTTTTCTACGGTAGTTATTACTAAAGGCATTAATTACTTCGTTCCTCTAGGAAACAAGTAGGAAAGTCTAGTCGCCTAGCTATATTAGTCGATACTTAGGATATGTAAGAATCCGCGCTTAAATACCTCGTCTACATATCTCGAATTAGCGATAGATAATAGTAGCAATTGTTAAAACCAAATTCGCTACTTATATTGGCTACTTCGAAGCCGATAAAGACGACGAGGACGCTAAAGAAATAGAAGAGAATATTCGAGTAATAACGAAATAACGTAATTATAAGACGTAGACTATTAATCGAGTATACGCTAATTAAACCGGAGCAACCTTTAGTAAGGTCTAGGACGGCCTAATCTAGATAGGCCTACGTACTTCAACTTTGTAGTAGGATTTTTAGGGCGTCGCTACTATTCTTAAAGCTAGGAAACGTAGATAATAGGAAGAGAGTTCTCGACTAACGAAACATATCGCAACGGGAGTATATAAGCCGCGGAAGCTATAGTCGGCGGAAGTATTACTTAGGGGGATAAGGAAACTATTTAATAACGATTAAATAATGTAGAGGATAGTAGAGTAGGAACACGCTCTAGTTACTATTATGTCTTAGACCGAGTAGGTTATAGCTATCTTACCTATAGGAGTAGGTAAAAGTATACTCCTTATACTACCCTATACGCTACCCGACGCTAGCGTTACTATCCTTATTATACCTCTTATATTACTCTAAGCCGACTTACTTCGATAGATAGAAGAGCTAAAGATCGATTATCTCGAGTAGCTCCTAGGCGAGAGCGGAGAAGTATTACTCGTTTTCGTTAGCGTTAGGGCGGCGTATACTATAGGTTTTATACGATATACTCGAGCGCTTACTAATTAGTAGAAGCTAGACCGAGTCGTCCTAGACGAATGTTACCTTACCGTTACTATAGTCGAGTATCGACTTAAAATTATCGACCTTACTAACATCCGTAGCCTTCGTACGCAATTCGTCTACCTAACCGCTACGCTACCTCTATTAATATAGAGGGAGTTCGAAGAGCGTAAT
>JAABUW010005524.1_pt1 | contig 16409 bp, 24 predicted proteins | sample 5560081 | NCBI WGS metagenome assembly JAABUW01 (sample SAMN10711882, study PRJNA513363) | rock metagenome | isolation source: Antarctica rocks | place: Antarctica: Victoria Land, Knobhead sud | reverse complement strand
ATGTGCTGTTGTCTTTGACGACCATGACTGCACAAACATGCCTTGCTGCTTACCGCAAAGGTACCATACACGATGAGGAAGAAGCCTAGTATGAAGAGGCAGGCCCTGCCAGCATGTGTCTTCTGCAGCTGGGACAGCGCGTTGCCAATGGTGGTCTCATCAGTGCTGTTGATGTCCGGATTGGCAATGGTCCTAAACATCAGGATTGCGACAAACAGAAACACTCCAGACCTGCCCAGAAACCCAATGTGGCCTGCAGCCAACCAGAACAATCACAACAGAAATGTTAATGACAGCGCAGCATGTTCTGCAGCTCTGCATTCATGCGTCTGAGAAAGCTCAGTTGTGATGAACAATGATATGCATGCTGGTCTGGTCAGTAGTTGCACGTCTGCTTTACGCATTTTAGACTGTTGCCATGTTACATTGCAAGCCTTGGCAATATGGCTGTGAGACAAGTGTGAGTGTCTGACTCACCTGTGACAATGAGAACCCAGTCAAACCAGACAGGCAGGTCTTCCTTCATCTCATAGTGGAAGTTGCGTGTGAATGCAGCTTGCATCTGAGTCACAAAGGCAATTAGGAAAGCCAAACCCAATATGCAGATTCTGCAAAAGAAGAGCAAGAGGTGAGTCATCTGCGCCACCTGTCCTTGCATTTGGGATTACCCAAAACATTGCCCCAACATTACCATGCACAACCACAGATTTACAGATTGTCACAATACTACTTGTCTCGGAACTGCTTGTGCACAACAGTAGCCTGGTATGCAGATTTCAATGCTATTGACTGCAGCTCAAGTTGACAGTCAAGTCATGTGGCCTCATTTGTATCCCAGTAAGTGATGTGCTAGCAAGCAGTCAGATATGGCAACATGTGTTGTTGGTGCATACGTGATATCACCCCACCAGCTGCCAGCTATGCTCTGTGGGAAGCCCCCAGATCTGGCTGCTGTGTCCAAATGCTTGATTCTAGGGATGAGTGATATGCAAAAGGCCCCGTAGGCTGTGTACACACACCCCTGCAGCCAATGTCAGGCCATATACTTCTTATACTGGTTCCACATTTTCCTGGCACAGATTAGCATAGGCCCTATGCCCAAACTTCAAATGGCAGCAGGTGTTGCAGAATGCATCAAGACAACAGGAGCTGGCTGAAGTTTTGAGCTGGCAGCAGTAGTGTTCTGTGCTGCCTGCAGCTGTGGCAGCCTAAGTGATGATGTACAGCATGACAAACATCTTGATGGACCATGCTGACCTGTCTGTGCTCAGCTAAGTGAACCAGAAGGTTGTACTAAGATTGAACAGCTGTAAGAGTCAAAACATGTGTACACAGGCAGTGCTGATCTTGCTCACCGAGACTAAAGGGCTGAGGCGGTATTTGAAGAAGTTCTTGAACTTGCCAAAGGCATCATCAGAGCCTTGCCCGGTGATGCCCTCCCAGAAGCGCCAGCAGGCGTACATGTACACTGTCAGGGCCATCACTATCAGCAGTGGGTACCCAAACTGGTTGTTGCCCACCAAGATGAAGGCGCCCTGCAACCCCAGTCTTGCTGTTGTTTGAGTGCAAGTCAAGAGACACTTCAGCTGCACAGGCAAGCAGATCGGCTGCAGGCACTGACCCTGGAGTGTACTGTTTTGTGACATTTCTCTATGTTGCAGAACAAATTCCATGCATACGCAGATGCAGGAAGGCATGTATCGCCTGCTGGGTATGCAGTGTTGCAGTGTGTTTGGCAACACGTATGCGCTATACAGTGTTGTCGCTTGCGTGGTTGAACAGGGATGCACACCAGCTGAAGAGGGCGGGATTGTGAATGAGCATGCACCTGTGGTGAGGTGTCAGCGCCTTTGATGGTGACAGTGCCCTGTATAGCGCTCTGGCAGGACAGGCCTCCTATGAGGGCATACACCAGGCCTTTAGCCACAAAGCCAACCTGCGTGGCACATTCTACAGCCTGTAGTACCTTTCAGGATGTTTCAAGTGCAAGAAAACGTGCACAAGTCGCAACGATGAGAGACACATGGGCAACAAGCGAGCAGTTCAGTCAAAACCTGGGGCAGCGTCACCACAGGCATGCTGGTGACAGTGACTGACCTGCCCTACCACCCTGACATACTTCACATGCTGGGGTTTGACTCCCAGTGGGTGACTGAACTTATGCCCTGCCTTTCGCCAGAATAGCTTGCATTTATCTGCAATCAAAATGAATTGGCTCAGTTGAACTGGCTCATTTGTAGTCTTGCATCGTGTCAGAGAGGCAACATCATAATGTAGCAAGTTCAGGGAACTAGGACTCTTATGCTTCGAAGTGATGTTGCACCTGCAAAGCTGTTTACAAGCTTTGTTGGCTGACTTGTGCTGGCACATTCCTCCAGATCTTCTGACGCCAGCATCACAGACAAGCACCCTCTAGCAGATGATGACAGATGCGTTACATGACCATGACATCAAAAGCAATCTTTGAACGGGGAGTGCTTGAAAGTCTACTCGACAAGGCCAGCGTAGCTCAGCGAGCGCTGATTTGGCAAGGTTGGACGATCCAGAGTATCAGCTGCTGACAGGTACACAGCACAAGCGCCTGCTGGAGTGAGCCCGGAGGCTGAGGACCTCTTCTGCTTACTTGCTGTGCCACACAAGGGCCTCAAACTCCCGAAAGCGGGCAGGAGTCCTGTCGGAACGTTTGACAGTGTCCGTAGAGAACTTTTGCTTCCGTCGAATATACAGCTCAGGAAAGCTCCTGATGTTCTGGCCCGATTCCGGTTTTAGCAACATGCGCTTCTGATTGTGTCGCCGCTGTGAAGTTGACGGTCAAATCCATGACGGAAGTTTTGCACGTCAATGAGTCAAGCCATTCAAGCCATAACGCCAGCATTACATAGATAGGGCTTTTAGCTTATGTACCAGCGGGACAGTCCCGCCGGGACTTCCTGCAATTGCAAGCGCCCTCCTCGAACCGGGCCCGGGATTTCGCATTACACAATCATTGCACTGCTTCCTGACCGTCTTCCTGCGTTGGGCGCGTGCCGGTGATCAGCTGCAATTGTCACATTCCTGGTGCTGCAGCTGAGAGCTTCCAGCACACTGAATTAGAGCACTCCTGCTGCTGTTTCGGCTGCCAGGTCATATCGGCGTTTCTGTCATACACGATCTGCACCGCGGCATTTGTGGCTGTTGAGCGTTGTGTAGGGTTCTGCAGGTATGTCTCGATCGCTGGCGTTTGCAGCTGGCCGTGCAGTAGTGTCCGCAAAGTACAAACGCCTCGTTGTGTCAACTGTACTACCTGCTGCACAGATCCGATGCTGCTGTACAGTTTGCCATATCAGAACCCTATCATGTGTCCTGTCCTGAACATCTATCCTGCAGATTACCTGCATATTGCTTGCGCTCAGTTGCTCAGCGAGACTGCATTCAATAAAAGGATCTTTTTCTGTCATCAACATCTGGATTTAATTCTTGAGTCCTGTCGTGCAGGCTCAGTGTCTTGGAAGTGAGTGCTCGAGGTGCAGTAGCACCTGTGCGGGTTGAGTGAGTGCCCAAGGCACAACAGTACCTAGCTGGGTGGGCCTCAAGCCTGTCATTTCATGACAGACATTGCCAGCATTATCCCAGATACAGCAACAGTTCCTGTAGCACAAGACCTAGTGCACCCCACCAGCCAGCAGAATGGACATGGATCTTTAGCAGGAGCTGCCTCACCTCTCAACTCTTCTGTGTCATCAAGACGCAGTGCTGGCTTGGAGTCACCTCCAAACCATGTCTTGCTCAATAACAGGTTGCGCTCAGATAGTGCCGCGCAAGAGCTTGAGGCAACGCAAAATGGGGTAGAACCACTCAGTATTGACAAATCTGAAGAGCCTGCCAAGCCCAAGACAGGCATCTTCCAAACTGCTGCTGGCTTGGTTGAAGCACCTTTGAAAGGGCCCAGAAATGGCATTCACTGGGGTGCAGGTCAGTCACAGCCTGTGCTGAATTTAACTATGCTGTATGTCTGCTCCTGCTTGGCAGCTATGAAACATGTTATGGGTAATTAGCCATTACGCATGCGTGGAATCCAGCACAACCCAGCTACATTGTCAATGCTGTCAGTGTGATGGTGGCTTGTTGCAGTACATCAACAAACAATGCCTCTGTGCGTGCTAACTATTGTGTGATCTGGCAGATCGCATTCGCTTGGCAACACAGAAAGCCAAGAGCAATTTTGCACACCCACTTGGAGTCAAGCCAAAGCATCGCAAGATTGTGCGCACATTTGGACAGGTAGACCAACACTTTTCATCCTGTCAGCCTCAGATTATAGCATGGAGCTCAATAGATTTACGCGTATCGGTAGTGTGTATTAGCTGCTGTTTTGAGGCTACGCTTTTGACAGTTCAGGTGGTGGTGTTACCTTGTAAGCTGTGTCATGCTTGCCATTGGTGTCTGGTTTGCATTGTGTTAAACAAGCATGCAGCACACACGCATTTTTGTGTTATGACATTGTGTTTTGGTGTGCACTGCAGATTGGGTGGGTCTTGAAGGGGCTTGTGTATGCTATCATTGGCGGTCTGGCCTGCCAAAGCTCTGCTCAAGGGAAGGAGAAAATCAATGGGGCAGACATCTCACCCCAGGTCCAACTCAACTTTCAGCTGTCTGTAAACACATCACAAGTACACTGCCGATGTGTGACCTCTGCGTAGATGCTGACAGGGCACTCATCTAACAAAGCTTTGTAGATAACTTGCTGCAAAGCAGAATGGTGTGAAGTCTCACAACTTGACAGCCACAAGTCACCACCTACTGTGTGGACACAAACTGTTGTGTTGCCTTGATTTACTTCGTATCAGCTTTGCGCTATATGCATGGCACATGGGATAAGTTGTCAATTCTAGCTTTGTCAGGCAGGGTGCTTTCATTTTGGTGGGTAACAACAGCTTTGGGTACCCTCTGCTGGTGGTGATGGCAGTTGGGGTGCTCATCTACGCCTGCTGGCGCTTCTGGGAGGGCATCACCGGGCAAGGCTCAGATGATGCCTTTGGCCCTTTCAAAAACTTTTTCAGATATCGTCTCAGTCCACTTGTCTCGGTAAGGCCTTGCCCCATTGTTCTGTCCTGCATGCATGAGCCTGAAGCTGTTGATGGTCTTAATCAGTTGGAATTGATGAATTGTTGCACTCACACAACATCGTCCATCTGCATCACAGAGTAGATCTTACCTACGCTGGAATAGCGTTGCTGTCACTATGTTTGGTGTTGCTGTAAGGCATGAGAATGAATTTCAGTGGCTCAATGGAGCCTGTTTCAGCATTGCAAGAGGCTGCAAACCAATTGCATGTATGCAGGGCTGTGTCTACACTGCATATGGAATTTTTGTGATCACTCTCATTCCCAGATTCAAGCGTATAGAGAGCGCAGACAACCAGGGCGGCTTTCCCGACTCTTGGGCCACAAGCGACATTGGCAAATTTGGGTGCGCTCTACTCCTCCTCTTCAGCACCTTGGCTTGTGCATGTGCTGTCATCTTTGGCTTGCTAATGTTGTTCTGCTGGTGCTGCCTTGGCGCTGTTGTATATGTTCATGAATGCAACCACTGCAAGCAGTGCGTCATACTCCAAATCTGTTTGAATACACCTCACACTGATGTGGTGTATGCAACTTTGCAGGATTGCTATATTCGGCTTGGCATTCTTGATTGCCACCATCACTCAGCTGCAAGCTGCATTCACTCGCAACTTCCATTATGACATGAAAGACGATCTTCCCAGGTGGTTCATGTGGATTCTGGTTGTAACAGGTAGGTTGCCACCTCAATGTTGTTTTCAATTGGTGATGTACAATCTGCCCCAAACAGACCTTAGTACAGCATCATGCGTTTGTGAAGGGGCCACTACTATGTCTGCTTTCAAGCAGTTCGTGCAGTCGCCATCCTGCCATTGCTCTGCTTTATATCTATCATACCTCTGCTCTAGCAGTTGAGCTTTCTGCAGCTCTCTGTGGCCTCTTGCCTGTTTGCTGCTAACCATTGGGTCGCCTTTTGCTGCGGCAGCCCAAGCATAGCAAGACTTGCCACTGCGCTGCATCTGTGACCAATCTGGGTTTTGTTGAGTCTGACCACTACAGACATCATACTCACAAGAGTAAATTGCTGCAGGGCACATTGGCTTTATTGGGAGGGCTGGAGTGTTTCTCTTTGTTGGTGTGCTGTTCTTCCGCTTGATAGCAGATCCCAGTATCAACAACAGCAATGAGACCACCATTGGAAATGGTCTTGCGCAGCTGCAGACCAACCGTGGAGGGCGAGCATGTCTCTTCATTCTGGGTTTCTTCCTCATTGTCTATGGCACCTTTGCGGTAAGTAGATATGAGCTCATCCTCATGTACTTGCTGATGCTGTCTTCAATGCAAGATGCCTGTATCTCTCACAGTCATGCTGGCTGCAAGCATGTGTGGATATTTCTAGCTGGCCTAACGCAATGTTGTCTTAACGAAAGGGTTGCAATGATTTTGTCCCACACGTCAAAACCTGTTAGCATTGCTCCGACCTGTCAAAGATGCACAAAACAATATAGACCAGACGCCGACCCACAGCTGCTGCAATCCAGGCATACATATATTTTGGCAAGCTGTCCAGACCAGATCTCACTGTGAACTTGGTGCATGTGCTGCAGGTGCTGAATGCATATGGCAAGGTGTACCCCACCCCACCCCCCAGCAGGCGGCCCATTAGGATGAAGCAGGCACGCCTGGCTGCTGAGCGGGCCGCTCGTGAGGGTCATCAACCCACTGTGAATGAGCAAGGCACTGCTCTGGAAGAGACAGACAAAGCAGGCCGCCATAAGCTCGGTCAGCCCCCTTAATACTGTCTTACCAGACTTTCGTTTGTGTTTGGCATGTTTCCTGTCGAGAGTGTCCTCGCTGTCATGGTGTTTGAGGCTGGATGCAGTTGAGACCTGGACCATTTTGTCTGTCTTTATGCCATGCATTAGTCAGCATGGCACATTGCTGAAGTTGTCAGCATGCAGTCCTGACACAGCTTTCTGATATGACGCATCACAGGTCCATCTGCTGCATCTTGCACTGCACTTGAAGCAGACTGGCTTTCAGCAGTGTAGAATGCGACTGCATGTCTGCAATGCAGGCGAGCCAGCATGGAATCACCGGGCACACCATGAAGACCCAGCAGATCAAGCGCTTGACATTCCTGACGATATTGCACACGACCCGCAAGATAGTCCCAAGACAGCGGACTACAAGCAGAGGCTGCGAGAGCGGTATTTGGCCAACAGGTAAGCTGCAGCAAAAGATCTGCTGGCATCATCATGTGAGCAATCCTGTTGTGAAATGAGCCTCTGCTGAGCATGAATATGCCAACTTTAATGGTTCAAACTTGATCATTTGCTGGCTCTGCATGTCATATAAAGACTTTGCAATGGGTTAGCCCAGAGCATCATCCTCCCATGTTTGGCTGGCTCAGCATAGCTGTCAGGCATTTGCTTCTGGTGTCTGCAATGGTGCGTTCCTGGCCTGACACAGATTCCACACTACACCCTGTTGCGTTGTCGTATCTGCTTTGACCTGGTCCCACCTCACCTCACAACACTGGTTCCAGGGACATTGAGGCTGGGCTGGGGGAGGAATGGGCAGCCAGGGGTACAATCGGCTCTGCTGCACGCCCTCACTGGGGGCACCAGTTTTGGCGGGGTAGCTATGGACAGGCAACTGCCATGCCAAATGGCACTCCCCAGTCCACAAGTGGCGCAATTGCGCCAGTTGCACCTGTTGCTCCAGTGGCTGCAGTTGCTCCTGTTGCAAGAGAAGGTGTCAATGGTGTTGTGCAGAACCCTCCCTCCACAGGATGGGTGTAGGGCGGTCTTCCAAAACCCAATGTGTAGTCAGGACGCCACCATTTTGCCTTTCGTGCTTGTTTAAAGGTTTGTGCAACATGTTTTTGGATTGCAAGTGATTGCTTGGAACAGATGACAGCTCTGGGAGTGTCACTCTAGCTGCTGGAAGCAAGCACAAGGTCATTGTGACATGTACTTGTACAGTCGATGATCCCCATGCTATTGCATGAGAGACCTACATGCTTGTCTGTCTCTGCTCTCAACTGTGTCCCCTATCAATGCTTGAATACAAACGGCTTCTTTTGCCTTGTGAATATGTTTTCACAAGTACCCAATCTTTTCTGCATGTTCTTTTCAATGTCGAGCTCAATTTTGAATAGGTCTGATTTGTACACCATAGACATGTACATTGTAAGCACCGAAGTAGTACCACACTTATGTCTGTGTAACAACAATGCCCTGCGTACACTGTGGCATTTGATCCACATACTGCGTTTTCGGTTTTCAACAAACATGTATTGCCCATGGGCCAGAAAATGATCTAATTCAGGTGAAAGGACTATATCTCTACCATTGATAATGTCATGAACAGTACTGTGGCCCAACTTTTGCTTCTTGCGAAAATTACAACCGCATCAAATGGTCATGACAACTGTTACAGCAATCAAGCCTCCTTTTGCAACTTGGCCCTGCAACAGCATCCCATTCTTGAGATGAAAGCAAAGGTTATTACTATCACCAGACACTACAGGTGCCAGCCCTAAGCTTTTTCATGGAAATGTTGCAGCTCAGGTGCTGCACAGCAAGCACATTACACAAATCAGCAAGGCAGCATTGGCGTCCTGTAGGCTGAGAATATGTATACATGCATATCCAGTCACCTGAAGATGTAAATCCTCACAAACTTAAGACCCTTCCCTGACACAACCTCCATCACCACAGTGTCATTTGGGGTCAAGGCCTGCATATATCATATAACACATTGTTGCCCCATGTCAAAGTCTATGTAGTTGTCCGTGTCAAATGTTTGCCCAGTCGACAGATGAGAGTGGTATCCAGGCTTGTGTTGGATGTCACACAGCAGTATCAAATGCATCTACTGCAGCACTCACATGGTCAATTGCAGTGTCAAATGCATCTACTGCAGCGCTCACATGGTCAATTGCAAAGTAGATCCAGCCACCACTCATGCCACTGGAGCGGCCGCCAGGTCTAGGCAAGTACTGCACAGCCCATCTGTTGTCACTCCCCTCTACCAGGTGCTCATACCCCTCTTTGCGCTGGCAGGGCTCACAACACTCCAGCTCGATTTTGTGGGGAGTTGTGGATGGACCAAAACATTTTGTCACAGCTGGTGGGTTTTGCAGCCAGAAGCCCCCTGAGACATGTGAAACTTGCATTACCTACAGATGACACAGTAATCAGCTTCAAGCAGCAGAGACATATATTGTCACAGCCTAGGACTGCTGTGCGCCTTGCAGACACAGTTTTCTTGGTCACAAGTAATCTGCACACCTTTGCCACAGCAACAGTATGTCCAGCCTTCTCATTCAGCTCATCTGCCAGTGTCTCAGCTGCGTCTTGGGCTTCTTGTACGGCTTCTCGCGTAGCATACGAAAACTTGTCTGGGTCAACGTTGTGCCTGATTGCCCCCTTGCCTGTGTTCCTGCCATGGTCCGGCTACTGTCAGGAAATAAGCTCTGCATTGGCTGCAACACATCATTGTGTCATGCAGGACATGCGCATATGTGATGCCGATGTGTAATGGCATGAAGTGCCTGTCACGAGTTGTCAGCTGCACCCATTTTGCAGCAGTGTTTCTATTGCGGTAGGCGCAGTCAACAGCTTACCTCAAGCCATTCCAGGTGACGCAGACTGTTGCTATTGTGGGTGCTGCGCATGCGCAACATGTACTGCACAGAAACACATGTGTACAGGCAGATTGAGGCAACACGTCCACAGCTGACCTGGAGGTCCTGGCAGCCTTGGCACGTCTCTCTCTTGGCTCTGGGACACTAACATATACCGGTGCAACCTTGCCTTGGTGCCTGTGCATCATTATGGGAGATGTTACACAAAGGTAGTAGCTCCCATGTTACAGCCACTGACAGCTGGGAGCAAACAGTTGAGAGCTTCTTGCACCTTGCAGACTTGCGTGAAGCTTTGATTTGCGGGACCTTGTGCTGCACCTTGCGCTTGCGGATAGGCCTGCAAGGGCAGCCAAGTGAGCACGAGGCAACGTTGATGCTTCCAGTCCAGAAGATGCCAAGCTGCAATACTGCCTCACTGTGGCGCGACGGGAACAGCTGCGTTTGGCTTTAAGGCTGCAGCAACCTCCTTGATTTTCAGACTTTTTAGTTTGGTTTCATTGGCTAAGATCCGTTCGTTGCGAGCTCGTTCATATTCGTTGACAGAAGCCATCTTGATCTGGGATTTTCAAGGGGCACAATCTGAACAGCACCCTCCACTGACAATTTTCGCAACTTTCTGGAGGCTTTCTATGTCTTTGCGGTGCCTTCTCCTGCCCCCAAAGTCGAGCCTGCCAAGTCAGGTCTTGTTCATGCAGAATTCAAACTCGACAAGGAGGGGTGGCGAAGAAGAACTGTCAGTGGAATGTACCACGTGCGAAGCGTGGTCATTTTGTCCAGGGCACATTGTGGCCAGATGGCTTTGGTAATTACCGTTTCATCACAGCATGCTGGCAATACTTGTCTGAATGAATTTCACAAGTGTAAATCAAATAGTTTACTTCCTTCAGGCCACTGGCATCGATGTGGTGCCACTGCAGCTAGACATGATGTGCACCAACATACTATTAGTCTGAGCTGAAACCATCTACTTTGCCAAGCACACACCTCCACATGCATGAGAAATGCTCAGCATCAACAATTCGGATGCTGAACCTCGCACATGCATCTGCAGTTGCGTGCTGCTGTTTTGACTGCCACATCAGCAGTTTGCAACCCTTCATCCATGTTTGACCCTGCAGCCAGAATGCCAGGCCAAACCACCACATGACAAAAACGATTATGAAAGACCACTTGGCCTACCCCATGACAGCAGGACGGCACGTTCCAAGCTCTTGACCCAAACTGTCTGATGAAGTGTCTGGCATACAACAACAGGCACAGGTACGCATGAATTGTGCGACCTTAGTGTGATGCCTTGCCATTGACAACAGGAGGAGAGCTGATGGGGCTCTCTGATGAGCTGATCATTTCCTCCAGGATTGCCTGCAAGCAGCAAGGCTATCAGTGCATTGGCAGCACCTGTCTGTCTAGTGATGCTGCAATGATCCCTACAGTTGTAAACATCTCACTGCCATCTTGATGGTCTGCTGTAGCTCAATTTTCTCTTACGCATGGAGCAGCTGCAGACATGGCATAGTCACACATTTGCAGTTTTGCACTGGTGGCCTGCGCACCCTGTCTGGCTGAATGCATTGCTTCTCAAGCTCATGCAGTCAGTTCAGCCAGTAAGCACTTGATGCAATTATGCAGCAGGTACGCTACAAAGCAGCAAAGAAAGAAGCAGCAAGAAAACAAGCCTGAAGAAGATCAGCGTGCATTGGCAGCAAGACCAGCAGCAAGTCATGCTGGTGGGAAGCTTCACCCCTGAAAAGTGGTGTCACCTGCTCAACTACACAAAATCACACAGCATAGGATCTGGTACAGCAGGTGGGTCATGGCAGGAAGCATACCTGGAGCTTGGCAGCCATTGTGACAACAGATGAGTGCCTCCAAAGAGAGGAGTCATACTCAATGTGACCTGTTGCAGACCCATCCAGCGCTCCAAACAGCTCCAGGAAGATGTCGACCTTGGAGCTGCCAGTATGGATGGGCTCCACGCTCTTGGTGGTCACACCTGCCAGCTGCATGCCTGACAGTAATGTCTCGTCGTGCAGCGCAAACATGACCTGCAGCCAGAGGGAACATGGTGTGACAGGTGAGAAAGCTTTAGGTATGCAACCTATGGACAGTGCAATGCTGTCAGATTCTATGCAACCTCTGGAGGGTGAGATGTTGTCAGAACTTGCATCACACAATTTCAATCTGACTTCGACTGCGAGGTGCTTGAGGCTGCCAGGTCCTTCAGCTGCAGCAACGCCTCTCACAGTAGCAGCGTGAGCGTGTAGACTCGCGTAGAGCACTGACACAACTTGTTCTTCTCTCGCGGGTCTCCCAGAACATCTAAGCAGACCACCTCAGCAAGCAAAACAAGCAGCCTAAGATGAATCAAGCCAAAACAGATTGGGCAGGGGTGCTTGAGTGCACTCCATCGTTGCATCATGCAGAGTGGGTACCTGGTAGGGCAGAGCATTGAAGGGCAGCAGCTTCTGCTGGCCAGCCAGCTGCGCCATGATTTGCATGGAGGGCACATCTGCATGCGCCAGCCCGTCTGCCACCGTCTTGTGCACTCGCTGAATGACATCCACAAATGTGCATGGGCCTGCATCACGCGTGTACATTGATGCATGCTGCTTAGCTGATGTCACAAGTGTGCATGGAACAAGCCGCAGCTCAAACTTTGCAATGCCTGCTCTAGTGAGGAAGCAAGACTGCTGGTGATGGTCACACCAACACCTGCAACACAAAGTTACGCACACATGCTGGTGTTCAGGGTGTCAATGGCCAACACGGCGAAGTGAGTGTGATGGGATGCGCGCAGCATAAACACATCACAGTTATTCACAAGAATGGCTTTCGTTGGCATTGTTCAACAAAATTTCCAGCATACAATGCAATGAAAGCCAACACATTGTCTGACATACTATGCATAGCTGCTGAGTGATTGTTCATCTGGTGCTTTCACCACTTACAATCCCTAAAATTGCATGTGACTTACCGGCCAAGCTAGTGCGCAACATGGTAAGGTTGACAAAGCAGCCCACAAGGTTGCCCTGCAGGTCGGGTCTACCCCGCCCTGCGCTGGGGGTGCCCACACACAGGTCTTCTCTTCCGCTGTAGCGTAACAGCAGGACCTTGAAGGCTGCCAGCACTGTCACAAACAGGCTGCTGCCACACCTCTGTGCCAGGTCTCTCAAATGCTGCACTAGCTTCACTGACAAGCTCACCTGCAGCAAGGGGTTGACAGGTCTTGGCTTAAGAACAATCTCAAATGAGACTGAACAGGTTCAGTAGGCAGCTTCTGTATAGGTCTCTACTGCAGCATGGCCAGTAGGAACAGTCTGTCTGTCTGTTGGGCCAAACTAAAGTGCTTCTGGAGGCAAACAGTATAGTGGTTTCATGCAGTCAATGTGGTGCCAGCCTCAAGACCAGTGACTTGCAGAACCAAGAAGGCACACACACACAGATGACAAGTCCAGATGAACATCAGCCCTGCTTGATGAAAGGTGTTAGAAGCATTTGCATGCTGCCGTTTGCCTACCTTGACAATGCCACCAGGGTTCTGACCAATGTTGGCTTTGCCAGACCTGGGTAGGTCAGGAGCGAGCAGGGGTTGAAGGGGGGCACCGTGCAGCTGGTGACACCACCATTCTAGATCTGCAAGGCGCTTGGCTTGCATGCCTGTGTGCTGCCACTTTGCATGCTCCAAAAAGCCCATAGGAAGCTCTGGCATGTGTGGATCTGCACTCATTGTCCCTTCAGCTTTGTACCAACAACGAGCTTTCAGTATGCAGCAGCATAGCAGCTGATTGCCCAAGCCATACATTCAGACTGACTAAAGGCCACGCCTGTTGTGGTGCATTGTTGCCACTCAATAGTCTTGCTGTGTCAGGTCATGATATACACAAGAGCAGCATGGCAGACACAAAGTAGTGTGGTGCATGCTCACAATGCTCACATTGATAAGTAGATGAAGGTACCTTCTCCCAGCTTGAGCATGTTGTAAGCTCTGCTGAGGTCTCTGAAGAGCACTCCCATAGACCAGCCATCCGTCACAGAGTAATGCGTGCTGATGACCAGCATGTTGTCCTCTGTAGGGGCAGTCTGGCTGGGGTGGGTGATGGGGATGAGGGTGGCATGGATCATGGGCCCAGTGGCCATGTTGAATGGGCGGGAAATGGCTTGCTTCAAGGACTCTTGCAGGTGCTGCTCATCTGCTGAAGGCATGTGTTGCAGCTTCAACTGCACAGCCACAGGTAAGCCTTTTGCATTGGATCATGCTGCTCACTTGGGATGCTGCATGCTGCATCATCTGACGAGTCCGTTGATATACCAGTGGCTATATTGTGATGCAGCTTGTTTTGCATGCCAGCAGCAGCTTGCAAGGCATAGTAGTTCAGGCCTTTTGGCCAGGCCTTGAAAAGCTGTCAGGTAGGCCGCACTTAACAGTTGTGCAAAGCAGACAGCTGACAGCTGTCTGCATACAGATTCAGTGAAATGCTTCTAGCTGCCTGGAAGCTGGCTGAGTGGATGACACCCCTCAATGTGATGACTCATGGCAGCGTGTGCCCATTGCAACAATGGCTGAACAAGCAGCATAAGGGGGATACCTGCATGCGCTTGCGCGGCAGGATCATTTTGGTGCCCAGGCCAGCTTTGCCCTGCATTCGCTTCTGCACCATCTTGGACACCATGGCATTACTAAACAGGCCCTGCATCACACATATACTCAGCCTTGCTGCTGTGTGGTGTCACCTGGCACACGCTTAGAGGATGCACACTGACCAGTTGAGGCATGTTGGCATATTTGCTTACGATGCTTTGTTGTGTAGCCATCATCGATGGCCTGGTTTGTTTAGCTTGCTGTCGTATGAGCACTGCCTTGATCTGATCCAAGACAGTAGCATTGGTCAGTGTCTATCAGCCTTCCAGGCACATGCTGCAGACAGACAGTTGTATGACCAACCCAGTCTGTGTGCTGTAATGGGGCAGTGATCTGAGTCACATGCATGAGCACCAGCAGCATACAATTGCAAAGTAAGAAGACGTCTGGCGTTGAAATGCATGGGTTTGCAACAGGCACTAAAATCAGTCACTATGGCATCTGGTGTCATCTTCTGGGAAGGGTGGCTACCTGATAGCTGCCCATGCTCAGCTTCATCAGTCCCCTCAGCGCCTTCCCAAAAAGGTTCTGACTAATCAGCTTCCCAGTGAGGTGACATAGCAAGACTTCCTGTCGTGCCACCACAATCTGCAGGCTTCTGTCCAGCAAGTCTGTGTCCAGAGGGCCGCTGAGGCGTATGGCAAAAGGCATGCTGTACACTATAGTCTCAGGAGACAGCTGGTGCAGCATGATCATGACTTCCTGATTCAGGGTGCAGTACACGCCCCGCGACTTGTCTTGTGGAGTCAGAACTGGTGATACTTGCTCTGGTTGGCTGCCAGAAGTGCTGACTGAACTGGACTGTAGGCGCGAGACTGTCATAGACAGGTCGGCGATGGTTTTGTCAGTAAAGAGCTGAGAGGCGGGAATCTCCACGCCCAGAGAGCTCTGGATTTTGGAGGCAACCAGGACTGCCAAGAGACTGGTGCCACCGATTTGGAAGAAGTCAGCGGAGATGCTGATCTGGTCGTGGTGCAGTACCTCTGACCAGATCTGCTGAACCTGCAACCGATTTTTCAGTGTCAAGGTCCTGTTGAGCCGCAGCTACTGTGTATGCTGTCAACAAAGCATGAGTTATACTCAGCAAAACCTAGCATACACAAGGGCGTAATGTGCAAGCTGCTTGTTGCATGTAAGTGCCCAGCTTGTGGCAAATAGAGCTGCACAGGCAGATAGCTCACGAAACGCAATGTTGGACACATCCTCAATGACATTATCAATCACATGTTGTGGCAAGAATGGATTCTCTTGTCACCTAAATCAACCATAGGCTGCGCAAGCAGAGAATCTCACCGCTTCCTGCATTTCATTACTGGGGGCAGCATAGTCTGCCTTGGCCATATCTGCATACTTTGGCTCCGGCAGGCTTGCCCTGTCAGCTTTCCCATTGGGCATCTTGGGAAACTGATCCAGCAGAACAAAGGTCTCAGGAATCATTTGCTTGGGCAGGAACTTGGCCACATGCTGGCGCAGCTGCTCTGTGTCAATGGTCTCTGGAGAGAGGTAGCCCACGAGGTGTTGCTGCTGGATGGTGTCTGTGTGGACCACGACCAGGGCTTGCTTCACGCCTGGGAAGCTAGACAGTTGGTGCTCCACCTCTGTCAGCTCTATTCGCACCCCTCGCAACTTCACCTGGACAGGCAAGCCACATTCACATCTGAGACGCAGCGAAATGAGTGGAAATACGCTTGCAAGCCTTGCATGTGATGTGGGTTGTACTTACAGGTAATAACGTATTTGCATGATGAAGCTGCTAGCCATTTGTTGGAGGCATTGTACGCAACCATACGACAAGTTCAAGCAAATATGGCTGAGAGAGGTACAAGACAGTGTCATATGTAGACCTCTTGTGCATGTGGTGGGTTCTGTCAGGTTTGCTGTTCCTGCGCTATCCTGCGCTGTGCTGTGTCCCGCTCTGGGATTTGCATGCAGCTGTGCTGTGCTGTGTCCCGCTTTGGAACTTGAATGCAGCTGTGCTGTGCTGTGCTGTGCTGTGCTGTGCTGTGCTGTGCTGTGCTGGGCTGAGCTGGGCTGGGCTGGGCTGGGCTGGGCTGGGCTGGGCTGGGCTGGGTCCTGC
>JAABUW010005522.1_pt1 | contig 16409 bp, 16 predicted proteins | sample 5560081 | NCBI WGS metagenome assembly JAABUW01 (sample SAMN10711882, study PRJNA513363) | rock metagenome | isolation source: Antarctica rocks | place: Antarctica: Victoria Land, Knobhead sud | reverse complement strand
GCCACGACACCTCCCCCTGCCACGACACCGCCCCCTGCCACGACACCGCCCCCGGCAGGCACCGGCCAGATCAAAGCCAAGGACTACGTCGGCAAGAACGTCGACCAGGTCGCGGCCGCCCTCACCAGCCAGGGCTTCACGGACATCAGCCGGCAGACGGTACCGGACAAGCAACCGGCGGGCACGGTGACCGCGGTCAGTGCAGAGGGGAAGGTCGCGCTCAACCAGCCGGTCACCCTGTCGGTGTCCGACGGCTCGGCGACCGCCGGACCGACGAAGACGAAGGGCGCGAACGTCTCCGCGGCCGGTGACGCCACCCATGGCTGAGCCCGGGGCGACGGCAGCGCCTCAGCCGCAGGTCAGGAGCGGCCGCCGTTCGCGTGTCTGTGAGCAGCACCTGAAGGTGGTGCGCAGATGAGCGCACCACGACTGCTCGGGGGCCGTTACGAGGTCGCCGAGCTCATCGGGCGCGGCGGCATGGCCGAGGTCCATCTCGGCCATGACACCCGGCTGGGTCGACCTGTGGCTATCAAGATGCTTCGCTCCGACCTCGCCAGGGACTCCAACTTCCTCAGCCGCTTCCGGCGGGAGGCCCAGTCGGCAGCGGGGCTGAACCACCCGTCGATCGTCGCCATCTACGACTCGGGTGAGGACACGGTCGCTGACGTGGGAGGCGCCCCGATCCCGCTGCCCTACATCGTCATGGAGGTTGTCGACGGAGAGACGCTGCGTGACAAGGTGAGGCGCGAGAAGGTGGTTGACCCGCTGGAGGCGGCCCGCATCAGCGAGGGTGTCCTCTCCGCCCTCTCCTACAGCCACCGGATGGGCATCGTCCACCGGGACATCAAGCCGGCCAACGTCATGCTGACGACGACCGGCGACGTCAAGGTCATGGACTTCGGCATCGCCCGGGCGGTGGCCGACGCCGCCGCGACGATGACGCAGACGCAGGCCGTCATCGGCACCGCGCAGTATCTGTCCCCCGAACAGGCCCAGGGTCAGCCTGTGGACGCCCGGTCTGACCTCTACTCGGCGGGGTGCTTGCTCTTCGAGCTCCTCGCCGGGCGTCCTCCGTTCACCGGCGACTCGCCGGTGTCGATCGCCTACCAGCACGTCGGTGAGTCGCCTCAGGCGCCTTCGTCCTTCAACCCCGCCGTCCCGAGCGCCTACGACCAGATCGCCCTCCACGCGCTGGTGAAGGACCGGGAGGGCCGATACCAGAGCGCGGACGAGTTCCGGAGCGACGTCGCCGCGGCGCGTGAGGGGCGCCAGCTCAGCGCCGCCGCGGTCAGCACGGCGGCTGCGGTGGCCGCCTCGACGGTGCTGCTCGCCGCCCCGCCACGGGCCCAGGCACGGTTTGAGCGGGACGACGCCAACACGGCGAGCCTTCCGCCCGTGGGGCGCGACCCGGATGACGAGGAGCAAAGGCGGCGCGGGCCGGCATACGTCCTGCTGGCGCTTGCGGTCATCGCCGTGCTGGCCGTGGTCCTCATTGCCGGGCGCAGCTTCCTCCAGCAGAACCAGCAGGTCCAGCAAGTCGCGGCGCCTGGGCTCGTCGGGCTTCAGATCGAGGCGGCCCGGGCCGCACTGACCACACGCAACCTCGTGCCGCAGGTCAGCAACGTCACGAGCAACACCGCCCCTCAGGGGGAGGTCGTCGACCAGAACCCCCAGCCCGGCACCAGGGTGAACGTGGGGGCGTCCGTGCAGCTGAGCGTGTCGACCGGCCCCGGCCAGTCGGCCGTTCCGAGCGTCGTCGGCTCGACCGAGGCCACCGCCACGACCTCCCTGAAGCAGGCGGGGTTCGAGGTTCAGACCGTCCAACCCGTCGACGACCCGAGCCAGGAGAAGGGCAAGGTCGTCAGCACCGACCCGGTCGGCGGCACGGTCGTGCCGGTGACCACGAGCATCGCCCTGCGGGTCGCGAGCGGGAAGGTGCCCGTGCCGGACGTCCGGACCAAGCACTTCTCCGTGGCCGAGACGTCCCTCGCTCAGGTTGGTCTGAGCGCCGTGATCACCCAGGTCGACGACGCCACGGTCCTGGAGGGGACGGTGCTCGAGCAGGACCCCGGGCCGACGACGCTCGTCGACGCCGGGAGCAAGGTCGCCCTGAAGATCGCCCGACGCCCCGACACCCCGCCGACGACCATCACCACGACGGCCACGGCAACCGCGACGGCCACGGCAACCGCGACGGTCACGGCGCCGCCGCCGACACCCAAACCCACTCCCACTCCCACCCCAACTCCGACACCCACGTCGACATCGACACCGACACCGACACCGACACCCACGCCCACGCCGACACCGACACCCACGCCCACGCCGACACCCACGCCCACGCCCACGCCGACACCGACGCCGACCCTGCCGCCCACGACGACGACCACCCCCCCACCGCGCTGAGCGGGCGGGGTCAGACCCGGCAGCGCTGACCGGCCCGCGGTACCCCGGCGGCTCTGGCCCGGCGAGCCTCGTCGGGAGTGCTTTCGGGAGGCCCCTACCTGCCAACCACCCCGGGTCCGTGGACGAGCGGGCTGAGCCCAACGGCGCGCTCCACGGCGTCGGTCATGCCGCAGGTGACGAGCCAGTTGGCGAGGATCCGGTGGCCACCCTGGGTGAGGACGCTCTCGGGGTGGAACTGGACGCCGTGCAGGGGCAGCTCGGTGTGGCGGACGGCCATGATGATCCCGGAGTCGGTGTGCCCGTTGATGAGCAGGCTCTCGGGGCGGGTCGCCGGGTCGATGGTCAGCGAGTGGTAGCGGGTCGCCACGAACGGCGTCGGAAGTCCTTCGACCACCCCGGTGGCGTCGTGGTGGACGAGCGAGGTCTTGCCGTGGAGCAGCTCGGGAGCCCGCCCGACCGTGGCGCCCAGGACGACGCCGAGGGCCTGGTGGCCGAGACAGACGCCGAGCATCGACTGGCGGCGTTCGGCGCACGCCTCGATCATCTTCATGGAGACGCCGGCCTCCTCCGGGATACCGGGGCCGGGCGAGATCAGCACACCGTCGAAGTCCGCGCCGTCCGCGGGCGCGAGGGCGTCGTTGCGCACCACCTCGCACTCGGCGCCCAGCTGCTGCAGGTAGCCGACGATGGTGAAGACGAAGCTGTCGTAGTTGTCGACGACGAGGATCCGCGTGGTGGGGCGGGTCGCGGCGGGGGAGGTCTGGCTGGTGCTCATTGCGAGGTCGCTCCGGTGGTCACGGTGGTCGGGGGGGCTGACGGGCTCTCGACCGTGACGTTCTCGAACGGAAGGTAGGGCGTGACGGCGGGAAAGACCCACAGGAAGAGGATGGCGACGACGGCAAGGAGCAGGAGGAGGGACTCGACCACCTTGAGCCACCGCCTGCCGGGCAGGGCGCGCCACAATGCGGCATACATCGTCGTCAGGCTCGCAGAGCCGGGTCGGCGAGAAGGTCCGCGGGCAAGCCCTGGTCGTGCGGGATCTTCTGCTCGAACACCGCGAAGACAATGTAGCGGTTTGTCGACCCGTAGCGGGGGTCGCACGACGTCAGGGTGAACCACCGCTCGGTCGGCCGGACCCCCGGCTGCTCGGGGACGGGGTCCAGGACGTCGACCCTGGTGGGGTTGACGATCTCGTGGCGGACCGCGCGGTAGACGAAGTAGGCCTCCCGCGTCTCGATGACCATGACGTCACCGGCCTGGATGGCGTCTATGTCGATGAGCGGGTTGCCGTGGCCGGCCCGGTGACCGGCGATGGCGACGTTTCCCACCTCGCCGGGCAGCTGGGTGGTCGGGTAGTGGCCCAGACCTTTTGCGAGGACGTCGAGGCCGACGCCCTCGAAGACCGGCTTGGCCCATGTCGCCCCGCCGAGCCGGGGGATCCGGACGATGCCGAAGACGGCGCCGTTTTTGAGCTCGCTGGCGTCGAGCGGCGCAGCCCCGGCTGGCAAGGCGCCGGCCGGCGAGGCGGCGCTCGGCGAGGCGCCGGTTGGCGAAGGCTGCAGCACCCCGCGCCCAGGCCCCCCGAAGTCCTGCTCCAGCGCAGACACCACACCCGCCTGCTTGTTGCCGTCGACGACCGCGACGTAGCCGAGCTGCCAGACGACGAACAGGAGGACCAGGGCGCCCGCGGTGAGGCACAGCTCCCCGACGACGCCGATGGCCGCCCGGACTGCTCTCACCGGCTCACCGTCGCCACCTGTTGGTTCATCAGCCCAGAGTATGCCGGGAGCACCCGGTCCGCCTCGGCCGTCACGTCGTAGCCGAGCCCGACCTCGCGGACCCACTCGCGGTAGATCTCGACCTGGGGGTCGGCGCCCAGCGACCTCTTCAGCAGGCTCGGGTCCCCGATCGCGGTCACGACGTAGGGCGGCGAGTACACCCGGCCCTGCAGGATCAGGGTGTTGCCGACGCAGCGGACCGCGGACGTCGAGATGACCCGCTGGTCCTGGATCATCATCGCCTCGGCGCCACCGGCCCAGAGGGCGTTGACGACCGCCTGGACGTCCTGCTGGTGCACCACGATGTCATCCGGGCCGTAGGGCTTGGGCAGCGACGCCGCGGTGCGGTGGGCGTCGTCGAGGCTGACGACGACCGCGGGCCCGTGAACCGACTGGGTGCCCACGGTCGCGGCGATGCCCCGCGACTGGGCCGTGACCCCCTGGATCTCGGTGCTTCCCGGCGCCGCAGCGACCGAGAGCCGGTCCACGTCTGCCTGGAGCCTGCTCACCTGCTCGGCCCTGGCGGCGACATTACGGTTCTGCTCGCGGATCAGACCCGGCAGGTCGCGTCCGACGGACCGGATCTCGGTGCCCTGAGCCGTCCTGAAGCTCATGGCGAAGAGCACTCCCGCGAGCGCGGCCACAACCGGGACGAGCACCGACCACGTCCCGAGCCGGGGGCCGGGCCACCCGTGTGTCCGCGGACCAGGGGAACCGGCTGACGGCATACCTGCCATGCGTCTCGGGCTCCCCTCACGGTCGGTTCACGATTCTGTGGCTGCGCCGGAGCGGCGGTCCGCTGTGCGCGAGCGATGGTCCACTGTGCGCGCTCCGGGCGCACAGCAACTACGCTAGGGCAAACCGACCGCCAGCAAGGAGCCACCCGGTGCCTGAGTCCAAAGGCCGCTCGAAGCCAAAGACGAGCTACGTCGCGCCCCGCGCGGCGAAGGCCCCCCAACCCAACCCGGAGTGGTGGGTGCCGGTGTTCGTCACGCTTCTGCTGCTCGGACTGGCCTGGATCGTCACCTTCTACGTCACCCAGGGAGCGTGGCCGATCGGAAAGTTCGGCTACGGCAACCTTGTCGCCGGGTTCGCCCTGCTCCTCGGCGGCTTCGGCATGGCGATGCGCTGGCGCTGACCGGCCGACTCCGGGGCGAGGCACAGACCCACCGCGCAGGTGTCTCACGTCGGCCCTCCGATGCCCGCCCCAGTGAGGCTCCTCGGGTCGACCCCGTCAGACTCCGCTCGATCCCGCCGAATCCGGTGAGATCGAGCGGCTTCTCATTCGTCCCGGGACTCGCGATGGGGACGCCGCCCGGCACCGGTGACGGCGGACCGCCCCCGACCCACTGTCCACAGGGTTGTCCCCACCTGGGGACAAATGACAGTCGTGTAACTCAGGCCGCCACCACCCTCCAAGCGTCGCGCAGGATCGTCCGGACCCGGGCCGGGTCGCGAAGGTCGGCCCACTTCAGGCGCACCACGAGATGACCCAGCCGGCGGAGTCCGTCCTCGCGCGTCTTCTCCGCAGCCAGCGCGTCGCGTCCGTGCCAACCGGCATACTGGATAAGGCCGTCGAACTCAACGACGATGCGCGGCTCCTCGAACAGGAAGTCGACCTGGGCCACAAACCTGCCGGAGTCATCGCGGATCTCTGCCTGGAGCCTGGGTCGAGGCAGGCGCAGCTGGGCGAAGACGAGCCGGGACCACGACTCACCGGGCGACTCCGACCCGGCATCGGCCAGCCTGACGGCCTCGTGTGCCGATCGCCGGCCCGGGCCGAGCCGCGCCGCGCCCAGCGCCAACCCCCGGTCGTGGACGGTGACCCGCCCGGACGCGAGCGCTGCATCAGCGGCGATGAGCCCCGCCCGCAGACCTGACCTCGCGGCGCACGGCACCACGGCGGTCGCCGGGTTGACGACCGGCACGCGCACGCGCTGACACGGGGCGACGACCGACAGGTGGAGGGCGGGGTGAACGTCGATGCGGCCGTCGCACCGCGGCTTGCCGCTGCCGACGAGGGAGAGGTGCACCCGCTTGATGTCGCCCTCGAGAACCGGAACCCGGGAAGGCCACGGCGGTGAGATGGCTCAACGCGTAGCCCGAGCCGAGGACGCGCGCTTCTGCACGAGCCGCCAGCACGTGGCGGCCCGCCGCGTCTGCGTTCGCGTGTTGCAACTCGTCCACGAACAGGACGCGCGGATCGTCTCAGCCGACCGCTGCGGACCGGCTCGGCCCCTTGTGCAGGACGGCACCATCCAAGGGTTCCCGGGCGGCGATCGAAGCCGCCGGAGATGCTGGTGCGCACCCTCGACCCGGCCAAGCGTCGCGCCTCGAGGCTTCTTCGAAAGGGCGGTCAACCCCACCGAATGCCGAGGGGTGAACCGAGATCGGGTGGGGCTGGCCCGCACCCTCAGCGGTAGAGCTCGGCCACCGTGCCGTACTTCACCGCGGTGACCGCGACGACGAGGACCAGCACCCCGAGCATGGCCGGGATGGCCAGCCGTCGACGCCCAGGCGCACTGAGCAGGGCGATCGCCCCGGCACAGACCAGCCCGGTGAGGAGACCGCCGAGGTGGGCCTGCCACGCGATCCCCGGGAAGACGAACCCGAACACGCCGTTGATCGCGATGGTCAGCCCGATCCCGGCGGTGGACCGTCCGAGGTGCCGGTTCAGCACCAGGAGCGCGCCGAACAGCCCGAACACGGCACCGGACGCGCCCACGACGCCGGTGAACCAGCTCCGGTAAGCCTCGTCGATGGCCCCCGCGGTGGCGCCCTCCGGGGGCGCGCTGGCGAGCAGCACCACCCCGGCAGAGCCGCCGACGGCGCTGACGAGGTAGAGCAGGAGGAAGCGGAGCCGGCCGAGCAGGCTCTCGAGGTAGGGCCCGATCTGCCACAGGGCCAGCATGTTGAAGGCGATGTGCAACGGCGTGCTGGGGCTGTGCAGGAACGCCGCGGTCAGCGCCCGCCACGGCTCGGACCAGCCGATCGCCGGTCCGAAGGCCAGCTGCTGGGTCAGTCCCGGCCTCGCGAGCTGGCCGAGGTAGACCAGGGCGCAGATCCCGACGATGGCCTTGGTCACCCAGCCGGGGGTGTCGGCGCGGCCGCCGAAGACCGTCTGGGCCGTGCGGACGGTCTTGGCCTGCTCCTTGACGCAGTCGACGCACTGGACCCCGACGGCGGCCGGCCGCTGGCACTCCGGGCACGTCGGCCGACCGCACCGCTGGCAGCGCACGTACGACTCGCGGTCGGGGTGGCGCGGGCAGACGGGCACCTGGGTGGGCGCCGTGGGCTCAGTCATGGTGGCTGAGTCGGGGCTCAGGCGTCCTGGTCAACGGTCACGCTCGTGATGACGACGTCCTCGAGCGGCCGGTCCTGCTGGCCGGTCGGGACCGCCGCGATCCGGTCGACGACCTCGCGGCTCGGGCCGTCCGCGACCTCACCGAAGATCGTGTGCTTGCCCTGGAGGTGCCTCGGGGTGCTCACCGTGATGAAGAACTGCGAGCCGTTGGTGCCCCGGCCGCCGCGCTTGCCGGCGTTCGCCATCGCGAGCAGGTAGGGCTTGGTGAAAGACTTGTCCGGGTGCGGCTCGTCGTCGAAGGTGAATCCGGGGCCGCCGGTGCCCTTCCCGAGCGGGTCGCCGCCCTGGATCATGAACCCGCCGATGACCCGGTGGAAGATCAGTCCGTCGAAGAACGGGGTCGGGTTGGCCCGGCCGGCGTCGTCCTTGTACTCCTTCTCACCCGTCGCCAGCCCGACGAACGTGGCGACCGTCTTGGGGGCCTCGTTGGGGAAGAGCTCGATGTTGATGTCACCGTGGTTGGTGTGCAGGGTTGCCTTCATGCGGCAATCCTCGCACGGCATACCTCGCTGCGGTCCGGGTGCCACCGCCGCTGGCCCTGGGCGGGGAACCGGTCCGTATGCCGAGGGCGTCTGCTGCCGGACCGGGCAGCCGGGGCGAGGGCCTTGCCCCGAGGCCCCCGAGGTGACGTCCGTGTGTGAAACAGGGCAGGATGGGTAGCCGAAGGCCAGAGGTCAACCCAAGGAGGGAACACCATGTTCCGCACCAAGAAGAAGAACGCGGCAGCGAAGAACGTGTTCTCGGCTGCTGACCGCCTCGCCGCACTGCGCGTGAAGGTGAGCCCGGCCGCCCAGAAGGGCGCCGTCGCCGCAAAGGCCTACGGACCGCTGGCACGCCAGAAGGCCGCGGTCGCTGCGACGCTCGCCGCCGAGGCGGCCAAGACGTACGGACCCATCGCCCGGGGGAAGGCGCAGGCTGCGGCAGACTGGAGCCGCCCCCGCGTGGAGCTCGCGATGGAGCGGGCCCAGCCCCAGCTCGAGGCCGCTCGGGACCTGGCGCAACCCCACGTCGAGCGGGCCGTCGAGGCTGTCGGTCCCCGGATGCAGGATGCTGTGGAGAACCTCGGACCCAGGGTTGACGCGACCCGCGACCAGATCGTCGACGAGTGGCTGCCCAAGGTCTCGGCAGCCCTGGCGACCGTGGTGGCTGCCTCGAACGCCGCGCGCGACCAGGCCATCGTGGTGTCCGACCGGGCACCGAAGGCCCTGTCGGTGCTCAAGGGCGAGTCGGTGGCCCAGCCCGCCCGACGTGGCCGGAGCCGCGGCAAGGTCTTCATTGCCCTGGGCGTGCTGGCGGCCATCGGTGCGGCCGTCGCCGCGCTGATGAACCGCAAGCCCAAGGACGACCCCTGGGCGGCCCCGCTGTCCGACACGTACACCGCGCCCGGGTCCAGCTCGTCTTCGGCAAGCAGGGTGAGCGACCTCAAGGACAGGGCCGCGGAGACCGCGAGCGCGGCCAAGGACAAGGCTGCTGGCGTGGTCGCGACCGCACAGGAGAAGGCGTCCGCGGTCGCGGGAGCCGCAAAGGAGAAGGCCTCCTCGGCGAGGGGCGCGACCAGCGAGCCAGCCAGGGACGACCTGGTCAGCGGTTCGGGGTCGGCCACGGCCGACACCCAGACGATGGGACCAGTCGGAGGCGACACCCAGACCGGCAGCGGTCAGACCAGCACCGGCCACGACAGCGCCGCTCACGATACTGCCGTCCACCACAGCGTCAGCGCCGTGCCGGACAGCTCGTTCGAGACCGGCAACGTCGTCACCGACGACGACCTCGACCCGGCGGAGGACCTCGACGCCAGGCCCAACGACCGGTCATGACCCCCGTCAGCTCTGTCTGAAGCGGTCCCGGTGCGAAGTGCACGGGGGCTGCTGTCGGGTCACCCGCTCGGGTGTCCACTGCGTCCGCGTCCGGGAGGGTCCGGACCGGGCGGTGCCCGGACGCACGGAGGAGGGTGTCCACTGCGTCCGCGTCCGGGGGGTCCGGACCGGTCGGGCCCCGGACGCACGAAGACCGGCCCGAGCTCAGCGGCTCTTCTCGTACTCGTACATCGTCTCGACCGGGCGGAACCCGAAGCGGGCGTTCACCTTCTGCATCGCGACGTTGTCCTGGGCGGTGAAGGTCTGCAGGATGCGGCGCCGGGCGACGTCCGCGGCCGGCAGGCTCTCGAGCTGGCGCAGGTTGGCAACCTTGAGCATCGTGCCGAGCCGGTGTCCGCGGTGGGCACGCAGCACGAGGGTGTCGTCCTGCATGACGACATCCGGGGTGGCCCGGGGAAGGTACAGGTCCGTGTAGCCGACCGGGGTCCCGTCCTTCGCGAGCGCGAGGGAGACGAGAGTCGTCCAGCTCCTCGCCATCCGCTTCTCCCGGGTCCGGATCCGTTCCGGGTCATGGACGACCAGGTCCCGGGTCACCGTGCCCGTCGGGACGTCCCGCGACATCTCGGTGTTGAGGTCGGCGTAGGACTGAAGGTAGTCCGCCGGACACGTGTCGGCCCACGAGACGGTGCGGTAGCCGGTGACGTCGGCGAGGGAGGTCTCGAGATCCACGAGCAGGTCGGCGTCGAAGGGCAGGTCCGCGATGAGCCGGTCCTCGACGTGGCCCACGGCGAACCCGTGCTTCTCTGCGAAGACCGCCCCTGGCCAGCTCCGCGTCGTCTCACCGTGGGGGACATTGACCTCGACCTGGAAGATCGTCCGTCCGTCGATCCGGGCTCGCTCGACGGCCCAGTCCCAGAGCGCGCCACCAACGCCCTGGCGGCGACGGGCGGTGGGCACGTTGATCTCGGTCGTCACGGAGTCTAGGTCGTCCTTGAGCGGCAGCTCGTAGAGCAGCGTGTCGACGCACTGCTTTTCGTCGAACGCCCCGACGGCGACGCGCCGCAGGAGCCCGCTCGGGTCCTGGAGCGACTGGGTCATCCCCTCAAGGGAGCTCGCGGTGGCGGCCGTCCATCCGGCGAGCGCCCCCTCGGCCATCGCCGCGTGCCACGCAGCGAACGCGGCGCCTTCGAAAGGGTCCACTTCCCGGATGTCGGCCATCGCCCCACCCAAGCTGAGCGACCGGCATACCTCAAGGCGTTTATCGCAGCGGCAACCCCCGGCGTGTCACGATGGCCACATGTCCGGGGCAAAGCTGGGGTCGATGGTCGGCGCTGTTGGTGGCCTCGTGTTTGTCATGTCCAACGCGGGGGCGCTGTCGGGGCCTTGGCCGGTCGTCCTCCGGGTGCTCGGGGTGGTCGCGTTCGCTGCTGTCGTTGCCCTCGTGCTGCGCGCCCGGGTGGTCGGCAAGGGCGTCGAGCCGTCGCCGGCGCAGCTGCGGGCCTACGGCCTGACCGTCCTCGCCGAGGTCGCCGCGATCGTCGTCGGCAACAGGGTCCTCGTGGCGGTGTTCGCGTTGCCGACCGCGACCCTGCCCTGGGTGGCATCGGTGCTGGGCGCCCACTTCCTCGTGTTTGCCAGGATCTTCCAGGAGCCGGTCTTCGCCTGGCTCGGAGCAGCGGTGACCGTCTGCGGGATCGGGGGCATCCTCTTGGCGGTCTTCAGCGCGACGCCGGCGGCCATCGGTGTCGTCGCCGGCATCGTGCCCGGGGCCGTCCTGCTGGGCGCCGTGGGCCAGAGTGCGTGGGTCGGTCGCCCCCGACCGGTTGCGCTGGAGGTGCCGTGAGGCTCAGGTGCCCTCAGGTCGAGCTGCCTTGAGGCTCAGGCGTCCTCGATCCGCTCGTTGCCCTCCCGTCCGACCACGATGTCGGCGCCGTCGGCCCGGTCCTTGAGGTCCTGGTGGGCGAAGGCGCGAGCCAGGTGGTACGCCACGATGGCGACGATCGTGCCGAGGGCGATCCCGCTCAGCTCGAAGCTGTCGCTCACCTTGAGGCTCGTGTTCCCGATGCCGATGATCAGGCCCGCGGCGATGGGGACGAGGTTGATCGGGTTGGCGAAGTCGACGTCGTTCTCCTTCCAGATCTTGGCTCCGAGCAGACCGATCATTCCGTAGAGCACCACTGTGATCCCGCCGAGGACGCCGCCCGGGGTGGCCGCGACGAGCGCCCCGAACTTCGGGGACAGCCCAAAGATGACTGCGACGACGGCGGCCACGTAGTAGGCGGCCGTCGAGTAGACCCGGGTCGCGGCCATGACGCCGATGTTCTCCGCATACGTCGTCGTCGGGGAGCCCCCTACCGCGCTCGCCAGCACGGTGCCGACGCCGTCGCCCGCGATCGCCCGGCCCATGTAGCCGTCGAGGTCGACCCCGGTCATCTCCCCGACCGCCTTGACGTGGCCGGTGTTCTCGGCGATGAGCGCGATCACCGCGGGCAGCACGAGCAAGATCGCGGCAAGGGAGAAGACGGGGAGGTGGACGCCTGGGATCTCCTTGCCCGCGACGGTCTGGGTGGCCTGTGGGAAGCCGACCCAGGCCGCGTCGCGGACCGCGTCGAAGCTGACGCGGAAGTGGGTGGTGACAGCGTTCGCCCCGGCGTCGTAGGACGTGATTTTGCCGAGGACCCGGTCGAGCCCGAAGGAGAGGAGGAATCCGAAGACCAGGGCGAGAAAGATCGAGATCCGCCCCACGAAGCCGCGGAACGCCACGGCGCACACGATGGCGAAGGCCATGACGAGCAGGGCGACCCACTGGTCCTGCGGCCAGTAGACATTGGCCACGACCGGCGCGAGGTTGAACCCGATGAGCATGACGACCGCGCCGGTGACGACGGGTGGCAGGATCCGGTGGATCACCCTCGAGCCGAGGTAGTGGATGAGGACGCCGACGATGACCAGCGCGACTCCGGCCATGAGGATGGCGCCGGTGACGGTCCGCGAGTCCGCGCCCGGCTGCGCCCGGACCGTCGCGGCGACACCCACGAAGCTGGCCGAGGTGCCGAGATAGCTCGGGACCTTCCCGCCCACGATGAACAGGAAGACGATCGTCGCGATGCCGCTCATCATGATCGCCAGCTGCGGGCTCAGCCCCATGATGATGGGAAAGACGAAGGTCGCGCCGAACATCGCCACGACGTGCTGCGCACCGAGCCCCACCGTCTTGCCCCAGCTGAGCCGCTCGTCCGGCGCGACGACCTCGCCCGGCCCCAGCGGCCTTCCGTCCCCCTTGAGCTTCCAGCCGAATGCGCTCATGGCTGTCCTTCCCGTCGCGCGGAGTGTGCGCCCCACGATCGCACCGCGCCGGTATGCCGTGTGGGAGCCGCCGCACGACGCGCGGACAGGTCACGGTCCGGGCCGCGGACCGGTGCGATCAGTGGCCGAGAGCTCGCCGGGTCGCCTCCGCGAGGGCTGCGGGATCCGTGACGCTCGCACACGTGTGAGCGTCGGGCCGCACCAGCCATACCTCACCGGGGGCACACTCGAGGGCCTCCGCCAGGACGTCGGTCGGGTCGATGTCCGCGAGGGCCACGATCATGTGCGGCACCGTGCCGGCCGCGGCGGCGAGGGCTGCTTGCATCCCCGCCACATCGACGTCCCGGCCGGCCAGGGCGAGGAGGCCGTCACGTGCGACCTGCCGGATCCGGGTCACCCCAGGTCTCCCGAGGACGCACACCGGGGCGTCGGGAAGGGCGACCCCGGGCACGGGCGCCGGTGCCGTCCCCCGCGGTGGTCGGCCGGTCCAGGGACGTCCGACGGCGACGGTCGTCAGGGGTGAGTCGACGTACCAGAACGGCTCCGCGAGCCGCCCCGAGTCGACCGCGGCCCGGGCCAGCGGGTCGGTGCGGGCGGCGGCCAGCACCCGAGCCCGCTCACGCGCCACCTCCGGGGAGTGCGGGACGAGGAAGTCCATCGTCGCCGCGGTGACCTCGAGGTTCTCCACCGCCGCAGCAGAACGTTCGGTGTCATAGCTGCTCACGAGCCCGGGGCCGGCCCAGCCGCGCAGCGCGAACGCGATCTTCCAGGCGGCGTTCTCCGCGTCGCCCACGCCCGAGTTGAGGCCGCGGGCGCCGAACGGCGCAACGAGGTGGGCCAGGTCTCCCGCGAGCAGCACTCTGCCCACGGAGAACCGGTCGGCCAGACGCGAGTGGAAGCGGTAGACCGAGGCCCAGTCGATCCGGTACGGCTGGTCCCCGACCACCTGTCGGATCCGCCGCTCCAGAGACCCGTCCCGGCGGGCGGCCTCGAGGTCGAAGTGCGGCTCGACCTGCCAGTCGATCCGGTAGATCCCGCCCGGGCAGGGGTGGATCAGGACCTGCCTGCCCGGGTTCCAGCTCGGGTCGAAGTAGAACCGTCGCTCCTGCTCCCACCCGGGGATGCTTGCCTCGACGTCGCAGATGAGGAACGCGTCGTCGAAGCTTCGACCGGCGAACTCGATCCCGAGGATCTCACGCAGGGCGGAGCCGCGCGCGCCACCGCAGGCCACGGCATACGACGCCTCGAGAGTCCACTGGCCTCTGGCCGTGGCACAGCGCACCACCAACGCGTCGGCGGACTCCTCGAGGCCGACGACCTCGTGACCCCACCGCACCTCGATCAGCGGGTTCGCGGCGATCGCCTCGTCGAGGATCTCCTCGGTGCGGCCCTGGGAGAGGTTCACGAACGGAGGCAGTGGCGAGCGCCCGGAGTCCGACAGCTCGATGCAGAAGAGCTCCGCGTCGCGGTGGAAGGTCCGCGCCCGGGACCAGGTCAGGCCCTCCTCGACGATCCGTCCCCCGCCGAGGCACGACCAGAGGTCGAGCACGTCCCGCTGCTGGCAGATCGCCTTGCTGCCAACGATGTCGCGGTGTGGGCGCTGGTCGATCAGGACGACGGGGATCCCCCACCGCGCCAGCGCGAGAGCGGTCGTCTGTCCGACGGGTCCGGCCCCGAGGACGGCGACGGGCCGACGGGCCGTGCTCATCTTTGCAGCTGGTCCCAGACCTCGCGGTCTCGCTCGGCGGTCCAGATGGCCGGACGTTCCACGCCGGCCAGCTCGTCCCACAGTCGCGACACGTCGAAGGGCAGGCAGTGCTCGAAGATCGGCCACCGGCCGTACTCCTCGACGAGGGCGCCGTGCGCCGCCTCGAAGGCCTCCTTGAGCGAGCCGCGGCGCTGGTGCACCGCCACAACCACCTCGGTGAGGACGTCCAGGAAGTGCCGGGTCTGAGCGATCGCCGCCGCAACGCCGTCTGCCCCTCGCGCAACCGCGCCCCGGCCGCCGACGAGGGTCTCGGCCCCCAGCGCCGCCACGGCATCCAGGGTGGAGCCCGCCCAGTCACGATGGAAGGCGTCGCCGGTGTAGAGCGCGGCCTGGGACTCGACCAGGTCACCCGCGAAGAGGACCTTCGCTTTCGGGAGCCAGGCGACGATGTCGCCCTCGGTGTGGCCGCGGCCGCAGTACTGGAGCACGAGGTCGCCGCGCTCGCCGCCGAGGGGGATCGTCATCCGGTCCGAGAAGGTCACCGTCGGCCAGGTCAGCCCCGGAATCGACTCCGGGTCGGTGAACAGCCTTGGCATCCGACCGAACTCGCTGTCCCAGTCCTGCTTGCCGCGCTCCTCGATGAGGTGTCGGGTGCGCTCGTGGACGATGATCTCGTCGGCGTCGAAGGCGCTCGCGCCGAGCACCCGCACGGCGTGGTAGTGGGACAGCACGAGGTGGCGCACCGGCTTGTCGGTGTGCTCCCTCAGCCGGCGCAGCCACTCGCGCGCGGCGACCGGTGTCGCCCGTGCCTCGATGCAGACGAGGAAGTCATCGCCCTCAATGGCTCCAACGTTGGGGTCCCCCTCGGCGGTGAGCGCATAGACGCCGTCCGCGAGGACCTCAAGGCTCTCGATCTTCTCCTTGAGGTCCGCCGACGACGCGAAGGGCTTGCTCGAGCTGGTCATGCTTCCTCCTGATGGTTTGGCTCGCCTCGGGGTCGGGCGCTGTCGTCGACGACCTCGAGGAGGGCGCTCGACGAGGCCGTCCCCCCGCCGAGGTAGGCCCGGCGCACCCGGTCGTCGCGGGCGAGCTCCACGGGACTGCCGCTGGCGACGACCTGACCGCGGTCCAGAACGACGACGCGGTCGGCGACGAGGAACGCCGCCCGCACGTTCTGCTCGACGAGGAGCACGGCGAGCCCTCGGTCGTCGCGCAGCGCTGCGAGGGCCGAGATGATCTCGCCGACGACCTTGGGTGCCAGCCCGAGGCTCGGCTCGTCCAGGATGATCACCCTCGGTTCCGCCATGAGCGCGCGGGCCATCGCGAGCATCTGCTGCTCGCCTCCGGAGAGCGCCCCGGCCGGCAGGGAGATCCGGTCCCGCAGCCTGGGGAAGAGCTCGAGCGCGGCGGCACGGCGCACGGCGTACCCGCCGTCCCGACGCCGGGTCCATCCGCCGAGGGCGAGGTTGTCCTCGACGGTGAGGGAAGGGAAGACGAGCCGGTTCTCGGGCACGTGCGCCAGACCCTGCGCGGCGATCCGCTCGGCCCCGAGTGCGGTGACGTCGGTGCCCCCGAGGGTGACCGTGCCGGCCGTCGCCCGGAGCAGGCCCGACACGGCCCGCAGCAGAGTGGACTTGCCGGCGCCGTTGGCCCCGACCGCTGCGACGATCTCCCCGGGTGCGACGCTGAGGCTCACGCCGTGAAGCACCTCGAGGCGCCCGTATGCCGCGTGGAGCCTCTCGACCCGCAGGCCACCGAGCTGCCGGTCACCTGCTGCCAGTGGGCTTTCCGGCAACGGGCCACGCGGTGCCTTGGCGGGCGCGTTCATGGCTGCACCGTCTGGGCCGCGACGCGCACGAGCTCTTCGTCGGCCGCGTCGGTGCCGAGGTAGGCGGCGATGACCGCCGGGTCGGCGCGCACGGCCTCGGGCTCGCCGAGGGCGATGAGCCGCCCGTCGTCGAGGACGGCGACCCGGTCGGCGAGGGCCATGACGGCGTCGACGTCGTGCTCGACGAGGAGGATGGCGACGC
>JAABUW010005520.1_pt1 | contig 16412 bp, 29 predicted proteins | sample 5560081 | NCBI WGS metagenome assembly JAABUW01 (sample SAMN10711882, study PRJNA513363) | rock metagenome | isolation source: Antarctica rocks | place: Antarctica: Victoria Land, Knobhead sud | reverse complement strand
GGTGTTTCAGCTTCAGTGGCGGTCAGGAAGGGATTAGTAACATAATTAATAACATCGTGTTTTTAATTAATTAATTACAAACACACCGAGTGAATTAATCTGCCCACACTGGGCTGGAGTTTCAAAGCGGCTGACGAGGACCAGGGGTGTAACGGTCTCCTGACGAGGATTTGGGTCCGCCGACCGGCTCCCGGTCAGTCGAAAGGCGGCATGCATCATCGCACACGACTTACACGGCACTGCGCGAGTCAGCCTGGCTAGTGGTGAGTTTTCAGCATGCAGAAAGACGAAAATGCACCCTGCTCACAAGGGCGGAAGGGCACTGCTGGATGTTTGCCCTGGCAGAACAGCATGGCACATGCGGCGGCTGCCGACTTGCCGCAAGTGACGGTCAGTCGGCCTAGAAGGTCATTGGCAGGGTTTGATGCAAGTAGCAGGGAGACTGCATTGTGGGATACGTGTTTTGATGAACCAAAAGTTTACATGTGTGCTAGCCCTTCACAAACTGACGCCAAATAATTCCGGGAGAGCGACTCTTGGTGTCGACTGCACGGTGTGATACGATACCGACAAAAGTTGCGACAAAGCAGAGCTTACAGATTCTACAGGTCGCTGCACGGTGCAGCAGAACGTATGGCCCCGCGCCTGACAGCAAGGGACGCCCTCTCTTACTTCTGCTGCGGACTTGCAGGAGCTCTCACAAGCGGCACATGCCCGCTGCCCGGTGGCCTCCCAATGTGGCAGGGTCACTGGGCCGCGCTACACGCCGCTCACTTGATCAGGGTGGTCTCCACGATCATCCTTGTGACGATGTACGGGTCGAGGTTGGACGCCGGGCGCCGGTCCTGTATCAAAGACGAAAGTGAGGTTGATTGATGATCTCCTGGCACTGTGAATGGTCAACTCTGCTTCACTTCATGAGCATGGATGGCGGCACACTGCCAGATGACACGGCAGGAAGGGGCAAGCAGAGATGGACACATGACGTGCAGGCTGGCAGCCAGGCAGTTGAGGCCAGAAGGAGGCGCAAGCGTCGGTGAAAACCCTGAAGCCTGAAAAAACCCTGAAAGCCACAAAGGGCGCACCTCGTAGTAGCCGCACTTGTCGACGGGCACGGTGCGGCCGACGCGGATGGACGCGCCGCGGTTGGCGACGCCCCAGCTGAAGTCCTCCATGCTGCTCGTCTCGTGCTTGCCTGCGCACACAGGCGCAGAGTGCATTGGCATCCAGGCGCAGACAAAAAACTCGCGTATGGTCGCATTGTCCTTATGATACGGGTTTCACACCCTGCTGGCCAGTGGGGAAGGCATCGACGCCGCCGCAGAGCAGACCAGCGAGATGTGAAGATCGCTTTTGCAGAACCCATGCAATGACTGTTGTGGACAGTTTGCTTCGTCAAAGGGTGTGCACCTGTGAGGCGGCGCTCGTTGCCCTCGCCGTACGCGGCAATGTGGGCCGCATGCCGCTTCTCCAGCTTGGCGATCTGCTCCTGGATGGCGTCCCACCCAGTGCCTGCGTGCAGATAACAGAGCGTCAGCACTTGAACGTCGGCTCTATCTGCTGACCGTGTAGTTTCGTGCATGGTGCCACCGCTCCAGCTGGTGGCCAGGTAAAATCTTCACGTGCTTGTAGCTCATACATCTGGTTAGTGGCGCTGCACTGCACGAGTTGAAGGTGCGCGATCGGAAACAGATGCGCACCCTCAGCGCGGGTGGACTCCGTGCTGTAGTTGACGTGGCCGCCGGCACCGTTCCAGTCGCCCGGCACGGGCTTCGGGTCGAAGGTCACCTCCACGTTGTAGATCTCCGCGATGCGGTGAAGCAGGAAGCGTGACATCCACATTTGGTCGCCGCTGTCGATGCCGACGCACGGGCCGATCTGCGTCAGACAGGGACGCCAATATGGTGAGCGTGATGTTTGGACCCTCGCTCTGCCACTACTGTCAGCTGTGCTTGGCGCCATGGCGTCCAGGCTGTGCCCGCTTTCCTTGTTGGTGCCAGAACTGCGGTATCACCACTGGACATGACGGGGTGACTGAAAGCAGCGCGGGCATGTGCCAAGCCCTGTTTATTCCGGCACAATTCTAACTGCCATCGTGCAGAAGGGTTCGATGCCGTCGGATGCAACGACGGACCTGGTACTCCCACTGCGCGGGCATGACCTCGGCGTTGGTGCCGCTGATCTCCAGGCCGGCGTAGATGCAGGCCTTGAGGTGCGCCTCCACGATGTCGCGGCCGATGGCGGAGCCGCTGCCGACTGAGCAGTAGTACGGGCCCTGGGGTCCGGGGTAGCCGCACGTCGGCCAGCCTGCGCCACAGGGAAAGTCTAGGCTTTCACGTCTCCACTTGCATGCTGTCCTGCCAAAGAATACCGCATGCCTGGCCTCGAATGTCGTCAGCAGGAGCAGAACCATAACGATGGGTAAATACACATTGACAGTATTCCCCTGCAGCGGCCGTCGACGCGTCAGCGCAGCCGCATCGCCGAAAAGCTGGAGGAGCGGAAGCGCACCCAGCGGCCACTTGGTGGTGGCGTTGCGCAGGGTGTACTCCTGCTCGATGCCGAACCACGGGACCTGGTCCTTGACCTTCTCCATGGCATCAGCGCACGCGATGCGACGGTTGGTCGGCAGCGGCTGCGGCGCAGCGGCGGCACAACAACATCAGCTGGTGCCCTTGAAGCATGTTTGCCGGCGGCAGGCAGACAGCGGGGAGCGCAGGCGCGCTGGCATGAACATGCGTCGGGACATGCCTCAGCAGGCTGCCGCAGCCTGTTTGGAGAACGAACACACAAAACTCACCGACATCTCGGTGAGGGTGTTGTCCTCCTTGACCTGCGGCGGCACCCAGGTGTCGCACAGCACCATGATGTTCTCGCCCTGGCGGAAGGGGTCCTTGTAGATCACGCGCGGGATGAGGAACACCTCGGAGTCGTGGCCTGCAGCAGGGGGTGGAGCAACGCTGAGCTGGAGGCTGAGGTGGACTGCTCACACTCACAAGGACACTCGCAAGACAAATTGTCCGGGCCATTCAAATGATGATGATCGAGGAAAGGCGCATGCCGCCACGGGGGCGTGCAACGATGTGGGCACGCACCGGGGGCCTGGTCGCAGGAAGAACCGTCATAGTTCCACTTGGGCAGGTCCTCCACGGACTTTGGCGCCTTGCTCAGCACCCGGGTCTTGCACCGGAGGTCCTGCTCTGTGCCGCCGATCCAGATGTACTCCGCGCACACCTTGCCTGCAGTTGGCACAGCACACGCCTGAGGCAGGGGCTGCAGAGTTGCTCAGAAAGCCGCGGTTGAGGAGTACCATGGTGCTTGGCCTGAGCAAAAGAGAGACGCAGCCAAGCCCTTGGGTGCAGTTGCAAGGCAGTCTGCAGCGTGCAACAGGTTGGCTCGCAACAGAAAATGCCCCAAGAAACGAGGCAAGTATTGTTGTTGATGTCGCTGGGGTGATACTTGGCTTGGCCAGATCGTGTTGTGTCGAGTCAACAGCCCAAGGCGCGTGTGCGCCCCCGGAGCGCGACTGCACATGCAGCTAATCATTTGAGACACCAGGAGCTCAGTCCGATCGCGCCCGGCCGGTTTGCCGGCGATATCAGAGCCAACACGATCCAGCCCTAAAAGTCACTGGCGTAGCTGCTGTCCCGTGCGTGCCCCCGCTTTTCGCGAGTCTGTCGGCGGCCGACATGCGCAGGCACCTGGAAACGCGTTTCGCTGGCACCGCGATGGGACCCTGGGGTCGCAGGAGCCATGGGGGCCACCACAGGCGCAGAGGTTCAGCGCAGGAACACCCTGACCTACTGGCGTCAGACAACCCATTCTGGCATGCACAAAACGGCCAGGGCATTCGATAGTTGAGCTCACCGTCCTGAGGCAGGTCAGCGAAGCGGTTGATAAGGCTGGCGTCCAGCAGCGGCTCGATTTTGCCGCTGGTGCCGTAGACATCGGGCAGGGGCGGCATGCTGTTTCCAAAGCCGGCGTTGCACTGCACGTTCTGGCGGCTCCTAAATGGCTGCCTCTGCTGCCTGTTGACCACACTGGCGGCTTTGTGGCTGTACCTGCGTGCACATGGCCTATCATCAGGAGGGAACCCCCGTGACGACAATTTCCCCAATTTGAGTCAGGGTTTTGTAATTCTCAACAACCCTGCTTTATCTGGCGATGAGATGGCCCCTGGTCACCGTGACGTGTGTGTGGGGCCACACCGGCGCCAGCGGTTCGCAAGCCGAGGGAAACAGGGAGGCGATCGTGCGCAAGCGCCCAGCAAGCCGAGTTTCAGAATATTTCGCACGCAGATCACGTGGTGGGAGAGTGGCAGGACGGCTCTTCCGTAGACGCGCGGCAATGTCGATGTTGTGTGATCATATGATCCATACTGCATTTCTGTCCACAGGACTGGCGGGTGCATGCCGTTGCGCATTCATATGTTGCTGAACTGCATCGCTACAGAAGCCTCACCCAGAGGCTGCACATCGCCGCAGCTGCTGCTGCGGCAGCGCTCCGAGTCGGCCGGCCGTCCCAACCGGAAGAGTCTGCATGGCTGCCACCGTTCCGTTCGTCGCCTGAAGAATTTACAGCTAGCTGTGTGCAGGTCCGAATTGGGCGGCGACTTTTGCGGGCGGGAATCGTGCACGGTGAGGCCCATGTGAGTCCCACGTGTCAAACCAACAGGCACAGGCCAACTTTCAGTTGCCCTTCAATGGAAGCACAAACTTCCAGTCCGCTGCACGTCTGTTTTGTGCACAAGCTGCTAATGCACGAGAGCTGCTTGTCCGCGCCGAGAGCGCTTGCGCCAATGACACATGAACTTCCACTCGTATATGCGCTACGGCGACTGCGGCGGCCTGCGTGCTGGCGAGGGCGCGTTCGCCACGCTGCCCGCCCGCGAGCCCCATGCGGCCTGGCTGTAAAACTCCGTGCCGCCGTCCGACGGCGGCGATGCCCCCGCCGGCGGCGACCCCCCGGCCGGCGGCAGGTGCAGATCCGCGGCGGGGCTGACAGTGCACAGCGCCGCGCCGCCGCCTGTCGCAGCCGATGATTCTCGGGCAAACGGGTTCGCCGCCCAGCGGCTGACCCAGCTGTGGGCGGGCGACGCGGCGCCGAGCGCGCCCGGCAGCATGTGCAGGCGGCCAGACAGGCTGCGGCCGGGCGGCCCCCGCAGCGCCGGCGGCGGCAGCTCGGGCACGTCGTCGGCGTCGCCGTCCGCGTCGATGGGGCCGCCGCTCAGCGCCGAATATGCGTCTGCATCGTCGCTGCCACCTGCAGAGGTCGACACCAGTTGCCGGATCACATGGCTGACATGCGCAGGTGTCCTGCGGCACTATCTGCAAGAAGTTAAATGCTAATCAGCTGGGGATGTGCTGTGGCGACGTCCTCGAGGGACAGAGATCCGTCCAGGGTAAGCGAGTTTGCGCAGGCAGAGTCAGATTTGAATGGACAAAGCCTTGCTGGAAGAGCAGGCGCCAGCGCACCCATGATGACCTCCCGCAGCCGGCTGCTCATGGAGGCGCCGTCCTCGGTTTCCTCGCCGCCGCGGCGCCGCCGCGACAGGCGGCGCCGCAGCCACGCGCCGCCGCTGGTGCTCCCGGCAGCCACTGCCCCCTGCAACAGCTCGATCCTATCACTAAACAACTTCAGATATACAAGAGATCCATGAGAGATCTATCTATTTTCAAACCCACGTACACATCGTCGCGCAATCTATGTGTCCCCATACCAAAAATTTGCAGATCAACACTGCCGGGCCACATCGCGCTCAAGCGGAGGCCTAGTCAGGGTGCTACGGATACAAATAGCTGTTGCATCCGCTGTCTGAAGAGCAAAGTTGGGCTGACCTGCGACAGCACAATGCGTGTCCTGGCGCTCGCCTGCCGCCACGCCGAACGCACCCGCTGCCGCGCCTGCAGCGCGGGCGGACTGCCGTGGATGCATCTCTCACAAGATCCAAGTGTCAAAGGTTTGCAAACACAGAAGGAAAGGGTGTGTATTCTGTCAATCGCCGCCCGCAAAAGGGAGTGCAACTCACACTCAGCCATGAACAAGCAACTCTGCAAAGTCCGCATGCACAGAGGGTGACTGGATCAAGAGAGCAGACACGATACCTCTGCAAATTCTGCCTGCAGCCAGGCAGTGGAGCCAACGGTGCGGTCCGCACGCGCCACCAGCAGCTCCGCGCGCAGGCAGTGGTCCCGGTGCAGTATGGTGAAAGTCGAGGCGAGCACTGCCAGCGCCGCCGCCAGCGCGCAGCAGGCCGCCACCAGCAGCATGAACACCACCTCGTAGCTCGCCGCCTGACAGCGAAAAAAAACATGAAACCTTGTCGCTGAAAACCTTGCCAAAACACTCTTATCTCGAGGGTGAAGTATCTTGAGCAACGCACCTAGCACCAACAGCTCGCCGCCTGGCAGCGATAAGAATGCAAGACCTTGTCGCTGAAAGATCCTCTCCAGACCACTCGATTCTGGGCATCAAACATTCTTGAGCAGTTGGCTGTCCATGTAAAGGTCATGCCGCGTCTGCGAGCGCTGTTCAAGCATATGAGCGCGCACCAGAAGGGGCGGCCCGCCAGCCAGCAGCAGCCCGGCAGCACGACAAGATGCATTGCTGTGGCGTTTGGCGGCTGACTTGTGTTGTCGAACGAAAGGGGGCCTGGCACCGTTTGAACTCTTGCACACCAGTAGGGGCGGCACGTCGGCCAGCAGCAGCACGGCGGCGACCGCCGGCAGCAGCTTTCAGGGGACACTTGCCAGCTGAGATGCCGAATCAGTCAGGAACTCTTCACAGCCGTCGGCAGTATCACGCACCAGCAGGGGCGGCACGCCGGCCAGCAGCAGCCCGGCGGCGAGCGCCGGCAGCAGCAGCAGCCCCGGGCCGCCGGCGTAGGACATTAGGCACTCCAGCGCCGCATGCGCCCCCGCCTTGACGACCGCGCGGCCTGCCTCGCGGCGCGTCGCGCCGAATGCCAGCGACTGCTCGACGCGCTCCCGGCCTGGGCTTCCAAAACAGGTCGGGTGCGTCAGGGTGCACCAATTGTCTCGGAGATGCGGCAGGAGTGTGGGGCCCGCCTCGCTGCGCGTCGCGCCGAAGGCCAGCGCTGCTCCCGGCCAGCATTTGGAAACGAAAGATCCTGGATCAGCTTTTGAGAAACAGGGCAGGAGTGTGGGACCCGCCTTGCGGCGCGCCGCGCCGTATGTCAGTGCCTGCTCGACGCGCTCGCTGCCTGCCTTTGACAGCGAGCAGAGGTGTGTCAGCACCGAAAGGTCGTGACGAGAGCACGTCCAAGAAAAGGGGCGACGAAGGGGAGACGGCAGATCGCAGCTGCATGGAGCCAGTACACAGCTGATGTGCTGCAGCACACATGACGGGACAAGAGACGGGACGCCGAGCGCAGCGGTGGCAAGCACGCGGGCGGGCGGGGGTTCAGGGTGGCGCACCCGCGACGAGCTCGCTGAAGACGGCCGACAGCCCCGCGCTGGCGCAGGAGATGGCGGGCGGTAGCATCGCGGCGACGGCGGGGATGATGTAGCGCGTGTCGGACCACCACACCAGCGGCAGCACCAGGCCGATCGCGTACAGGGTGGCCGCCGCCATGCCGGCGCCCAGCGCCAGCAGCAGGTGCAGGAACTCGCCCTGCCGGCAGACACTTGTCAAACCCTTGATGATTGTTGGCCTTCTGAGACTGTCGTTCGTAGACGCAAGCCCACAAAATAAGATGTTCCTGCCGTCGTGCCGGCTCCGAGCGCCAACAGCAGGTGCAGGAACTCGCCCTGCCAGCAGACACTTGTCAAACCCTTGATGATTGTTTGCCTCCTGAGACTGTCGGCGCCGAGCGCCAGCACCAGGAACTCGCAGTGCCACCAGACAGTGGAAACCCCGTCGTCACGGTTACTGGTGTTTAAAGCCAGAGTCAAAATACGTGCAGACGGCACGAAACAAGGTCAGTGTGGTCACGCACTGGGAGGCCACAGATGTCAGCTGCACAGCCCCACTGCTCACGCTCCTGGCACGGCATTGAACACCGGGCATGCCCCTGCTTCACATGGCAGTGCCCCTTTTAGCGTTGCGGGCATTGTGACTGGGGAGAACTGCAGCAGTTGCTATGTGCACTAAGAGATATCAAGAGGGACATGCACGATTTACCTTGTACACGAACCCGCATCTCGAGGCCGCCTCCGCGGCGCCAATTGCAGTGGCGACCGCCACATACGCCGCCGTCAGCAGCGCGTGGTCATACGCCATGACGGGCAGCAGCAGCAGGCCCGTGAGCAGCAGCCGGCAGGCGAACCTGCAGGTGCACGATGTGAAGAGATCAGGGTATTGCTGAGGTCGTTTCTGGATTTCATCTGTCAGCACCGCGTGGTCATATGCCATGGCGGGCAGCAGCAGCAGCAGCAGCAGCAGCAGCAGCAGCAGCAGCAGCAGCAGCAGCAGCAGCAGCAGCAGCAGCAGCAGCAGCAGCAGCAGCAGCAGCAGCAGCAGGCCCAGTGAACAGCACCCGGCAGGCAAACATGCAAGCACAGTGTGAGAGAGCAGAAGCAGATATAGTCAAAGTCCGTGTGTCAGACAGTAGCACTTCTGATGGCCGGTCAGTTCATGTTCTGCCTTGCCGACTTTGCGTCGCGAGGGCAGATTTTATAGGATGTGGCTGAATGTAGCTCAATGCAGCCTGAGCAGCACGCTGTGCAAATGCCGGTATAGGGTCACCGCGCAGTGGCCAGCAGCAGGCGGCGGTGCAGCTTCAGCCCTAGCCAGGCGGACAAGCCGACTGGCGCCGATGCAGGCTGTACAGTGGGTTAGGGTACGACTCACCGCGCGGTGGCCAGCAGCAGGCGGCGGTGCAGCTTCAGCCCCAGCCAGGCGGACAGGCTGATGGGTGCCAGCACCAGCGCTGCGGCCGCGACCCAGGACACCCAGCCGAAGGCGTCGGGCCAGCAGGCGGCGCAGCCGGCGCCTCCGCCGGCGGGTGGCGCGTCGTCGTCATCGTCATCGTTGCCGCGGTGATGTGACCGCTTCCTGTGGCGCTTGAGCAGGGCTCTGGAGGCGCCGCCGAGGGGCCCTTGTGCCACAGCAGAGCCGCCACCGGCGTCAGCGGGAGCGCTGGCGCAGCCGGCGACGAAGAGTCCGCTGCCGGCTGCACAGCTGAGCATAACTATGGCCCAGGCCGCCCAGCGGCGCCCAGCCAGATTGGCGCGTGCCATTGTCCTAGGTCACTCCGGCCGCCGCTGCGGTTGCCGCCATGCTGCCGCACTTGCGCCAGCATTGCCAAGCCGGCGCCGGCGCCGCAGCCATCCTAAAAATGGCTGCCTGCTGTGTCTGCAGGCTGGTCCAGCGCCGCAGCCCGCTCCCGCTGCTGCTTTGCCGTAGACAAGAAAGTAGCGGAAGTAGCTGCGGAGCGGAGCGGCCTAGACTTTGGCGGGCGGCTCCGGTGGCGGCACGGCTGTCTCACGGCCGCTTGGCAGGTCCAGGATCCTGCCGCCGACGCGTCCTGGCTGCGCCGGGTCGTGGCTCACCCACACGCACGCCGCGCCGCACTCCAAGAACACCGCCTGCGGCGCATGCAAGGGGTGCTGTGCATTGACGAGTTTTAGGCGGCACTGGCGGATCGGTGATGTTGCCACTGGGCTTTCATGCAGGGCCTCTAAAATTGCTAGTTCCTCAGCTTGATTGCCTAATCTTGTCCACGATGTGCACACCCAGTAGAAGCTGTGGACAGATACGTGTTCCAAAATCTACTGAGCGTCACCTCAGTCAGGCGGGCCGACTCGGGGTCGAGCGCGGAGGTGGGCTCGTCCAGCAGCAGCACGTCCGGCTTGAGCGCCACCGCGATCGCGATGACCACCCGCTGCGCCTGGCCACCCTGCAGCAGATGTAAACTGCTGGCTACGAGGACACACAGCATGAGGGAACACAGACAATCGACCAGCTGCCCGCTACTGCGTCCAGCCCGAAGCATTGCCTGTGGTGCTGTACGCGTGATGTTCAGGCCTGGCTTCGCCCTTGCGCATGTCCATAAACAAGAGCTCATGCAGTAAAACAGTGCACAGGCGCGGCGCACCGACAGCTGCGTCCAGGGCTGGTTGAGGACCGCCTGCTCCAGGCCCAGGCGGTGGATGAGCGCAGGCAGGTCGCCCCGCAAACGGCCCCGCTGCGCCTTGAATTGCTGCGCAAGCCACGAAAAATTGCTTGTCGTTCAATGGAGCTTAGGTTGCGTGCTGTGACGACGCTGTAAAGCTTGATGGGAAGCACTGCACTGCCGGATGAGGGCTGGCTGATCAGCTGATAGCCCGCCCAAAGCAGTTTGCTATGCGATCCAATGCCAGAGAGCAGTACGGGACTGATCCCTGGCCAGAAGCTCCGTTTTCAGGTCTTGCCGATGCGTCATGCAGCGTGCAAGCTGATGCGTTGAGCGATTGCCGCATCGTGCTCGTTGCTCATCTTACTTGGCTGTGCGGCACATAAATTCCTGTCGCGCTGCAGGTCGGCAGGCGATATGAGTGCCAGGATCGATCCACACACGCTACTCAGAGTGCTGAAGATATGGTCGTGTCTTGCGGCACCTGCACGGAGAAGTAAAACTCCGCCGGCGTGCCCTTTGGGTGGACGCGCGTCTGCGGCACGTAGGTCACAAGAGTGCGCCACCTGGTGACGCCCAGCTGCAGCGGTGCTTGACCGTTCAGCTCGAGTGTGCCTCCCTGTCACACGAAGACCATGGCAGCTCGGCTCATGCGAATTTCAAGGCTGGGCTTCGGGAGCTACAAGGGTTTGTACACCACAGATACAGGTGCGACGGTGAGCATCTACAAGCATGTGAACGAGCCGTAAACCATCCGTGTGACGACCACGGATTCATGTGATTCTGGAGAATGATCGGAAGCATGCACAGACTTCAGACCGGCCGCGCACGCTGATGGGATCTAGCAGCGCCAGCGACCGCAACAGCAGGCTCTTCCCCACGCCGCTGGGTCCTCGCACGGAGAGGATTTCGCCTGTCGAGACTTCGAAAGAGACACCAGCGATGATGACGCGTTCCTCGACGACTCGACGAAGATCGCTGACCTTTAGCACGCTTTGGTGACTGCCGTCCGGGCCGTCGACGTTTCCGGACATGTTACGTGCTAAGAACTTTAGCGAGGCAAATGCACGAATGGCCGCTGGGACGCCTGATGAAGCTGTGAAGTGCCGTGAGCACTGAAACTCGCCGCCGATGAAAGGCGTGCAATACTCGGCGGCGCCGCTGCTGGACAGAGGGGTGGTAGCGTGAAATGATCCTGGCACCCCAAACCCTCAAAGATCGCGTTCACCCGCTTGGATCGGGTTGCCTGCTGTGCTGCGGTCAGGCCTGCCGTCGCCTTGCGGAGCGGCGGCGACAATAGGCTAGGGCGGATCTGCTGAGCGCCGTTGCCTTGACGGCGACGCCGCCTCTGATTGGATTGCAATCGTTCATCTAATCGTTTATATTCCAACAGCCCACACGTATCACTCGTCCACATGTGCAATCAGTGGTCACCTGCCCAGACCAGGCATAACCTTGAAAGGGTGTGCACGCAATTAACGGTTTTGAAAAAGTGCAGTCGGTACCGCCACAATGCAAAGTGGCGTTGCTTCAACGCAACAAATCAAGATGGGACAAGTCAGGCAGCAGCGAGCAGAAATCGTCAGCGACACGCGCCGACCAGTGCATAATTTGCTCGAGTCCCGCCGTCAATAAATGGTGGCTCTGCCACCTGCCTTCGCCTAGTGTTGGTCACGCTGCCAGTTGACGACTGTCCCCACAAGCGTGATGAAGTCATGCATGTATGCAGTCCGCAACCGTCAGTAAAGTAAAAAAGATGCAAGAGGTAAGATAATTATGAAAGCTCCCTCAAGATGCGGGTGCCGACGCGCCGGTGTGGCGGTTCCACCACGCGATGGTGTCTTTTGCGGCTTCGCTGGCGGCTGTCGTCGTTGTGTTGTCCATCTTCTCGTCGCCCTCCAGGAAGAGTGGTCCTTCGGCACCAAATTCGCCGCGGATCGCGAAGCCTGCACACGCGCAGCCGTGTCAGGGCTGCGCAGACTCTTCACAGGCTGTACAGGCCTGCTGGCGATACAGGTGACAAGCAGGTGAAAAGCAGGAGCACAAGAAAGACTTCGGCAAAACCTGGACGCCAGCCGACGGCTGCAGGTCGTCAAGAGGGTTTTGCAGACGGCTCACCGTGCGATGTGCCAGGGAAGTTCTTCACCGAGGTGGGGAAGTCTTTACCCTCCAGCGCCTGCAATGAGCAGCAGCAAGACGTCAAGGACTATGCAAAGCACATGATGTACGAGGCAGTCAAATAACTCAAATGACAAGTTTGCTTGGGACGCTTTCCAGACGCTGTAGTCGGCAGAGCCACACCTTTGTGACGTCATTAAGGAACTCCGGCGGCCACTGGGGGTCCTCCTCGGCGCACAGCAGCTGCGTCGGCTGCGTGAGCTGCTCGAACTGCTCCAACTTCATCATCGAGCCGTGCGCGATTGTCGCCGCGGCCACCTGCGCGGGATGCAAGCGCTGTAGCTCACCATGCCGCAGGCGCTGATCGCCTGCCCAATGTGCTGTCCTGTCGGCAAAAGCTCCTTACTGCTGCGTGCATTCCACCATGGGCTGCTGCTGCCCGCTCTGGGTAAAGCCCTTTGATTTAAGCCAGCAAATGCCGAGCGCGGCTACGCCGACAGGTGCACGCCGCCCACCTTGTCCGTCGCCGCGAGCGCTGCGGCGTACCCGCCGCCCCAGCAGAAGCCTTCTGTCACCACGTGCTCGATGCCGTGCGCCGAGCGCAGCTCGGAGATGACGGCGCCCAGCTCCTCCAGGGTTTTGTCGCTTCCGACTGGGTGTGACGCAAACCACTTGTGCGCGTGCTCCATGCCTGGGCGGCAGCGGTGGGCGCCGAAATTAAGCGTTGTATTGCTTGCTCGAGACGCCACAAATACACCAGGCGGACAGCATGCAGACCAGTCACCTGCCGGCAGTGAGGCGGCGGCCGCACAGCGCATAGCGCATAGCGTGCAGCCACCAGGTCGAATGTTGCTGGGCAGCCTCCAGGAGCATCACTCACCTTGCCACGTCAGGCTGTCGCCTTGCAGGAGGTCCGGCACGACGGTCAGGTAGCCTGCCTTAGCGTAGGCATCTGCCAGCAGCCGGATGTTGATGCGGTCGTACCCGAAGGCATCTGCACACATACCAGGCGTTGTGAGGCGCAACAAGGTGGCCCATCGAAAAAATCTTGCGCCAGGTTGCCGTTTATGCTGCAGCTGCAACCGGTACCGTAGTGGAGTCTGGCTCTTGCCAGCCGCGTGGGGGGCGCTGCGGCGCGCGCAATCGGCTTGCAGGGTTCAGGCTCACCTGAGATTAGGATTGCTGCCTTGTTGGTGGGCTGCGGCGGCTTGGAGATGAATGTGCGCAGGCCACCGAGCTGGCCATCACTCCCACTAACAGGGCCAACCCACGCCACGCCCTTGTCACAGCACTGCGCGTTCATGGCGCTTGCACCGTGCGTTGTATACGATATATACCTCGGTAGCTCAATCCACGAAGATGCCGGCAAACCTCCTCAAAATGAAATTGTGTACGCCGTCTGATGACCATGTCGAGCTTGTTATTGAGGCAGCCAGCTGGCCGCCGAAAATTAACGAAATTTACACTACCAGAGGTGAGTAGTTAGTCAGCATTCGTCAGGCTGGTCTCAGCAGGATCAGCTGACTGACATCTGAGCTTGCAGCATTTGCGTGTTTTGCACAAGATACGCGGTGTGCACCCCCACACGCGGCAGCCGCCGCCACGGCGGCGTGACACAGCGGTCATGCTTCCGCATGCCACTGGAGCCGAGCCGTCCCATCATCGCTAATGGACAGCCGGCCCTTCCGTTCATTAACATCGCTGCATGGCCGCAGCCCCGACCTCTCAGGCCCGTCTCCGCAGGCGTGCGCTTCAGCGGTACGGCCGGTACGACGCATTGTACATGACCGCGCGCGCGGCGGCCAGCAGGTCGCGCGGCCGCGGCAGCTCCGTGGCGACGCCAGCCTCGTAGGCGCGCGCCGCCACCGCGCGCGCCACCACCGCGCTGATGTGGCGCATGTCGTTCAGGTCGGGGTAGATGCCGCCCTCCTCCCGGTCCGCGTCCGTCACCTCCCGCGCCAGCGCCTGCCATTCGGAATGATGTGCCTCAGCCAGGGCCCCTCGCAAGCAGAATCGCAGCGACAGGAACAGAGGTGCATCTGATGCCAGCGCTGTTGCATGCGTGGCAGGGACAACACGCTTTATTGATGTCCACCTCGCAAGCAGACAAACCAGCAACCATTCTGGCATGGTCGCCTTGCAAGGCGTGACAGGCACAGGTGCACGCGTGCGTCAACATGGAGCCAGTTCCGATGAGGCACGAGCGCAACAGAGGAATGGAAGGCGTGCGCATTGCGGCACCTGAGCGGCGGCGATGATCATCTCGTCGCGGATGCGCGTGGTGCGGCTCATGATGGCGCCGAGTCCGATGCCGGGGAACACTGCCGCCGTCTGCGCGATGTTGGCGCGCATGCGTCGCCCATCTGGCAGCTCCACCCGCTCATCCGCCGGCCGCCCCTGACCACGGTCGGTAACAGAAGCCCCACGTTTACAGCTTCAATCCAATGCAATATTCGACCTCGGAGCCACTCGCCCCGGCAGCGCAGATGTGCTGCCCCACCCAAAGAGCTCATACAGCCTCATGGACGTACAGTTACTGGTCCTGGCACAGACTGCTCACCAGCGGCCTTGGTCTACAAGTCACACAGAACTGATCGTGTTGAGGCTGTGTGTGTCTTTCCTTGGGCTCATCAGCTGGCCTTCGGTGAAGATGCGGCGGCCCTTGGCCCAGGCACAGGCGTCCTTCTTGGGGCTGAGCACGCCCGGCTGACACATGACTCACATTCGAGTTCTCTTTTCTTTCACTGCGCGCAATTGCTGCCGTCGGTGAAGCTGCAGCAGCCTTGGTCCAGGCAATGCATCCTCGGGGCTCAGCACGCCCGGCTCACACATGACTCACGTTTGACTTCTCATTATTTTCAACTTGTTTTCTTCCGTTGTGCGCACCAGCTGGCCGTCGGTGAAGATGCAGCGGCCCTTCGTCCAGGCAAAGGCGTCCTCGGGGCTCAGCACGCCCGGCTGGCTGAGCGCAAACAGCATCGGGCGGCCGCTGCTGTTGGAATCCGCAAGCGCGCAGAGCGCCTCCCGAGTCAGCGGCAGCGCGTCTCCCTGCGCAGATTTGTAGACACATCTGAACATTCCACGGACAATATGAAATCCATGATCACTTGATGTTTCAAGATGGATGTCGCCACGCCGCCGTGGGTTGTTGCCAGACAGCAGTGCCGCAGCTTTGATGCCTGATGACGAGGCAGCCCAGAATCATGCTTCGGCAAACTTCCCATCGCTCAGCACAACGGTGCCAGGGGTGCGGCGATGACCTGGCTGCAAGCACCATATCACCTGCTACCTGGGCACCAGGAGCAGCCCATGGGCAGATGCCTGCACATCCAGCATGTGCTTGCTTGTGAACCGAAACTCGTCAAGGCCTGACCCTAATGAACCTCGCCTATGATATCTGTCTCACCATGCAGGCAATCTCCAAGTAGACCTCCGGCTTGAGCGCCCTGATGACCTCCAGCGGCTTCTGACTTGAATGCAGAATTAGACATCAAATAGACCCTTACGCACCGTAGAGGGCATGTCCAGGTATTCCGTCGGCTTGAGCGCCCTGATGACCTCCAGCGGCGTCTTGATCAAAGTTTGGGGTGTCCAGGGTTCGAACTGTGTCTCACCATGGAGGCGATGTCCAGGTAGACCGTCGGCTGGAGCGCTCTGATGGCCTCCAGCGGCGTTTTTATAGCTGGCCCGCTGTGGCACCACGACAGCTTGTGGTCCTCCACCGTGTCCGCCCGCTCCCGCGTGACCAGGCCCTGCCGGGCAGCACCTCGCTTCAAGTCGTGTACGGCACAATTGAGTTCTCAGAAAGGTTTGCAAACCCGACAGCTTGTGATCTTCCACCGTGTGCCTGCTCCTGCGTGAGCCAGCCCCTGCAATGCGGGCGCCCTTGGCAGGTTCAACGGCGGCGCTATGCGTCTTGCAACTATGGTGTCAGCGCGCCGGGTCCACTATTATCGCCAATAAGCCTGTGCCATATAGGCATGCAGGTAGACCGCCACAGCCACTCGCTTGTCAGCAGGATGGGCTGTGAGCTTGGGTTTTGACTGTCGCAGCGCACCTCCGAGTCGACCAGCCAGATGCGCTTGCGGGCGTCCACGATGGTCTGCCCTGTTTCCCGCGCGATGGCTGTCGCGCACACCTGCAGGAGGCGACAACAGGATTTCGCAGCCGAATGTCCAGGAGGTAAAGATGGACCAGCGGCATTGCGCAGAAGCCGACA
>JAABUW010005518.1_pt1 | contig 16416 bp, 15 predicted proteins | sample 5560081 | NCBI WGS metagenome assembly JAABUW01 (sample SAMN10711882, study PRJNA513363) | rock metagenome | isolation source: Antarctica rocks | place: Antarctica: Victoria Land, Knobhead sud | reverse complement strand
ACCAGAAGAGCAGACTTGAGTATTCTTCTATACAGCCACTTGACAAGTGGCTTGTGCAAGGAATTGTGCCGGATTCCGCGGTGATGCAGGTATGAGCGCCGGAGCTCGGGGCGCAGTCGACAGCATTACAACAGCCGAGGTGGGAAGGCAGGAGGGAAGGACCGGTACTACAGGTGTATCCCAATCCACAGGTCAGAGGATTGGCTTATAGGAGAGTGGCTCGTCAGTGGCGAGCAATATCATTTGTAACCAGGGACGAACAAGGAGGAATATCGATGAAGACATCGAGTGTATTCTCGGGATCATACCGTAGTCGCCGCTCAGATATCCACACGTGGCGAGGGCGCCGCTGCTGTTACTGCTGCTGCTGCCTCGTCCGTGCAGTAACGCTCCGCGTGGAACGGGCGCGGCAGTGATCATAGGTTCCATGGCGGTTTATCGGGAGGGGGAGAGGGAGAGGGGGAGGGACTTGAGTATCGCGCGGCAGACTCGTGCCTTGTCGCACGTCGTTGGGCCGCCTGTCAATTGCAAGCAACAGCGATGGGTGAGAGTGTATGTGTGTGAAGGAGAAGGAGGGGGACGAGGAGGAGACGGCAGGATTCATGTTGTCCATTCTGTAACCGCCGTTCAGCCTGTTCGCAGCACTCGGACCTGCAGCCACAGGCAGGCGCCAAGCGAGGTCATGGCCTATAGCGGGTTCTATATTCTTCGGGGTGGGGGATAAAAAGCGAGAATACTCTAGCGTGAAGGCTTTGCCGCACACGCTTCGGAGCAAGACTCCTGAATGTATGAGATGGCGATGGCGATGGCGATAGCGATGGCGATGGGGATCACCAGGTCCTACACTCAATGTTCGAATACATTTGTGCTTGTCTTTGCTCTATTCTAGGTTAGTACTCGACCGCAAGTGAAGTATCCTCGGCCTGGGCCGTGCCTCTCGCCTCGTGCCTCTCACCCTTCTTTCTTCCTGTTCCCTTTTCCCTTCAAACCTCAGCCTTAATGTACCTCTCTAGGTAATTTATCTTAAGCGAGATTAGATTGAACGATACCTTAGTTGAACATTAGCCCTGTATCATGACCGTCCGCATTGTAGTCAATTTCTCTTCTTGTAATTCCCTTTTGCTTGCTTTCTGCTTGTCTAGTGAACAGATCAAACATATCACACAGATCAAAGTCTCACATCTGCTTGAACAGCAGAGCAACTAGATCATGAGGAATCTATGTGCCTATATAGATCTCGAACACATTCACCTTCTGTGAGTCATGTTCAACTTAAGTTTCAACTTCAGTCATAGCTTGTAATCAATTCTTACTGTGCTAGAAGAAGCTTATTTACCCGATTGTTCTGTTGATCTCTTCTACGTAAGACTAAACCCTAATAAAGCTAGTGCCTTCTTGAAAGCATATCTTAAGCGAAGTTTCAGAACCTTCAACATAGTATACAAATAATGAAAATATTGCTTTTTAAAAATACATAGTTTTGCTTAAACAGGTTAATTTACATGATTATTTAAAGAATATAAATATAATTATACACATGTATCTTTATGTACATATTCTTCTTTGATTTCGTACATAAAATTAAACGTATATATTTGTTAAACGTATAGATTAGAATTTATGTTACAAAAGAAATGTATTCAACAGATAAATGTGAAGACTGCACATTCATGTCACACAAGACATGTAATCAAGATCTGACTATAATGTAACTATGCTTTGAACACGTAGATATGTCAAAAACATGACGCGTATCATCATATGTAAGCGAAGTGTGCATTTCACTGTTCAAGCACACATATTTTTAATATACTAATTTTAGTTATTGTGAATAGATACATTCTTTTCGATCATCATCTCATCATCGCTATGTTTGTAATCATGTTCGTCATCAGCTTTGTAGACTTCATAATCATGACATTATTTCAGCAATTCAAACTTTTCATCGTTAGAATGTCTTGATATGTCGTTTGCGAAGAAGAGTATGATTAGCATGAAGAGCAAAGCGAAGGCAAGAGAGCGCGAAAGCATTGAACAGACTTGACGACTGAAGCGCGAGTGATTGACGAAGAGCGATGAATATCACAAGAGCTCATGAGAGATTCAAGAATGTCGAGCACAGAACTAAAGTAAACACAACTGTCGTGATTCTGTGATACTTGAGTGACTGTGATAAATTCTAGAACTCTGACAGCTGTCAGCAATCTGCGTAGCATATTCAATGTGAATCATATTTAATCTATGTTCAGCGAGATACATCATTTTCAATTGTCTTGCTAAAAAAAATTATCTTGAGACAGAGAATCATAAATTCAGCATTCTCAGACTTATCAGCTGTATCTTCAAACTTATCAGCTGTATTCTCTAAAAAGTCATTGATGAACGATACATTTTCTTCATTTAATTTCTCAATCTCTGTGTATGACTGTCATGATCATTATGAAATCTGAAACGTCAAGAATGTTAGTCATGATTAAAGTTGCAACTCAATGAATTTCATGAGCATCGATGATGATGAAGATAAGAGCAGACATTGCAGATTCATACAACAAATGTTTGAAGACTTAAGTGTTGCATGAGAAAAAGCATGATCAATGTTTCGAAAATGAAATACAGACTTGTCATACAATTTGTATGAGAATTCTGTGCTGCTCGAAAAAGCATGAGAGAAATCTTGCAAAGTTCATTTTCTCATACAAATTGAAATTTTGATTGAATTTCGTGACTTCTAGAATGCAGCTCAAGAAGATGTGAAAATCAGAACATATGCTATCACAGCATATAAGACATGAAGCAGTTACAGATTAATCGCGAAGATTCATAAAGATGAATTGAAGAAGAGAGAATATAAATGCGGCGAAAATTTAGTGATGATCAGTTGCTAAAGAAGATTTGAAGAGACAGTGAAAATGTTCATGTCTGCAGATATTGTGATAGTATGCAGTTCAAGATCGCGATAATGAACTTGAGCTGTCATACATATCAGATAAATGCAGAGAAGCAAACAAAGAAGAAGAGCAATCATATCTGCAGCGAAGAAAACTGTATCGTAACATGATGAAAAGAAGAAAGTCAATCATGAATGTGTGATGATGATGAATTGTAAGTGTGAAGATTGTGCAGGAAAAAAATTCAAACTTAACTATTGAAATCACATGACATCAACACATTCAAGAATTTGACTCATGACGTGTTGAGTACACAATGCACATCGCATTAGTTATCTTCTATCTATGATGCAAGAGTGCTTTCTATCTACTTCAGATTATTTATAGCTTTATAGAAACTTTATATCTCATGTACAATGTAACAGTGTCTGTGTTTCATTCTGTACTTCGTCTTCGCTGCGTGACATTTGTAGCACATATGACTTTTTACTGTCTATGACAGAAAGATCAGCAATTAATCGTTTCTTTGTTCTTTCAAGAAGAGAAAGATCTAAAATATTATCTCTTCAATCAGCTCAAGTTTGAGTCTCAATAGTCACAACGAAAAGTCTGTGATAGCTTCGTAAAATCTCATGAACAAAAACTTCATTCAGACTGCAAACAATATTCGTATCACGTATTTGAAAGTAATCATCGACGTTAAAAGTTACGTTGTGATTCGTGAATCTGCAATTAAGCGTTAAAAAACAATTTAATTATAGAAAATTAACGAAGAAGATGTCGAGCAAGATGTTCAAGAATGACTTATTCATCAATAAAGCTGAATCATTGATATCAAGTCAGCGACACTCTCTAAATTTGTTGTATTTCAGATCTTTCATAATCTCAAGCATAAGCAGCTTGCAGAGATGAGAGACGTTAGTTCATGTTAACAAGATCAGTAAGACGAGATGATAACTCTTTCTTAACAGCATCTGCTCGTGAGAGTTGAAGATAAGTCATGAACTTCAAATGATTTACATCACTTGTCAAGTCATATTCTTCAGAATCTTCAACTTTTAATATTCACTCTGAGAGTGAAAGTATCATGAAAAACAAAGAAAGATATAAATCTTGAAGATGCAATAGTTGTTGTGTTAGTTCTGACTCGTTCTGAAAATGTAAGTCAGCGAGTATGAATTTAATGATTTGTTGAAGATTTGATCTCAAAAGAAGAGCTCATTCTACATTATGATGATTCGTTTGCAGAACAATCTTTTTGTAGAATCTATGATGAAAAACGTTTAGAAATTAGCTATTCAGAAATCTAATCACTGATACTCATCATTTGCAAATGTTGAAACTTACTTGTGCATCATCTTCTCTGCCAGCATGTTGCATGCATAGATCATGTCATACTCTTCAGACAATCTCTTGTAATGTACATCAATATGCACATTTGAATGACTTATTTGATTAATTCACTCATCGACATCTTTGACAGCTTTGTTCTTTGCTCTCTTTCGTTTCATGTCAGACTTCGCAGAGATAGATTGCTCAAACTCATTTGCTTGAGACTCATCAGAGACATTAGATGCATTGAAAGCGACGCTGTCTACACTTTTCTGATGACGATGATGAGAGACAGATGCTTCTAAGACAGGCGAGAGACTTCGAGTTTGACTTTGAGAACTTGAATTAGCTCTAATCAATATGAATGTTGATTTCGCAAGCTTTTGATACATCTTACGACTCAAGACAATAATACTCTGTAGTTGTCTTCGTTCTGTCGATCTCATACTACGCGACATGAGAAGAGTATTACTTCTAGTCAGCAATGCATACGTTGCAACTATTGCATCAACAGCATCTGCTTCAGTTCTGATCATTCAGTCTGAAAAGACACGCTGAACGACTTGCAGATACTTGAGTTTGATTCATCGTTCTTGAAGTCATGTTTTTAGTAGCAGAGATATAATGACTGAGACGTGATCATGTTCTTGCATTCAATAGCTTTGAAAATGATGCAGAGATGATTGCAAACGTTCTTAATCAGGCGAAAACTTAAACTTCTGTAGCTGCAGCGTATATTCTTTACGATCTTGAGTAGTTAATATTGTCTTCGTGAGAAGATGATGAGATTGATTTGTCATGTCTGCGTATTTCGAATGTGCAGAATCTGCGAGTCTGATGAGAATTATGTCGAGTGCTGATGTCATTTGTATGAGCGAAGACTGATTCATACTCAAATCTCATTGACGAAAGAATTTTTCTTTCTTGATTTGAAGCATAAGATCATCATTTCTTCGTAGTGTCAATGTCTCATGATGATAATGCTCATTCATCACGCCATCATAATTCAGATTACTCTGCTCTTCAATAGAAATCAGACAAAATCTGCAATCTTTATTTGCTTCAACATCTTTGCAATTGAAATTGATCTGCTGTTGCGACATATCTTCAATAAACGCAAGAGTGAAGACATATACAAAGATTTCTTCGTCATTAACAGTGAGTTTTGTACCTTGATCTAGTTGAGATAGCAAAGAAGATAAAGTCATCATAACATTCTCAAAATTGCTTGCATGTGAGTCTAACAACAGCGACAGAACATTGAAGCGTCAAGACTGTTTCTGAGAATTCAATGCATTGCAGATGAGATAGATTTCTAGTAACGAATGATACATATTTCGATATAATTCAAAGTCATCAATGAAAGAAAGTAGTGACAAAGATATTGACTTGATATTAAAGAACTTCATCAGATATTTTCTATCAAATGTTGTCTGTTCTAGCTGATCACGAATAGACGAGAAAAGTTGAAGCGAACGAATTGATCTTGTTCTAACATTCAAAATACGTCGAATCAAAAACTTATCATATCGCTTAAGACTTGTTCTTTCGAATTTGAAAGATCTTGCTTTTGTATTTCAACATTCGAGCTGCTCAGTCGTGAGATTGAGTACTCGAGACTCGAATTCATAATCTAAGAACATTGACGTCTCTCTTGTCAGAATTTCAATCTCAGACACGTAGTAATGTTGATCTTCGAGACATATCAGTTCTCTTGAATTCAGAGACTCACTCAAAGCGTTGATCATATCGCTGAAAGCTTGAAGTTTATAGAAATGCAGAAGCGATTGAATTTTGAGAGTGATTTCTCTCTGTACTCTTGCAAACTTAGAATAGTCTCGCGTCACAGCGTAAACACGTTTAATATGAAACTTCGTCTGACATTTACAGAACTTATGAAAGCATCGATGATAAACAACGTTGAAAGAAAAAATTGAATCATTTTTTGAGTCTGAATATTTCGCAAAGTTCTCGAAACAGCTTTGAATAGATGTAGCTCAACTGTGTGAATGTCATAATTCAGAAGACGTATCTATGAATTTCGCGAGATCAGTATGCATCTTGATCACAAATTCTTTCGTAGACAATATGATTTTGAATAAATTCAAAGAATCAAATCAGTACAATCATGTCACTGATGCGTTTGCAGCAGAATGTTCTGTCAATAGCTTTGCAGAAACAATCGAAATTTCTTTTCTTCGCATCTTTATCAGCGACAGATACGCTCGCGTGTTATCTTTCAGTATACTCAAGATTTTTGACAAGTATCTGATCTTCGAGATATCATTAAGCGTCTGCAGAACTTCTATCAGAGCAGTATAACTGTTCGTGATGATGTCAGTCTTGATAACTCAAAGATCAAACGCGAACTTGAAGTCTTTCTTTGAGAGTATAATTCGTCGCTGAAGAACGTTCTGCGATGTATTGAGAAGAAAAGCAATGAAAGAACGACTGTCTGATGAAGACATAAAGTCGAAGAAGACTGACGAAAAGATAGAGATATCAGAACTTTCAACAAGAATAGAGAGAATGTTCAAGATAGAGTCAGTCTCGACATCAATGTTGAGCTGTCATAGAACTTGAGTCTTCTCAAATGTGTTTGAAATCGTCAGCTCTGTAATCGCGTCTACGCGCATCTGCAGCAGATACATTAGCAGAAGCATAATTTCATTGCACTTATATGAAAGACTCACGTCATCTTGTGAATGAAGTTCTTCTTTCACTTCTATCGTTGATTTCAAATTCATCATTTTCGAAGTCTCAAGATTTTTCTTCTTCATCTTCATTTCAGCGTTATGAACAATTCTATGCAAATCAGTGACATTCTTCATTGTCTTTTCAAGTGCTGTTTGTAGCTGTTCTGATGATTGTAGTGATCTGAGAGAGTATGATTGATCGACGAGCGCATGAAGAGCAGATCGCTGTGATGACAAACGTCTTAAAAACATCTTTGACAACAGAACTAAAGCAGACAGTGCAAATGTTGTACGACAGAAATCAATTACTCGAGTAAGTTTAGAGAATCAAGTGAGATGACGAAAATTTCAGGTCAAAATTTCAGAAAATCAAAGTCATTGATTTCGTGAACTCTTGTAGTGCAACGCAGAAGAGTTTTGCAATCAAGACGTATACTATGACAAATATCTGACAAATAGTTAGCAGACTGTTTTCTGCGAAGACAAATGAGAATAAATTGAAGAAGAGATCAAACAGTAGCAGAAAAAAGATCGTTAATAGAGAGCAACGAAGATCAATGCAAAGAGATTGAATCACGAATGTGCTGACAGACATGATGCTGAGTACTCGAACAGTCAGATTCAAATAAGCTGAAGTCACAGAATCGATCATTGAGTGTTCTCAGAAGGCAACAGATAACTTGAAGAATGCATGAAGAACGAAGTTGAATATATTGCATTCAAAGATTTGCGAAACATTGTATCAAGCGAAATTTGAACTTAGAATAACGAAAAATCGTGAGGTGCAAGTGCTCTGAAAGAATCTCGTCACAATCGCGAGGTCGCAATTCATCTCATGTCGCTGAAGATGATTCTCTTTTCATTTACTCTTTTCACAGTAATTTGATCTTGTATTTTCACTGTAATCAACAGTCTTCTTTGACGTTGAGAGCGCACTGTTTAAAGATCATCTATCTTCTATTTTCTAGACTCTGCGTTTTTGCGATCTGTGTGTTTATCTCGTATCATGATTCAATTTCATCATGTCATCTGAGTCGCTCAAAACAGTGAGCATTGAATTTCAAGAGCAAGAGTTCTAGATGTATTAATATATTCAGATTATGCTTCTCACAGAGTCACAGATCTCAATGTCGTCTCAAACTGAGACTAGAAAGAGAGCGCGAGAAGAAGTTGATTTATCTAGAAAACGACGCAGAAAGTCGAAGTTCAAGTCGTCATCAAACGAAGATGATGAAACTTTGCGAATTGTCAATACTGTAGACAGAAAGAATAGATGAATGACTCTTCTGCACTTTGACTGAAATAAAGACACAGCAGACAGACTGATCAGATTTGTATTCAAAGATGATGTCAATTCAAATGAATTGAATTATGATTGAGTCTGAAGACGTCTTGATGAACACAATCATCAGTATAAGAGCAAAATCATTAAGCATATGATTGTAAGTGTTAACTATCTCACCATCTCACAGTTCAGTGTCTTACGCACATCAAAGAAGTTCGTTCGGCAAGTCAAGCGCAATGAGATTGAGAAATCTGACTTCATCATCAGATTTTCGAATATTGATATGCTCAATGAGTTCTTTGTGTCTTTGTTCAATCAGAAGAATTTCTGTAAAGTCTTTTACTTCATGAACAACTATATAGATGTCTCTTCAAGCAAGAGTTCAGATCTGAATGACAAGTATCTGAAAGATATGCACTTTGTACATGATATATAATGCTTAACTAATCTTTATAGAAATATGAGAAAACTTGACGACGCAAGTCAAGCTGTATGTGAACTTGGTGAACAGAACTGATCTGAAGAAATTGAACTACAAGAAAGCTCATTTACTTGATCTGTGAAACACTTTCTCAATGCACAGCGATTACGACAAGATTAATAAAAGTCAATTCACTGAATTGACTTATCAGAAGATTAATCACAATCTGTCAACTAGTAAGAAGAAGAAAATTCTTTCTGCAAAGAATCTCGCCTGATGCTCGCTAGAATCAGCGTCTCTTGACATTCGCGCTCATGTCGATGAGAATTATTGATGACAGCTTCTTCTTTCTAAGGTTTGATGATACTTGACGAAAGAAACTTGCGATGAACAGATTCGCGATTATTCTTTTGATCAATATGCTTATGATATGCTTTTACAAACATGCTGTTTTGACTCACGCTTTAAGATCTTCGATAGATATGCGAGAGACACTTTGATTTAATAGTACCTTAGATATTTCATTTGCTGGCATGAAGCATAGTCTGCGAGAGAATTACGAATTTGATATTCAAGAAGAAAGCTTGATTCGAGCTTTTATTAAGCTATCTGCTATGTTAAGAACAAGACAGCTTAGAATAATTCTATCTGTTCTATTTCATGATCTCGAGTCAAATTAAAAACGGCAAAGATGATTCTGTTTATCTATCTTACGTTATTTATTTAAGATATCTTACCTATCTTACCTTATCTATCTTACCTTTTATTTATTCTAAGTAAAAACACTTTAATACAATGTGCACTTATGAAAAAAATATTCTCTATGAAATTTTTAAATCTGTGTTTCTTAAATTACATATTTCTACTAAGATTAAGGTAGAATATTGTATATCAAAATACAACATTATCAATGTGTAAACGTGTTCAAAATTTCTATGTCTTCAACTTAATCACAGAGTGTCTACGTATATTTATTGCGCTATACTCTGAATAGACTAAGATCTTCAACATCATGATGCTCGTATGTAATCACCCTGTCAGAAACCTCGCTCTTTCGCTTAAGATAGTTTTAACAAAATAATTTAATTAAAAGTATGATATACTAGAATTTAAGCCATATTATAAAAGTAAAAACATTTACCATGTAATTTACTTATTGAATCTTCGTATTAAAAGACGATTATGTATTTTTCTTTTGAAAGTATACCTTAAGTAATAGTATAAACTTAATAGCTTTGCTTATGAATGAATCTTAGGCGTAGGGAAAGATATTAGAAGCTTTCGTGGTTACTATGTTAATGTCTTGGCAGCGGCGGGTGAGTTTATCCGCCACCGAAGGTACAGAAGTGGTGATATCTCAGGTAGGTAGGTAGGCAGCAGGCGGAGCGAAATGTATCGAGCATAGTGAGGGCAGCTTAAGCCGATATCGATGAAGCCATTTCAGGCTGCCGTTCGCTGCGCCCCTGCACTGCCCTGTTATGCTCTCCCGTGTACGGAATACGGAGTATATAATACATATAGTTATGGCTGCCATTCCAGGTATACGGCCACCTTACCTGTTAGGGTACTAGGGAGCCACGGAAGATGACTAACCAGGCCAATGGGGACCTGGAGATTAATATTTAGATTTCCTAGTGCGGGGTAGAGGAAAATAGGGGTTTCTCCGCAATAATCCCCAATTGCTTCAAAAGTCAACAAAATTCCCCTCCCCTCCCTGTGTATGGCCCCTCCGCTCCCCCCCTTCCTATGCATGTAGAGTCTTCCAGCAGGCCTCAGTTTTGCAGGCTGCTAGCCCCGTACACTGTTCAGAAGTGCACCCATAGGGTGGGGGGTGGGTGAGCTGGGTAGGTGGGGGGTGGATGTAGGAAGCTGAGGTGGATGTAAACAGTGCAGTAAACAAATATTTTGGTTGGGTGCCTAAATAGGCTTAGCTTCGTCAATCCTGGTATGGCAGTCATAAAGATCAACGACGTTCTCATTGGCTTTACCTTGAAGTTTTAACCAAGCCGACTTTTTATTTCGAAAAAATCCTGGCTTCGAATCCCGGCCTTTTCATGATGGTTTCAGGCTTTTTTTTTCCTTTTTCTTTTTTGGAGAAATGAGAACAAATTCTATCTCAAGAGACAGACGGCCGAGTGTATTGTGGCGACTAGCGGGTTTTATAATGATCGTATTGTCAGGACCAGGTCTATGATAGGGCTGATCATGACTAACACAGTGGGCACGGAGGGCAGAGGGCTCAAAGGGGGTATCAGGAGTATTGCAACCATGTGCTGTCGTAATTCTCGTCTTTTTATCCAGATGGTCAAGTGGATAGCACGCGGGTTGCAACGCACCGGGCCATTTGGCTAGTTGGGTGATTGGATCAGTAGGACTATCGGGGTCCTAACCCAGGTCCTGACAATAGCTGTAATACTTCTAAACTCCTCTATATATCTGATGGACTGAGCCCTCTGCCCTCTGTGTCCACTGTGCTCGCCATCCTCGACGATCTCTTATTACATCTTATAGAGCTGTAGAGCCGAAAACTCATTGTCACGTGATCTAGTCACGTGTTGTTTGTGGTTCGATCGAGCCAGGGTTCGATGGTGCCATCAAAGAGAAGTACATAGAATTGTCAGGAGCAGCCCCGTAATAGAGCTAATCATGTCAGCAATAGGACTCGATGGCTTGCCTAGTCTGACGTGAGGTTGGTGGAAGTTAGTACGGGCGGCCTGACTCCCTGATATTTAGCGGAAAAGGCGTTTACACTGCCGCCGACGATCAATTAAGTTGATAATATTGAATAAAATTTGCTCTTTCTTTCAGCCCTTCTCCTTAATTTTGTTTCGGGCCGCGTAGAAAGGAATCTGACGAATTGATTGCATTCATCGGATAGGCTTTAGGAATTGGCCTTGTCAGGCTCGAACCAGTGTTGTCCTCAAACGGTAATGGTAGGTATTTTACATAAGAACATCTCGGGCATTTGCACTATGCCAGCACCGCCAACTCGTTTTGTTACCTCCTTTGGAGCGTCTATCCTCTTTTGTGCCGTTAGTGATGTTGCCGCCGTGCAGTCGCCAGCTTTCCATCGCCGTGTTGATATGAGGCAAATCCCAGCTTAGTGACGCAAGTAGTGGCAAGCTCGAAACTGAGCCCTCTTCCGCCTCTTTCGGCTCTTTGGCCGAGGACTTCGGTAATTGTGAGGCTGAATATACGCGGCGTGTTTGAACCATGTATACTTCTTTCAGGCCTCCAGCCAAGATGCAAGCTATCACTACGCAGAAATTGCAGAATACAACAAATCTAACACTATGAAAAATCCAACCCCATTTTGTGGTATAATGAAGGTGGCGAAGTCGGTTTCAAAACACTCAATCGCAGTGGCAAATGTCAGCTCTCTACTGAGCAATATGTTGTCAAGGGTAAGCCCTGAAGATGCTGACTATAGAGGCAATATCGGTTGTATATATAAGATGTCTCCATTCCCTCGTTTTTGATAGCACATAAGACAAGTCTCTCGTTCATTACTTTACAGTCATTCAAATCCCGCGTTTCCCTCGTTTTCATTTAGCAATACGAATAGTGTATCTTCCGAAATGTTTTTCACCACACCTCGCTCGATTGCAGCCCTGGGTCTGCTTGCAACTCTAGCTTCAGCTGTCCCAACAAACTACGGTGATGCGGTTCCCATCACAGAGGCAGAGGTTCGCGATCTCGAGAAGCGGGTACAAGGCAACTATCAAGACTACCTTCCCGGCTGCGAGGTCGATCCAAGCTATGCCCCGGGCCAAAGCCACTTTAAAGACGGCGATGTAGGTGACTTGTTCTGTCTCTCCTACACTATGTTCCAAACCTCATGGAGACTTACTGCAGATCGAAAATGCTAACTTGGGGTAATTCAGGGTACTCAGTTCAGCTCTGGCTGTGACAACGGGATGTGGAGGGCAGGTGTGAATCGTTTCCACTGCTGGTAAGGCTTTTCTTGAAACTGTCCTTTGATAGGAGGAAACGAAGGGCTGACTGGTGCGACCAACAGGACCGACTTCTTCCTCGTGAACTGGCAAGCCGAATACATGAACTGGGAGAACACAGGTCAGTCCTATTCAGCTTCCCACATGTGAATACACTGTAACTAATATAACCCACAATTCGCAGGCCAAGTCATCGATTGCGCGACCACGAGCACCTGCAACGAAGTTGTCGTCAACATGAACCAAACCTGCACCACAAACGAGCAGAGCCAGGACAACGGCATCCAAACGGGCTTCGAAGCCTCGCTCCCAAAACTCCTCGGTGAAAAGCTCTCAGTGGGCGGTTCCTTTACCTACACCCACAACTGGTCGAATTCCCAGTCCTTCCAAGTCTGCACCTCGGAATCCAACACTGGGTACGTATTACCTCCTCGCGTCCCAACCGCAAAGCTGACGGCCTGTCCCTCATAGTACCTGCACCTGGGACGATAAGGGCTGCCACGCCATCTGGAAGGCCACCCGGGCGCGCAAGATCTACGGATACTTGCGCCGCTCATGCAACAGCAACCGTGACGGCACCAACATGCCCAACACGAGCGCACGTCCCGATGGCTATTATACCGTGGGGATGCAGGACTTTGATATCTCGGTGCCGGACAACCAGATGATTGGATGTGCTGCTCACTGCAACGATTTGACCTACCCTGACCCGCAGCCCAGTGGACCGGCGCCGTTGACTCCTGTTGGGAATTTGAACTGAGAGCATGGAAGTCTGAACGAGCTGCTATACTTGTGGATATGTACAATACTTGGGTATGGTTCGTTTCGGAATGGCTTGGATCTCGGGTGCATTATAGCTATCTGGTGTTACATATGTTTTTGTTTCAGACTGCCTTGTTTGATTTCACCCTGTCTTCAATTCTTCCTGTTGTTTGAGACCCACAGCTTAGTGTTCACAACATTCGCATCATCGAATATCGCGCTCCTGGGGGCTTCAGAATTTTTGGTGTCATCTTCGGTAGTGTACTTGTAGCTCTACACAGCACTCTTGGGGATTCTGTTGTAAGAATAAGCATGCAGGGAGGGGGCTGTTGCATCTAGGCCTGCCGTCGGGTCCTAGGTCGCCGAACCCGATCCTAAACCGGACCGGGTCGGGTTAGACCCCTCAGACCCGACCCAACCCGACGGCAGCCCTACCTAGTTTCGACACGAAATAATTACTGCTCTGGGCAGAGAAGAAGGCAAAGAACACAATTACTGGCTTTGAGTTCTGGATTCTTGGGTCCTCCAAAATATCACCAGTCCGTACTGAGCGAACGGGGCTTAAGAGCTTGGAAGTAACAACTATGGATGAGGACGAGTTAGTGAGGGCTATCAAGGAATCTTATCTCTTCGAGGTCAGACGAGCTGTGGAAAGGAACATAACCGCGATATCAAAAGCCAACGGAGACTATATTGCAGATGATGAGGGGTTTTCAAGGCTACTGCTTAGCATGGAAGACACGAGGCCTTTTGATTATTCCATACCTGCGGTTGTTGACGAACATGATACGCCGATTCTAGGAGGACACCACCCCAGACCTTTAATACCCTTGCATCACCGCAAAATCCTTGTGCCTCTCTTCTCGTAGAGGTGCAATGATGCTATTGATAGAGACAACGGGACTCGAGGATAAGAACTCCCAGCAATGTTTAGATTCGCTTTGCAGCGACCCCTCATGCCAGAGAGTGAACTTCAGAAGACGCTTGAAGAATTTGGGATCGATCCGACGCTTAGTTTTCTGAGTGAGATGAGGACAGAGAGAACAGCACCTGAGGAGCGACTCAGGCGCCAACTGTACGGACTTGGTCCACTTGCGAAACCTCACGTCAGTAAAAGATATCGCGATGAATTGCCTATGGATCTCAGTCTTCTAAACAGAGATGCAGAAGACACAGGTGTCCAAGGATTCACGACCCGGCAATGCTAGGCAGTGGGACTGAATACTGAGCGGTTCAAGCTCGATGAAGCTCAGATGCGCGAATGCCTCTGGGCACTCTACGACCTCATCCAAGACGGTCTTATCGAGTTTGTCGAAGCTCCACATCGGTATCGCAAATTGTTGGGCCAGGCTAATCTAAGCAATTCCGAAGTGATCGAGCGTCTAAGAGAATTCGGCGTGCCTGAACATCAGATTTCCGACCTAGATGATGATCAACATTCGGCCCAAACCCTTACAGGAATTGAAAACCGTGTAGTCAGCGAAATCGCCCTGTCTGATGTGGTATGTCTGATTAAGGATGTTCTGGACGGCTTACATGTCGATGATACGATTCTACTTAATCTATTGATGAGTCAAAGTAGAAGCGCGGCTTCAAATTGCAGAGGCTATTTGGGAAGAAGTTGCGGGAGCAGACATCATAATAGATCACAAGGCTAGGACCGTCCAAAACGGAGACGATTCTTGAGAACCCGTCAGCTACGAGTTTGCGGAAACCTGCGATAGTGTTCTCAGAGCCGAATTGACACCAGAAGACTCTCTCGCTATGCTGTTAGCCATGATTGGCGAAGACCAACTTACGAGCAGTCAGGAGTCTCACATGCTCTCCAGGTTGGATCCCTCACGGGCAGCAGCATACCACCACCTTCTTGATTCCAGCCCTGATATTGCGCAATCAAGAAACTCTTCTAAAGCTATTCTTTCATCCTCGAATGCAGAAGACCCAGATAGGACACACGTCCTCCAAGACTCGCCTTTGACTTCACCTGCTTCGCGAAAGGGACCTAACTCAGATCTTGATTCATCAGAATGGCTTTTGGATGCTGAGATGTGGCCGCTTGCGCTTACAAAGGACCAGCCAGACAGCCGTATCTCAGCCAATTGTCATGACCAGAGGATAGGCAGAGTGGGCTCTTTTGAAGAGGCTACTAATAAAATTTCCGCCTGAGAAAGTCAACATAATTTCCATGACAATATCCTAGGAGAACATTCGGACTCTCCACTATCTACCAAATTGACGAAAATCATCAATGATTCTGTTCATCTAAACGGTGCTCCCAGGTTAAAGATGCCTCCACCTAACGCCTTGCGGGTCACCCATCCAGTAAAGCAAGGAACTTACAACCACATCTGCCTGTCCGGCAAAGCTTTCTGAACCTTCAATTGCAGATGTATTTCGACCTATCCTAGCTCCTCGGAAAATAAACCAGCCAAAGCTCCCAAAGCGCCGGATGCCCATGTACGGCATTTGGAGAGAATTTGTGCCCAGTGAAAACGTATGGGACGATAAGGATTTATCCTCTTCTCCAGAAAAAGGAACAACAATGGAGATGTTCAGCTTGCCTTTGCAAACACAGAAAGCTCGAGAAATCGCTGTTCAAATCGGGCTTGCTCCAGATTATATCAACGACCAGATCCGCTCTCACATAAAGAGTAGAGTGAAATCGAAAAAGCGTATCAAGTCAAGTATCAATTTTATTTTTCCCTCTCGGAAACGTAAAGCTTCGAGTGGGGTCACTAGTAATCGAGGTTGAGAGAAGTTGCCAAAGCATGACGCTATCCCTGATCTTTACGCTTCCGAGGATGAAGATCATGAGAAGTTCATTCATGATCACTTCACCGCAGAGGTGCTTGAGGAGTCTAGACGTCGTTGTTCCAAATGTGGTCAATTGCAGTGCTCTTGCGGAAAGAGGAAAAGGTCTTCGGCATCGTATAGAGCAGTTAATAAGGCTATACGACCAACCTTTTCACAATTTTCGAATGGTAAGCAACCAACCTCCAGAGAGCAGTCGCCGTCAACCTCGTCATCAGATTGTAGCACGCCGGCATCTTCGCCTGCTTCAGATACCAATGGGAAGCCT
>JAABUW010005516.1_pt1 | contig 16420 bp, 15 predicted proteins | sample 5560081 | NCBI WGS metagenome assembly JAABUW01 (sample SAMN10711882, study PRJNA513363) | rock metagenome | isolation source: Antarctica rocks | place: Antarctica: Victoria Land, Knobhead sud | reverse complement strand
CCTTAATTCGAGCAGCTATGGTGCTCCCACCGATCACTACGACGGCCTGACTCGCTTCATCCTACTCCGCGCCCTATAGGAAGCCTTAGACACCATCCTACTCGTGTTGGAACCCGGGAATGTACAGGACTATCCGGGAACTCGGACCAACTCACACCGTGTTGTACCAGCCAGCCGGTGCTCTACTGTTTCGGCCTTGTTCATAGCTGCATCTTACCTGGAGGATACCCACAGCACTTCGAGACCCAGTCCATTATCTGGACCAGGCTATACCCAGCTTCCTTGGATCATCGTTGCAGTCAGTCGTTCCATGTTGACCTTCCCCTCACAGTCGCTACCACAGACGATACGTACAAAGCTCTCCGTACAAGCTTGCTTCGACCCTGCGTATACACAGCCATTGATGTCCCACCAATAACGGCCTGTATGGATCCACTCTCATCGTTCAATGGACCTTTCGAACGATGACCCCAACGGCGGGCCATGGAGTACGCGCTCTCGAACAACGTTCGAAGGCAGACCAAGCTTCGATGCTCGAACGCCGCAGACACCAACGCGCCTACAGAAGCAGAGATCCAACGCCGGAGTACGAGCGACGAGTCAGTACCAACCTACGGCGTCCTACACCGACGACCATCAAGAGCAAGCTGGTGCGAAGGAGACCAACAAACAGAGAAAAGGGTCTCTGCGCAATGCCGTACGCAGACTATTCGGCAGGAGATCAAGAGAAGTACAGCCGCAGCCTTCCCAAGTATCGCCTCCACGGCATCAATACCACAGAAGCGAGCCATACACTACTCTCGCTCCCCAGCCAGAGGTTCTGGAGGATACCGCTGAGGATGAGGACTTTGCGTACAGGACATTCTCGGCTCCTACAGGGATTCTGCCCTCCCCTGCTGTGTTGAGGACACGATCGCCGTATGCCGTTGAGTTCCCCCAGAGTTCCCGGCTGAAGCCATTGAATATTGGAGATCCATACACTGCTCCGGGAAGCCAGCTCAGGCGGCGGAAGACACTGCCCAGTGTTCGCCTTGCAGAAGCTGAAGCAAAGGCTGTTTCAGTGGCTGCTGTGCCCGAGGAAACGCTAGAAGATGCCGACGAGGACGATACTGAGATTGGTCGCGCAGTGAGCACGAGCGTCGGCGAGAAGAGACGATCGAGAAGTGCAGGAGATCTGAGACATCCGCTTCCACCGCAGGCGCCGAAGCGGAAACGGAGCGACGAGATCAGATACTGGCGGGAAAGCTTCCAGGGGAGCGTCCTCCGGGCGAGTGGATTCACGGTGCCAGTCAGAGAGGAATCCTTGTCTGCCAATGTTGATGAAGAGAGGACTCCTACCGCGAGAGGCGATGATCCGTTCGACAGCTCTATACCGCCCATACCATCCAGTCCGCCGCGACGTTTGCAAGAAACGAGTGGATCTGACTTCGCTTCTCCTTCAGCCTTGGGCTCACAGCTGTCGCAAGACCTGGAAGATCGTGTGGCCCGACTCGAGGCCGGTCTGCGGAGCTTCCGAGGAGAGTTGGCGCAAATTGCCGCGGATCGCAACCGGAGGACTGTGTTGATTGGAGGTATTCCGACTCCCTCACTCCACCGGCGTGCATCGAGCGGAGGCCGTTCAGCAAGTATGCTGGCACAGACGTTACAAGGCGATCTCGGCCCTTCTCCTTATCAGTACGACTATACTGACACTCTTCGCCCGGCCACATCTCCGCCCCCGCCTCGTACACCTCCGGAGCGGCACGTAAGTCCACCTATGCCGCAGCCAGTGCCAGTGAACTCGCGCGAGCCAGAGCACGATGACCCGTTCACCAGCGCTCCTCACCCACCTCGCGCGAGCTCACGGCCTTCGGACAACGTCGAGCTCAGCGCAGGCTTGCTGCCTCAACCACAGCAGCCTCCACAGTATACTTTCCGTTCGCTGTACGCGATGCTGTCTGACGAACGCTCTGCACGCCGTCGCCTCGAGATGCAAATGCGCGGCCTACGTCAGGAAATCGCTGACCTCCACTACCAAGTCTCAACCGTCTCGAACGTGCAAAGTCAACGGAGCAGCTACTACGCCGCGATGGATCCTATGGTCGGCTCGAGTCGACTGCACGCTTTGCTGCGCGACACGGACGAGAGTCCACCTCACACTCGGCGAGCTCGAGATTCGCACGGGGTCGCGATCGATTCCAGAGTCGTGAGCCGATTCAGTGGTTCCGAGAGCGAAGCAGCTGCAGAACCTGAGCTTGAAACACCACACGAGGCCTACATGACGCCGAGAGAAGGACGAGCATTCGATTTCGGCACGCAAGCGGTTGCTGCTTTTAGGCGGGAGAGAGAGGGCGCGATGTTCTAATGACCCAAGGGGGGTTTTTTTTGTTGGCATATTTGAGCTGCTTTTGTACGATACCCAGATTTTTTATGTGTAGCTAATCTTTAACGGTCGGTAGGGAATGGTATATACTGTACGGCATTCTACCCTACCGAGTCCTCGACAAAGCAGCCATAGCTATGCTGGTAAGGCTACGACTTCATGTTCGCGTTTCCGCTCGAAGGCGCGCTGTCCACTGGAGTGCCCTTGATACCCTGCATCCATCGTTAGCACAAACTTGTTCCTTCAAATCGCTTCATTCAAGCAGTACCTTCTCGCCCGGCTGGTTCGTCCCAGCATTATCGATACCGACGTTTGTCGATCCAGAGTCGGACGCCACATTGGCCATGCCAGGGTTCTTGTCGATGGTTTTGCCCTCCGTGTGGCCTGGAGCGTTATCGGCTCCGACACCGTGGGCTGATGAGATGGTAAGTATACAGGAGTCGTTTTAGGCAAGGAAGAGAGGTGGATGTACTTTCTGCTTGTTGCTTCTGGAACTTCGCACTCGCTTGCTGGCCTCCACTGCGTTGATTGTTAGCTGGGTTGATCGGATGAGGCACAGATGGAAGCTTACGGTGTTTTCGACATGATGAACGTTTGCGGAGATTTGTTGTATTATTGATGAGTATATCGTGTTGGTTCGAAAGAGTGTCGTGTGACTTCTACATAAATGCGATGTCAAGGTGGATTCAACTCCGTCTGATGCGTCGAGGACGTCACCAAACTATGACCCTGAGACTGGTCACGTGGGAGACACAATTGAGTTTGAGCATGTCAAGGGACTGTGTCGATCTATCGCGTGAGCATATCTCTAGATCTCTTTGCTGCCAGAGGGCGACAGCAGCAACCCTTCCACTTCTCTCTCGCCACCTTCATTGCTCATCACGTCTTCCTCCCTCCTGATACAAGTTCAAACGGTTGACTCGATTTTGCTCTCATCGTGCTTCTCGTCGTTCTTCTCGCTCACTGCTCCCGACCCATGGTGGGAGTCCTCGTGCAGTGCGTTCGCCTCAATCTCCGAAGTCAGGGGAATACGACCAGACTTGGTGAGTTGCAGAGCGTTCTCGGCGATCCTTTGTTTCTCCTCCTCGCTGATGCCATACCAATGGCTAGCCACGTGAGATTCATCGCCGAAGAGCGTCCCGATTTCCTCCAGAGTACGCCCTTTGGTCTCCGGGAACTGGTGCAGGGGTGTTAGTTGTGTCAGACGACAGGAGTAATGGAGTGCTTACGAAGAAGTATATCAGGACAATGTAGACGACTGATGGGCAGATCAGGACCAGATAGAATCTGTGGAGTGTGTCAGTCAGGATAAAGTCTCCGTGGAACGTCGATGCTCACTTCCATCCGATGTCGTTCAGGGCCACCGGTGCAGCTACCAGAGCGACCTCCGAGGCCAAGTAGAAGAACGACAGGCCAAGAGCGGTGCCCTGGCTGCGTATATGGTTCGGCCAGATCTCGCTGACGTAGACGTACTGTGTAGCTACAGGTCAAACGGAAAAAGGATCAGCGAATGTCTCAGACAAGGTAGGGTTTCGTCTATTAGTCTTTTACCGTCGACGAAGAAGCACCACCAGACGATGTAGAACCAAATGAAGAAGACTATGATCTGTCAGCCGAGTACAGTCGATCGGAAGTTCGGCATCCTGTCTCACCAGCGGCATTCAAAGCGGCCTTGTTAGACGATCCGAGGAACTCAGCAGTGAGTGCAGCCTCGAATATCAGCGATACAACACAACCCGTCGCTCCTATGAGCAGGAATGTTCGCCTCCCAAATCGATCAACGTACAACGCTGTCCAAGTGTTACCAATGATGGTGAAGGTGGTCCAGCAAGCGTTGAGCAGCAATGGGCGGAAGCCGAGCAGACCGAGCGATGAATAGATCAGGACGCCGTAATTGGTGATGACCTATTACGCGTGAGTAACGGTAACTGCCCGACTCGACATCGTGCAACTCACAAAGATTCCCAAGAACTGGTCTCCCCACATCAACAGACCGGCCACGAAACATCGCTTCAGATTTGGCTTCGTGCGGAAGATCTCTAGCGTCCGTTTCGGGAACGTCTTGTCCAGCTCGTATTGCTTCTCGATGAGGTAGAACTCTTGCCTGGCCGCAATGTGATCTGGGTCGTCTGGACGGCCATGGAGGCGCTTCATAACTTCGAATGCTTCTTCTCGCCTATCTTGGCTGAGAAGCCACCTTGGACTGAAGGGTATGAATCCACTGCCAGCCAGGACGATCAAAGGGGCCACGATTTGCATTGCAAGCGGGAATCGCCAGGAGAAGGTCGCGCTGGGCGAGTCTGCCGGAAAGAAATAGCAGGCAAATCCCAGCCATCCAGCAAGGGCGTACCCGAAGGCATACATAATGCCGGTAACAGACATCTGTGGAGATAGCGAAGTCAGGAGTTGTGTGGGATACGAGGAACTAGACCTGTCGGTAACATACCATAGCGCCACGAGTCTCAGCTGTGGCGACTTCGCCTTGGTACATTGGAACGACAACGGCGAGAATGCCAGCTCCGATGCCAGCTACGACACGGCCAGCGTAGAACATGCCAATGCTGACGCTACCTGCGCATAGTGCACCGCCGATGATCAGGATGAAGCAGCCAAGTTGTATCGTTCGCTTGCGGCTGTACTGGTACAGCGGAAGCTTATGGTAAGCCTATCGCTGACTTGTGTGGAGGGCGAAGCCGTACCTTGTCTGCAGTATAGGCCGACGTAAGGCATCCGAGGATGGCTCCAGCCGAGTTGACACCATTTAGCCCGCCGATCTCATTCTGAGTGAAAGGTTGTATCGTCAGCGTTCCAGGCTCTCAAGTTTCGGTCGGAGAACATACATACCGTGGTACGAGAGTAGCCAGGCTTACCCTGCGGTGCTAGACCGAAGTATGTGTAGACTGTGTAGCGTTAGCAGGAGTGTTCGGCATTCGTCCAATGGACAGCGTAGCCCACTGCCTTCGTTCCCTTGTGCTCGGAGTATTGCAATGTTTACTTACAGTTTGGCTGGCCGACAGTCGATCCGATAATAGCAAGTCCATAAGCTGTCGAGAACGTTCCGAGAGCAACGAACACGACAACCAAAAGGTTGTAAGTGTTGACAATATGCTTCCCTCCTGATCCCAACATCTTGGCGGTGTAAGGGGACAAGAGTAGAGGTTTGGAAACGGGGCTCCCTACAGATCGAGGAGGTGTATGCTGAAGAGCATGAGGAGTGAGAAAGAGGGAAACATCTTCATGACCTCGGACCTCAAACCGAGGTCAGCAAAACGCCTGTCTCCTCTCCGGTAAGGACCACATGTCGTGTTGCCGACCCCGTGGGAAAGGAGGAAGAAGATTGGAGAGTTTCTCATCTTGCGGGGCTCCACGAGTCAGCCATGCTCGCAAAGATTCTGGGGAGCAGCATGATCGTTGCCCGGATGGTACGGAGCGATTGTCAGCAATCATACGTGGTCTTAGGGCCGGTTTAATGCCGTAGACATCGTGTATCGCGACCATCGCCATATCTCACCTCGCAACGTGCAGACGCCAGGCTGTCAGCATATCTTCAAGTTTAGACTCCAGCATATTGTTTCGTAAATGGTGGCTGAAGGCCAAGTCCAGTGTGATGTCTTGTCTAGCACAGAAGAATTGCAGAGCCTCAAAGCCTCAAAGCTTGAAGGAAGCCGACATCGCTCCTCTGAGTTCCCAAGCTGGTAATAAAGGAGTTGTAGGTACATATCTTCATCTTGCAACTTGTTGGGCGGTTCCAACGTTTCTCTTTGATCGTAAGTTGTTAGACTAAACGATGATATCGTTAGCCAAGTCAAGCTCACTTCGACACCTCAGTCGAGCAACAATACACAATCAGCCAGCACAAATTCCAATCCTACGTCTGATGTCTTCCCATCATGGACCATCCAGCGAGAATCTCGCCCGGCTTGCTGCTCGCATACCAAAAGGCACATGGGATACTCACATGCACTGCGTTGATCTGGAGAAGTTCCCGGCACCCAAAAAGGACAGCCCTTACAAGCCATCATCTCATACCATACAGGAAGCCCGCGATTTCCTCTCAAAGCTCGGGATCGAGAAGATGGTGATCGTCCAACCATCGTTCTATGGCAACGACTACGACTGCACCCTGGACGGCCTGCAGCAAATCGGCTCAAAGAATGGTCGCGGAGTGGTCCAGTTTGATGTAGACACGACGTCCGAAGACCAGCTGCGCAAGTGGCACGACCAGGGTGTTCGTGGCGTGCGGCTCAACTACAAGAGCGTCGGCACGAAGCTTGAGAGCACATCGCTTGCCGCCCAGCTGCACAAGTACGCCAAAGCGATCCGGCCGTTCAACTGGGTGATGGACCTCTACATCGCCATGGAGGATATTCCGCTACTTGAACCAATCGTGCCGGAATTGGGTGATGTGAAGATCTGCATCGCCCACTTTGGCCATCCGAGCGATGCTTCGATCTCTACGGCGCAGTCGAGCGAGGTTATGCCCGGGTTTGCTTCGCTGATCAAACTGCTGAAGCACGACAATTTCTGGGTCAAGGTATCAGGAGCATATCGACTGCATCGGGATCCTCAACATCCTTTGGTCAAGTCTATAGGTCGATCTGTCCTGAGGACAAGGCCGGATCGATGTGTCTTTGCCACAGATTGGCCGCATACGAGGTTCGAGGATCTTGATGTCACGCAGTATCTGCAGGAACTGTTCAACTGGTGTGAAGCTGAGAACGTGCCAATTGAGCAGATATGTGTGAAGAATCCAGAGGAGCTGTTTGACGCCAAATCATGAGCCGGGATGCACTGCTAGAAAGTCGATCTGGAGCATGTTTGAACAGGGCTGGCGAATCGGATGAGCCCTGGACCATGGAGCGCACAGGACCTTAAAGCTCACAAACACCTGCTATACATGCGCATGTTTGCAAGGAGTCAGCTGTCTGAAGCAAGCAGACCTCGAGTACACCGCAAGCTACACTTGATGACTGCGCTCCATGCACACGATCAAGCATGCCCCGAAGTCACATATCTGGGACGGACCCGTGGTCAGCTTGTCGCCATGACTGCGACGATGATCATAGCAACAGCACAGGACCATTTTTGAAGGTGGTAATACTGATTAGGTACTAAGTAGCTCGTCGGCCAAACGGTCTCGACGTATGCAGAGAAGAACGCCGCTTCAAGCTGCTGTCTCATGGCCTGTGCCCATCACGAAATTCCGATGCCGCTCGAAAAGTGCCACGCTATGCACTTGTAACAAACGCCATTGCTGATGCATGGTATCATATGCCCGTTTCCGATCTCCACAGAATCACCTCCCAATTGCCATCGTAGTACTCTCACACTTGTACCGTGTCGAACTTATGCCGCGTTCTTGAACTCGTAGCCGCCGATGGTGATGGAGACGAAGTTTGATGGTCTGTTGATCGAGAGTCTGTTAGTGATAGCCCCCATGAACGTCGCTAAAAAAGCGGTATCAGTATTACTTACAGCTTCGGCTTCGGCAGCAGAGCCTTCTGCTGATTCAGAGTGTGGTCGAGCGCGAGCGCGTCCTTGGAGAAGTCTTGTGCTGGTTGGCGCAAAGTGTGCATTGCGCTGTAGCCGAAGAGTGTAAGGCCAGAGGCCACGGAGGCGATCTTGAGGGTGGCAGACATTGTTGGGTTCGGTGTTTGTGTGAGGGTGTAAAGAGCGGTCGGTGATATGTTTTATATGCGATGGGACGTCGTCTGCGTGTTGACTCCGAGGTGACTGCTGAAGCGACTGTGATACGACTCGATTCGACAGATCTTGAACTTGAAGGTGATGATGAGATGAAGAAGTCACGACAGCGATGAGAGGGATCGTCCTTATATTTTACCTGAGCACGCACATCCCTCTATACAGGCTGATCTGCACTGGGTTCAACGCCCCAACGCGCCCGTCGTGGAGATAAGACTTTGAAGCACAGACAGCACGACGGGAAGTTGAGGGATGCTGTTGGCTGTTTGCCTTCGACCGTTGCGCGCCCAGATTTGACCTTTTCGTGTCGCCACTTTTTTTAGAACGGCGCGGCAGATTTCGACAGGGTTGGGGACTGCCGCAGATCCGATCGTTGACAGGAACAGGCAATCCGTGCCTAGAATGACTTCCGCAAAGGTGGACTTCCGCAAGGCAATAGGCGGTAAGAGCCCGAATAGGAAGGTGTGCCATATGTTTTCAACAAGTTTCTTGCGATGGCGGTGAACCTCAATTTTACCCGGCCATTTCCATGCTGTCTGATGTATGAGCAGGATCGCTGCTCGTGCCCATATATTGTCGCGTCCCAGGGCGGGGACACGCAACTGGATCTTACGTCGGAGCGCTGCTGAGTCTCGGGACGACAAGGAGACCAGATCGCATTGGCTATGTCGGCATCTAAGGGGCGAAGTATCAATGACATCGAGAGCGAAAGCTTGCCGCCGAGACTGGAGCAATGTACGGCCAAAGACCGTAATGGAGCCGGTATTATACTAGGAGACCACTGCCACGGTTTCGTAACTACGAGGTGTACCTACGCACTCTCTGTCCCTGGCAGTAGCGAACAACAGGACTCTGGTAGTAATAAGCAACGATGTAAGTGCCAAGCAAGTAAGCCCGAAGCAGGCACAGAGCGGCCAGAAAGAACTTGGTGAGGCATCCAGCCCTTCTCACACCCCTTGGAGCGGTCCAGAGTCGGCACCGCCGGAAACCCACCTGCGCTGCCTTGCAAGACGTGATCACAAGCAGTGTGGGACTTCGCATCGAATTCGCATAACACATTCGAAGTGGTACAACAAGCCAACCAGCAACGGGCATTCGGTGTTTGTTGGTTCACCCGACCATGTTGACGGAACAGGTCCACGACAGGCTTACATCTGAAGGAAACGGAGCAGTATTGTACCGGTGGCCTGCCGGGATGCGCTCCTGGATGACAATCGAAACGAGTATGTAAAGTGGACATGGCTTGCTAGCCACGGCCAACTTAGAGGAACGCACCCACTTCTACAAAATTTCAAGTCTGTTTCCAACACAACGATTCAAGGCCATTCATGTGTGCGGGCATCAGAGAGGCCTTGCGGTTCGCATCCATATGGAGAAGGGGACGGATATGTACGATGTCGTGATCGTTGGTGCAGGTAAGTAATTTAGTCTCGTCCGTTGCGGTGGCAATGAGCATCTCAAGTTTCTCATGTCGTTGATGTAGGCATATCCGGCATCAACTTCGCATACCGCTTGCAGGAGAGGAACCTTGAACTCACTTATACCATCCTAGAGGGTCGACACGAGGTAGGCGGCACTTGGATTTGTTCAAGTACCCCGGTAAAGCACCATCCTTTGTGCATGTTACTGCCAGCTAATAGATGTATCTAGGTCTCCGCTCTGACACCAGCCTGTACACATTCGGCTTCTCTTGGCGACCATGGAAGGAAACCACATCCATCGCTGAAGGCCACCTTATCACGAAGTACCTGAACCAATCTGCACAGGAGAACGGGATCGACCAGCACATTCAATGCAACCGCCAAGTCAATGCCGCTCGCTGGTCCTCGGAGCACAAGATGTGGTCGTTGGACGTCACAGGGAATGGCGCCGAGAAGACCTACCGCTGCCGGTTCATGATACTGTGTACCGGTTACTACGACTATAACGAGGCTCTCGACGCTTCCATCCCTGGCATTAAGACATTCCGAGGTCCTGTGGTTCATCCGCAATTCTGGCCAGAGGACCTCGACTACTCCAAGAAAGACGTTGTCATTATAGGAAGTGGTGCTACGGCAGTCACATTTCTACCAGCGCTGGCCGAGCAGGCTTCGCACGTGACGATGCTGCAGCGCTCGCCTGGCTATATACTATCGATCCCTCCTCAAGATGGCGTTGAGAAGTTCATCTGGAGATGGTTCAGGCCTGCTATGCAAGATGGACTCTTGTGGCTCAAGTGGTTGCTGCTGCCCTTTATCTTCGTATTTTGCCGACTCAGATATCCGTTCCTGCGTGATCCACTGACTGACCGAGTACTCACAGGTCAACATGTTCTACTACTTGCCCTCCTTCGCTCGGAACTTCATGCGCAAACAGACAATGGCGCAACTGGGCGATGAAATGGCCCTCGATCCGCACTTCACGCCCAAGTATGAGGTCGGCGAACAAAGACTGTGCTTCTGTCCCGACAGCGACTTCTACAAAGCTCTTCGAAGTGGCAAAGCGTCCATTGAAACCGACGTTATCGAATCTGTTACCTATGATTCCATTAGACTGATATTGGGAGGGAACTTCACCCCTATATTATCATCACAGCTACCGGTCTCAAGCTACAAATCGCCGGCAGCATCGAACTCACTGTAGACGGTAAGCCATACGATCTGCCGAGCAAGTACGTCTGGAAGGGCGCTATGCTACAAGACCTGCCGAATTGCGCCTTTGTTATAGGTTATGCAGACGCTGCCTGGACGCTTGGTGCAGATGCTACTGCGCAGCTTATTACTCGCATCCTTAGACAGATGCGTCGTGAGGGCGTCGTGGAAGTGCGACCACACATGACCAAGGCCGACAAGAAGACCATGCAGGAGAAGCCACTTCTACGTCTTAGCAGCACTTATATCACCAAAGGCGGACAAGTTCTGCCTAGAGCTGGCGATCGTGGGCAGTGGGCAGTCAGAAGCTATTACTTGAAGGACATCTTGATCGCTTGGTTTGGTGATATCAAGTCTAGCATGGTCTGGGTGAAGGGTGCATAGACCTTTACCCAGTTGCTTTGAAGATGTTGAAAAGGATTCCGCATGCTTCCGAATGCTGACCGTGCATCCTCTACCATGGCAAGCAAGTTGTCGCAGCTGGACAGAATGCAAGAGTTTAGGAGTCAATACCTGTGGCCGCCGAACCGATGCCGAATCATGTTTTACATTCTGCTTACCTTTGGATTCTCGATCGTCGACAGATCGTTCGGAAGGACGTCGTTAAGAAGCCTGCATATTCTTAGGCACTCCGTGACTATGAAGGCTCAAAGGCGCAGTACCATATCATCGTGTCCGAGTCAGATAGATGCTCAATACGCAAACAAACAGATCTGCTCTGGAACGAGGCTCACGCCAGCATCACAAAACCGACTTCAATGGAGTGGCATCGGTCTATACACAGTTGACTTCTCTAATTCCAAAAGGTACGTAGCAGCGAGCATCGTCAAAAGCTCACACGCTCTTGCTCTTGGTGGCTGAAGCTTCCGCTACCCCAACAACGATCTTCCCAACTGTTCGGCCAGAGGTCAGTCTTTCGAAAGCTTGCTTAGTCTGTTCGAAGGGCACGACCTGATCTAAGACCACCTTCACCCGCTTCTCCGTAACCCAGTCACGAATCTGCTCAAGCTGCTCGAGCTTAGGCTGTCCGAATATCTGGGTCAAAGTCCTTTGACCTCCACCCATGAAACGCGGGAGCAGCTTCATCGATAAGAACGGCACCATGAAAGACGCCGTCATGTTGAAGGGCAGTACGATGTATGGTGCACCTTCACTGGTGTACTCGTGCGCTTTCCAGTAGAGCTCTGGGTTGGTGAAGACGTTGTCAAGCACCAGATCGAACTTTCGCACCTTCGCTGCTTCCTTGAGGTCGTGAAGCAGAAGGCCTTCGGTGTAGTCAATGACTTCCGCGCCTAGAGAGCGGCAGAGCTCGGCGTTGCGGCTGGAGCAGGAGACGGTGACTTTGTGGCCCATCGCTTTTGCTATCTGGATCCCGAAAGTGCCAGTTCCGCCGCTGCCGCCATTGATGAAGATGCGGCGGTTTGGCTTGATGCGCGGGAAGATGGATTGGTAGGCCGTAAGTCCGGCGATGGGGATGGCCGCTGCGTCGGTGGGAGACAACGGTCCGATCGAAATTGCATGGTCCGTATTTGCAATGCCATAGTCTGCGAGCATGCCTCCTGCGAAGATGTTCTTTGCTGAGCCAAAGACCACATCGCCCTTCTGAAAGAGGTCGTTCGCGGGTCCTTGTACAACCTCACCAGCGAAGTCTGTTCCTGGGGTCGCTGGCTTCGAGATGGCGAAGGGGTAGAGTATCGACTCCGCAGGTCTGTGATCGACAGGATTGAGGCCTACTGCTAGTACTCGGATGAGCATTTCTTTGGAAGCTTTGACTGTCGGAACGGCGGCATTTGTGTTCAGTCTCAAGTTTGGAGTGATGCCACCACCATTGCTGGAGTATTGCCAGGCCCTCATGGTTGATGCGATAGTCATGATCCCGGACCGGTATGAGGCAATTCCGTCGGAGAAAAGACGTCTCCAGGGCTCGACGCTCTTGGTATGGGTTCGATGAATTTAGTTTGTTTGGTTGAGTTTTACTCCTTCCTCTTCGCAAAGCAGCTCCACTGATTACATGTATCGATCTTAGGTATTGCGGACGGCACCAATCTCCCTGACCTCAGTTAGGATGACAGCCGCGGGATAATAGACCATCCGACCAGTGTTCTCGACCATCTTCATCTGGAACGCTTGACCATCGCACATGTTCGTGGGTGCTGGAATGCGTGGGGTGGGCGCTTGCTTTGCTTGCTGGAAAGCTGGAAACCCCGAATCCCCGGTACAGTTGCATTGCGAGATGTCGTTCGCTTCAGCATCTGCTGTTTAGGAGGCTGGGCAGCTTATTGACTATACCGCCGTTCGTATCCATGACGGTTCGTTGGCTGTGCCCGGAGAATGCTGTTTGGGAGATATCGAGCGGACCAAATGTTGATTGCCGTTGAAACGCTCCGTGACCGACATTGACCGAGCTCAGAGGCAGTGAGATGTGGTAACAGTAACAGATCATGAGGCATACTATTTGTTGTGGTGAAGAGCGTACAACTTAAGAGTATTGCGGGCGCGTAGTAGATGTCAGGACTCACGGTATCTTTGTTTCAGCACAGGATGTTGACATTGGAGGACACCGCACTCAACGGCATACCTATTGGACGCCAATGCGTATGATTGTTAGTCGATATGCTTCGGCGATGCAGAGCCGCGGATCAACCAGATCTACCATCCGACCTCCGCCCCATCGTACTGGTAGAACTTCCCATTGTCGCTTTCCTTCAAGCCGTTCACAACCTTCAGCATCCCTCTGATACTCTCCTCCTATAAACGAGGTCAGCGAATCCACACAACATCATACCTGACAACAACTCGAACTCAAATCGCCTGATCTCCACCCATCCTCGTCTTCACCCACCCCGGATCCATACAGATCACCACACAACCCTTACCCAACTTCTCCTTCAGCACACCACTTTGGTGCACCGTCAACATGTTTACTCCCGCCTTCGAAATGGAATACGGAGCACACTTCCGCGGCGAGATACCAAGAGACCTCGTCATGCTGCCGAGTCCGGGAGTCATGTTCATGATTCGTACATTTTCAGCCAGAAGACCTTGTTCCAGTAGGATAGAAGTAAGGTTGGCCGGCCCAATAACGTTGATGTCGAGTTCGCGATGAAGATCGTCTGCGTGCAGGTCAAGGCATGTCTGTTGCGGGACAGAGTTGACAGCGGCGTTGGCGAGTAGGAAGTCGATCTTGCCACCGTTGAGGTGTTTAAATGCTTCCGAGGCGGATGAGGAAACGGAGCTCTTGTCTGAGACGTCGCATTCGAGGATGTGGGTGTTGGACGAGACGACTTTCTTCAGGTCGCTGGTGTCGGCATTGGCGCGGGTGGTGGCGAGGATGGTGTTGGAGGAGTCCTGGGCGATTTGACGGATGAACTCGAGACCTAGGCCTCGATTCACGCCGGTGATACAGTAGACGGGCATGATGGGTGCTGGTGGTTAGGTTTGGGTGGAAACTCGGAGAACAGTTGTATGAAGTGGTTCTTGTATGCACCGATCAAGAGTAGAAATGCAAAAAAGTGACAATGACAAAGATGGTGTGAATCATGGGTTTACAGAGAGCTTTTTCTCATGCGTGGTTTATCATGACGGTGTTTTTGATATACCTGCCTAAAGAAGCTCTCTGTGTGCCGGCATTCGGGTAAATGAAGCTTTTTAGCCGGTCGAAAAGAGTCCAGTGAACGCGATGCTGTCAACAGGCGACTTACCTTCGAAACGTCTTTTGATACCAAGACTGGGCTCCAACCATGCAAGCAAGTCTTCGGTGCCGCTAGCTTTCACTCCGCAGTTGAACGAAGGATTGCTGCTCACTCGTTCTCCACAAACCTCAAGAGACTTCCTTGGGTGTCCCAGGATTCTCTGTACTTCTTTGCAGCCTCGACTGCTGCGTGTGGAGGTGCCATCAGAGATGCGGCGTCCTCGACTTTGTCAACCCTGGGGGCTGCATCAGAGAGAGATTTCCTCCTTCCGGCCTGGCGTACTCGCTTCCATTGCAGTGTGTATCGCAGGCTATCGTGCTCCTCCCCTGTCTTCTCTGGCTTCGTTTTGTCCCTTGAGTGAAGCCGCACCGCTCTCTTCTCAACGGGAAGCTGGAGGACAAAGCCAAACGGCCCCAGACGGTCATGCACACTTGCTCTATGCTGCTCCATCACGCCCGTCGCCTCCAATGCTTCCACTATGCTTGCAAGCTCTACGGCTTTTGTGGCAAAGGACTCTACCTCCAGCCGGAAAATTGGTACCGAGAGACTGGCCACGTCTCGAATGAACGAACGTATGTGATCCTTGATTGGCAGACCGCGGGGTGCTCCTCTCCTGTCACAGTGGAAGACCGACAACGTGAAGAGTGCCGGGACGAAGGCTGAATGCCTTACAGTCCTAAGCAAGCGGTATGGCCGACTCAAGTCTTGTAGCGCCGTAACATGATGCCAGTGAATATGCTGAAGATTACGCTTGGCGGTCGGGGTAAGTGACTCGAGGAATGTCGCATGGCGGCCAAATATACCCGCGGCATGTATGTGGGTGGAGTTCGAGCCAGCAGGTTCCAGCTCGGTCCGGCTGACGTTGAAGTGGTGAACGGCTTGTCGCATAGGGAGAGCGTTTGTTTCCAGCCAGATAAGGCGGCACGTCTTGAGGAGGGCTGTGTTGTGCTTCTGTCGGATCCACTCGCTAGGAACGTGATTGTGTACGGAGCATTGTGTGTTGAGTGTGGGATCAGTAATTTTGTCTGTTGCAGTGGCGTAGGAGAAAATCAAGTTGCGGATCTCGGCGGGGAGTCGGAATAATGGAGATTGTCGCTGTTGATGGCATCTGGAGGATTCTCCCAAGCCAGTCGCGATGGTGACCTGCTGCTGTGTGATATCTTCAACCTCCGCTACTGAAGTGGTCGGTGATGCCATGGTTGCGAATAGACAGTCGTCTAAACGTGGTGCACGCTATGATCGCGGCGTAAAGGGCAGCAAGCAGCTGCTACGATGCTGGTGAGTTACCAGTCCGGGTTGTACAGTGGTGTTTCTTGAAGGGCCCCCCCCACGTGACTTGGTGGAATCTCAGAGCCCTGTAATACGACGAATGGCCGAGGACTAAGGGCGACGAGTCTACGTAGCCTTACTAGTAGTAAAAAGTTGCTATTCAAAAGCCGGAACGAGCAGAGAGTGACCTCGCCGTCCTCGGGTGACCTTCCTAACTGAGCCGGAAGTCACGTGGGTGGGGGCCACTTCAAGAAACCCACGGTACCAGGCCCTGCCGTCCCTAGGCGCCAGAACGCCTAATCGAGACTAGCTTCCCAAACAAAGTGTCCAAACCTGGACTTCACTGAAGTGCTTGAAAAAGGGACAACGGCATAACATGGCGCGACACAAGTCCGAGGTCAGTGACGAGGTGATGAATGGCAGGAGCAAAGCATGAAGCAGTCGCGCCGTGCAGAACGCAGCAGTGGCGGGCTTCGTAAGGCTGGCGTTGCAGAAGCACGGAGGATCTAGTTAGACAAAATGCAACACTTTTCTCGAACCGCCCTTTTACCTATGCCTCTGCGTACAATGCCCATGACTTGGAAATGTATCAAATTCAACAGCTTATCAGACTTGCCAGATCATCTCTGACCCGATCATCGTGCCTGTGACAGTCATAGGACGATGCCGTCTCCATGTATATTGTACGACTTAGGTACCGTCCTGGCGTTTTGCATGATCGCATCGCTCGTCAATTGAGACCGAGCGTGGTTAGGGGTTTCCCA
>JAABUW010005510.1_pt1 | contig 16426 bp, 21 predicted proteins | sample 5560081 | NCBI WGS metagenome assembly JAABUW01 (sample SAMN10711882, study PRJNA513363) | rock metagenome | isolation source: Antarctica rocks | place: Antarctica: Victoria Land, Knobhead sud | reverse complement strand
AACAACCCCAAGCAGGGGTGGGGGGGCGGCCCTGAAGACCCAATTCAACACTTGTCTGCGTGTGCGATGCATGCTTGTCAGATGGCATGGCCTGACACATGCTGTATATATATGTATAGACACAGGCTGTTACTGAGCATTGCACAACGCATCCCATGCCGTTTGTGTTTCTGTTCACTGCATATGTCACATTGGCATGCGCATGATGAATTTGCTGCACATATGCTTGACCATCTGCTCCGCAGTACAACAGCGTACTAATGTGCCTGTGCCAGCTTCTGATGCATGACTGAATTATAACTCTGAGACCATGCTGCTTTTGCCCCAGGTGTTGTGGGGGTGTGCAATTGGGACTTTACAACTTCTTGCTAGCTAGTCAATACGCAGCTGGCTTCATCATGTCAACACTCACTGACAACAGACATGACTTCATGTCAGAGCCTATGTAAGAACACACAGACGATATAGCTAGGTGGCAGCCATACAGAGAGGCATATTTGGGCAATGCAGCTGCACATTGCAATTGTTGTGATGCAAGCAACTGCAGCTAAGGCTGCATGAGCTCACAATACTCTGTCCACGTATAAGATGCGCAGCATGATGCTTCAATGCATGCACCAAATAAGGGAGCTGCAGTCGTTGCATGCATATAAACAGGCAAATAGGCTGTCAACCCTTGCTGCACAAATGAGTAATGTTCACATGGTGGGACTTGCCCAGTCAACAGGCTTCTGCAGCACTGCTACCAGCTTAGCTTCAGCAGATCCTGCTTCTGGAACAACATTGTACCTCCAGGCGATCAGCGGTGGAGCAGACACCATGATTGACTCCAGTCTCCCTCCTGACAGCCCAAACTTCACGCCTCTGTCGTACAGCAGGTTGAACTCAAGATACCTTCCTCGCCTCAACAGCTGCCACTGTCGCTGCTCATCTGAGAAAGGCATTGCTTGTCTCTTTGTTGCAATGTCCCTCCAGCTTGACAGAATGCCCTCAGCAATATCCTTCACAAACTGCAGCAGCAACAGCTTTGTGATTGATGATGTGAAAAGCCCTGAGGAGGAAACTTGGCAGACTGCGTGCACCAGCAACTGCGACACCAGCTGCAGCTGTGTGGTGGCCTAAAATGCACATGGGATCTAGCCACACTGAACATCTTATCCTGTGAGCAGCTTAAGCAGCATCTTTATTGAGTGCATGACCTAATCTGGCAGTCAGTCCCACAGCTTCTGCAGAACTTGCAAAACGGAGTGGTCCTGTGTGTGCATTGGTTAGCCACTTGGCTTTGGCAGCAAAAGTACAAACATGCTGTCACCCACTAGCCCATTCTATGCACTATGCATGTACAGCAATCAATAATGTTCTCAAATTGAATCAGGCCAGAGCTGCAGACACCTGACACAACTATGCAAGCAGCAAAGCACATATAACGGGCAAGGGGATGAGACGGAAGAAGGCAGGGCAGGGCAGGGCAGGGCAGGGCAGGGCTGGGCTGGGCAGGGCAGGGTCGGTGGTCTTGAGCAACATAACGGGGTCATCAAGCTAGAACGAGAACTTGTTTGACTGTAGGTTGCTGAACCAATTTGTACAACGGCCTCTAATCTGGTTCAGGGGACTAAAACACACCTGTGAAACATCAAATGGAGCATCTTTGGCTTCCAAATCATCAAAGAAGATTCCGCCAATGCCCCTGTGCTCCTGTCTTGCAGGAATATAAAAGTAGTCATCGCACCAAGCCTTGTACTTGGGGTATAGATCAGTATGGTGCTTGTCACACGTAGCTTTCCAGAAGCTGTGGAACTGGCATGCATCTTCTTTGAAGAGGTAAGCCGGTGTTAAGTCACAGCCGCCACCATACCAAGCCTGTCCCTCTACCTGCAGAGTATGTGTGACACATTGTTGGCAGAATAGGGGATTGGGAATTAACGGCCTTGGGGACCCAGATCATGATCAAGGGAGGGGGTGCGGGGAGGGAGGTCAATTGCCCAGAAGGTGTTGCTTCTAGAATTTGTGTACATAGCAAGAGTAACCCCCCAGGCTGTTGTCAAGCCACAGCTTTGCCATGCCAGTTGCTTCCTAAGCCCTAAGGCAGTCACAACACGCACTTTGCACCATGATTTATCTTTGTCAACCAGAGTTAATCGTGGGGCAAGACTGGCTGTTGTCATATTTGTTCATGATCTTGATATTGTAGGGGAATAGCAGCATGCATGCAGAGCAGTGTTGCAAATGATTGTGCATGATTTATGGAGCAGCTCCGGGTCCTCTGCAGGAATGTGTTACTCAGCTGGCATGAGGTCAGACCCCTCCCCCACAGGGGACTAAGCCTGGGCCCCTGCGTGTACACATATACGCACCACAAAGCGTAATGTGCGCTTGTCGGCATATGCATTGTGCAGTGACTTCAACAAGTTGCTGAGCTCATCACAGGTGGAAGACACTGACGCCCGTGAATGCAAATAATGATTCTCCATCAGCAGAGCAATACATAGCATGTGAACACATGTATTGGTTCATAACAGGCTACCATGGCCTGCAAGCATGGCTTGGTAGCACATACTGCTTTGAATCACAACATGTCATGGGCACAAGATCTGTTTGCAGGAAGCAACATACCTGGAAAAGTCTGACATCTGCTCTCAAAGTTGGAACAAAGGGGTTAGCAGGGTGAAAGACCAGGGAGAGTGCTGCTGCTGAATATGATTGTCCTCCTGCTTGATGAATGCCCCTACCTCTGCTGCTCATTGCCATTGCTCTCTCTGGCGTCAACGTGCCTTGCACCAAAGAGATGTTGACGGCTCCCTGCACTGGCAATTAAAGGGTGTGATCCTGATGCCGTACCAACAGTGCAATTTTTGCAATCACATACCTTCTCTAGCAGGCAGCCGTCTTGCATGACGGCTGTGATGCCACTTCGTGATGGCGCTGTTGCCCATTTGTCTATTAGAAAGGTCTGGCCGCTGCTTTCCAAGCTTTCTGCTTCCTGTGCAAATGCATGCATGCTCTGGATTGACCTGCAACTGCTGAGCCTTGTGCCTATCGCTGTGTGTTTATGGGGCGAGGATGTACCTGAATAATGATTTGCTGAGTCTTGAGCAAAAGTTGATGGAAGTCCTGAGCGGAATCAGGGCTTGCGGCGGATTGTGCTCCATCTGACTTCACTGCACTTGAGATGGTCTTACACTTGCAGAAAAAGCCGTATTTGCGGCTGGGTGTCAACTTCCTGCCATAAGGATACCTCGGCGAACAAGAAAGCGGGGTTGCTTTGCCGCTCAGGAGCATGTGTGAAGCTCTATCGGGCTCGCTCTCCTTGCTGGCGTTTCAGCATGCACTTGAGGACAGCGTTACATACTGTGTAGTCCTTCAAGGTTTGGCTGTGACCAGCAGCAAAATTCCTGCTGATCAAACCACATGTGCTGTGCAGTACTGCACTTTGTCTAGTGCTGCACATGAGGGGCGACCCTGTTGCTGACTTCCATATACAGGTTTGCATTCAAGGGCAGACCTATGGGTTGCGCTTTGATCAAATGCAGTTTTGTAAGCAAGAGTGCTAGTCAACACACACATTGTTGCATAAATGGCAGCAAGGGCAAACAAGGCCAACTCCACATGTGAGCAGTAATTGCTGCTACAGGCAAACAAACTGATTGCATGAGTAGAGGTGAATATGCTGATTGTCTCCACATGACTGCTACCCAGGGGATATACTGAAGTGTGGGCCTGAGACACACCAATAGTCTGGTTGACACCAGGACCCTCTGGCTGGTAGCTTGCTACATGCAGCTCTAAGGACTGCCACGATATCGCTACCAAGACAGCAGGCTTAGGAATGCACACACTGGACGTATGCCATGTTTCACTTCTGCCTAGCGGGACGCAGTCACCACATCCAGCGAAGCCGCAAAGGAGATTTTCGTTATGCATGCTGGTGTGAGTCATGTTAAGATACACTGTTTAGCTAATCTTGCATTGATCACAGCGGCATAGGTTGACAGCCTGTGTGCCTAGGCCTCTGGTTGATCAATTGTTGGTCCTCTTCTGTATAATGTATAGGGTACATGCAGGAGTGTGAGAATCAAGGATACTGTCTACAGTAAAGTGTCGCACTTGCCAGTGCAATTTACGTGTCTGCACTCTGCGTGTGTTGGCCTGACCGCATGAATGCCCTTCAGGTTTGTACAGCATCACAAGCACATGAGCAACCTTTTTTTGTGCTGCTGCTGCTGCTGTGCCATGCACACATGCCTACGGCTCGAAGACAATTAGCAATCTCAGCACTGCTTATAATCCCATCATACATTGCGCCTTTGCGGCCTATGCAGTGGGCACAGGCTCAGGCTGACTGTATCGGAAATGCGTGTCAGCAGGCCTGCTTCGATCGGCCAACGTCTGGGGATGGCCAGATCGTCGCGGACGTGTCCCCGCAATAGATTTGAGTCGAATTGCAGTGCAGCAGCATCCCGCCAGGCTGACAATCCCGGGAAGCTTCAATGGGAATCTGGCCGTGAGATAGCTGGAATGCACCTACGACGGCTCTAGCCCGTGTCTCATCTTGACACCCACCAGAATCCAATTTCGTACGCGCGAAACACTTTGCGCACATACTCACATTTGTTGAACTCATCGACACAGACTTGCAACCATGTTTCGTGCTAGCGACCAAGTGAAAATTGAGGCTCCCAACGACGTTGATGAGAAGAAAGATCAGGCTTCAAAGAAGGCAACTGAGGCCAAGGAGCAGACCAAGGGCTTTCTCGGCAATGTAAAGGAGTCAATCTTTGGTGCTTCCCAGGAAGCATCGGAGAAGACCTCCAGCAGTGTTTCATCTGCCAAGAGCAAGGTGTCAAGCTCCACATCGAGCACCACTAAGGTATGATTGCTCTAGAGCAAGTCGCAATACCAGTTGCACTTTCTGACATGAGGTGTTAGTACCAACCATATTCTGTCATATGTTACTCTGCGCTGGCCAGCCGGCGCTCGGTGCCTCAGTCAATTTCTCGGCTTGGTTGATGACCTTACCACGCAGGCATGCCAATTTAGCTGAGTTGCCTTTTCCTCTGTAGTGCGGGCCCGCGAACGACTCTGAGTGGGACCAGGCTGAGCACGAGACAGAACTTGCCAAGCAGGAAGCCTGCAATGTCAAGGTGCAGACAAGCAAGACCACTGAGACAGCGGAGATCGCTGCTTCGAAGAAGCGCGAGGTATGGTTGACATTCGACTTGCTGGACCTGGTCGCACATTCTGACCTTGAACGAACTCGTTGATTGTACACTACCTTTCTCTCGCAATTGCAGGCCAACGAGCTTGCAGAGAAAGCCTCCAACCTAGAACGTAAGCAGGACGAAATCCGTAAAGCTGCAGAGGCCAGCAAGTCAGCAATCCCAGCAGAGGAGAGAGAGCTGGATGATGCTAAGGCTAGAGTGAGGGATGCACAAGATGCTCTCAACCCTGCCAAGTAAGCCCTCTGTCCAACTGTTTTGTGTTTTCTGACAACAATCAAGGACATGGGATACTTTAGTGTCTCTGACTTCCTGCTCATGCACTCAGTGATGCAGATCCATTTGATACATGTGTGCTTTGGTTGATTGTTGCTTTGGTTGGTTTGATTAGGTCGCTGGCTTCTTTGGTGACCTAAGTCGCTTGAGTCACCAGGACACCAAAGAAAACAAGTGACCTGATCAATCAACACCGGAATTTTTCTTGTGATGTGTCATGGAGTGCACAGCATTATGTATCACGTTTTAGTGTGTTGACCTGTTGTATTATGCTTGCAGCAAGGATGCAAGGTCCAAGGACCAGATTGCTGCAGACAAGCTTAAGGCTGCCAAGGGAGCTGACTCAGAGGCTGCCAAGTTTGAGGATGAAGCAGCCAAGCTGGCTGACAGAGCTGCTCGTGCTCAGCAGAGAGCTGAGGCCACTGAGAAGGAGGCACACAGCATCAGGACTGGTCTGACAGGACTGTCTGGTGACGCCAAGGGCAAGCGCCAAGCAGCTGAGAAGTAAGTGCCTGTGCTCCTTTTGCTTTAGGATTGTAAATCTGATGTCACAGATACCACAGCAGAAAATGGATCTTTGCTGCTGTGGTGTTTGTGAAAATGCTGCTGTGCATCTTCACTATCTTTCCACGGTTGTGCCTGGCAGTGTGGCAGATATGAGTCATTGCTGGCGTGATCAGCAATTCTTTTGGATTTTGTAGTGCACAATGCAACAAGTATGCACCTCCTGTTCTTGTGTTGTCATCGGTGACTCAAATGTATGTCTTGTTATTGGTGACTCAAATGTATTGTTTCTGATGTGTCATCATGCAGGCAGCCGACACTGTCATTAGGTAGTCTGGGCAATAGGGCATGAGTTTTGACTCAACCATCTGTACATGTTGCAGGCTGTATGAGGAGTTGACTGGTGTCAACGATGAGATTGGTGACCTGGAGGACAGGCTAGCAGCACTGAAGGACAAGGCTGAAAGCCTGGGCAAGAAGTACGTTCAGGCCAAGAAGGACTCTGAGAAGGCTGACCGGGAAGTCCAGGTACTTCATGTTGAGCATATCACAGCAGCTTTGAAGTTGACAGCAAATGTCTTTGCCACTGGTTGCTTTTGAAGGATACTGTGGGTCATTCATTATGTTTTCCACACCTGTTTACATGACTGAAATCTGCTGCGCAACTGCATTGTAACCCTAGTGTCATCATATCTCAATTCTTTCTACATGTGCTTTGCTCCAGCTGCACAACACTGCTGTCAAATATCAACAGCTGAGTATACTGGTGGTATGCTTGCAAACAATGATGCAAATCTTTCGCCAGACCAGCTTTCCAGGAAGCGCTGCAACCTGCACAAATCCTCTGTGAATCTCAAAACTCACATGTTGATGTGAATTTGCAGGAGAAGGAGAAGTGGTCCAAGGAGAAGTTTGAGATCGCCAACAAGGCCAAGTCAGAGGCTGCCCGTCTCACCGCTTTGGAGCAGGAGGCTCAGGACAAGGCCAAGTGAGTGACTCCTTCAATCGTCTGTTGCTTGTCTAAGCGCACATAGCTTGCATATCATTAGCCTCTACTGCTATATGCGTTGGACAGATGCTTGTCTCTGAAGAAAGTTACATGCATGAAGCCTCTTCCACATCCCAGCTGTGGTGTCTTGCATTACTGTCCTACATAAATGATGTGTCGTAAAAACATATCATCACGCAAAATTTACATCATTGCTGCGTGTCATCAGCTCGTGCAAAGTTTGCATCGTTGCTGTGTGTCATAAGCGCTTATGCTGCCAAAGTCTTTTTGCATGAAGTCATTGTGTAAGCAGCTGTGACTCAGTCTTTCTGACTACGTTCTCACCAACTTGTATGTGTGTTTCTGTGCAGCAAGGCCAGGAGTGCAGCCAGGCGTGCTCAGGATGAGGCTGATGCCCTCAAGGCAGAGGCCAAGGAGTTGAAGCAGAAGGCTGATGAGCTTCTGCAGAACCTGCGTGCTGCTGAGGATGATGTAAGCAAACTCTGCTGCTCCTTGCTCTGGACTCTTTTGCTGTTGTGCTCACCAACCAACTCAGTGTTGCATGTCTATCATGACCCGGTCTTCAAAGCCACCAGCTCAATGATGATGTGCCCCACGTGAGTGTGTAACTTGGTGTTCTCTGTAGCATCAATGTTGAGCAACTTGCACTGCACTCTAGGAGCAGCCTGTGCACATGTGTTTTTGGATGTGTAGTGCGCCCACAAATGCATACTTCTGATGCATGGAGTGCGTGTATTCCTGAATTCTACTGCAGACACATCACCATCTGAATGTACATTAACATTTTTCTCTTGTGTCTGCAGGTTGGCCAGACTGCTGAGGCTCTGAACGCTGCCAGGGCAGAGGTGGCCCAGGCTGAGAAGGATGCTGCTGCAGTGAAGAAGAGGGCTGATGACCTGACTGTGGCTGCTGGTAAGAAGTCTGCTGAGGCTGATGAGTACAGAGACAAGTGGGAGAAGATGAAGCAGCAGGTGTCCGTTGCCAAGTCTGCAGAGCGTGAGCACTGGGAGCGTGCCAAGAGGGTGAGCAGGCTGTGTGCTTACCCTCACACTGTATACATGTCCTCACACTGTATACATGTCCTCACACTGTATACATGTCCTCACACTGTATACATGTACTCACTTCTGCATATTACTTTGTAGACATCTCTCCCCTTGGAAGCTAATCCTGTGACAAGGTGAGAGATGTCTACAAAGCAACTGAATTGCATGTGTGTGCTTGTGCTACTCAAGTACCCAGATGTCAATGCACTACTGCAAGTTAATGGTCCTTTACCTGCACCCTTTAAGTTTATCTAAAATTCTGGCTGGCAGTATGGGTTTGGGGCCTAGCACAACAGTTGCTGGCCTGTCTGCTGCATACTTTGTGTTTTGGGCTGGTTGAAGCTGTTTTTGTTTGACTGATGTTTTCCTTGTTGCATAGCTGTATAACAGCCTGGCATCAATATGCACTTAGGGTTGTGGCTGCCATAAGCCTGGTCAAATACTTTTGCAAACACATCTTCAATGGTTCATGCATTGGGTTGCTGCAGATTGGAGATGCAGCTGATGCCAAGGCACAGGCAGCAGAGGCCAGGCAGGAGGAGCTGCTGACCAAGGAGTTTGCCAGCAAGACTCGTGTTGAAGAGCACAGGTCAGAGTCCCACGAGGAGTCCAAGAACGGTACAGTCACCAAGAAGACTGAGAAGAGCAGTGACAAGAAGTCTGAAAGTCACAGCCAGGCTGCTGAGGGAGCCGGTGTTAAAGACCACGAGTAGAAAGCTTGTGTGGAAGCCATGTTGTCCTCCAGAAGTGTTGTCGTACTTGATGCGTTGATAGGAACACATTTCAATTTGGATAGCAGCATGTACTAATTAGCATTTGTCTGTTCTGGCGTGTATTGGTGAAAACATTTGCTTGCTTTCTACTTTTCTTACTGTGTTTGCCTGCAAATTCGCTAGGTTGACAATCATGCTCTTGTCACTGATATTGTCCTGACCATGCAAACCAGATTGCATGTCAGCATGTAACACAGGTACAGGTAGTTTGTGTTAAATGCCTGGAAAGAAGACAATAATATAGACTGGTTGTGCACATGCATACCCATACCCAGCTGACCTTAAGGCCAAAATTATTGCTCAGCCTGACACTTCAAACTGTGCCAACAGGCACACATGCTCTCCAGATCTCACTGGCAATGTTCCTTTTAACATTGTGGTGGCACCAAGCTTAGCAAATGCTAGTCGCAACAGCATGATTACAACAGAAACATGCTGACATCAAAGCATACTTGGAGCACTTTATTCCATAGCACAGCGATGTAACCAGAAGCGTCCTATCTTGTTTATCATGTTTGCCAAAGCAATGCTGGCCCGGTGTTTCATGCCAAGTCAAAACTTCTGTGCATGATGAATGATGTGTGAACTTATGTTGCGGCTAGACCCTTATGCTTACGTGACAGAGTCATTTCTGCTTGCTTGCGCCACCGCTGAACCCCTGTGATATACCTCTGACCAATCAGTTGAGCAGCATATTGCTCAATCTTTGCCTGAACAGCATAGTACACAGACATCTGGTCTTGCTTCAGCCTCCTGGCTTTGCCTATAACCACCCCACCATTGGGACTGGCTGCTTCTAGTTCACTGGCAGTGAAGTCATCTTGCAGAAGGCATCTGTGCCCATACAAAACCTGCATGCCAGTGCAAAATGTTGCAGGAGAGGTGTGTTGATGACAGTACAGAAGATGCATACCAGCACTCAAAGTGAAAACAAAAGCCCCATGAGCCAACAGAATGGCACACATGACAGCTGCTGCAGACACTCAGAGATCATACAATACACAACACAGCCGTAACTGCAGACACTCTACCAGCATGCAAAACATACTTTTTGCTTTGATACACAGGCCAGACAGCAACTGACACAATGTCGGCAAGATTTGCAGTGCACATGTTCACAAACCACAAAATCATCAGCTGACACCAGGCACCAAATACAGAGTCATGGGATTGTCTGATGCATGCTTACCTTGATAGCGTTAGTAATACGGCTGAACATGGCCTCAACATCAGTCCTAGGGTCTGCAGCTAGGGCAGCTGGCGAGCACTTCTGCTTCAGATTCAGCAGCTGATGCTCCAGCAGGGTCAGGGTGATGGTGAAGAAGAGTTGCACCTTGCGCTCGTGGTTTGCCTCCTCAACAAACCTAGTCGCCTGCGCATGCCATCTCAAGTTGGCATTCAATCCTATACAGCATCAGGCTTACAGATAGTCCTGGCATCATTACAAATGTAGTGCTGGAGACTCTGTAACCTGTCAAAATCGTGATTTGTCACTCAGAGCAAGGATCACATGGATGGCAAGCCTGACCTGATCCTTGAGGTAGTTCCACACATGGCAAAGAGGTGCGTGAGGCCGTACTGATTGTTTTGTTATTGTTACTGTTGTTATTTTATTTTTTAAACTTATTATTATTATCAGTATTATTGTATTTCACCTGATCCTTGAGGTAGTTCTCCTTGTGTCCACAAACGGCAAAGAGGCGCGTCAGGCCGGGTTGATGCTGCCTCCACTGTCGCTTCACAATCATGAACATCATCTTGGCCATGTCAGCCTCTTCTTCTGCTGACTCATCAGTGGGCAAAGGAGGCGTGTAGTGCAGCCTGATGAATCTGCATAAGTGCATCATCATCATCATCAGTCATATATTCATGTAACTAAGTTTGTGAATGCAATCTTTCCCTTTAATCAACACATGCCTTTCCCTAGGACTGGGTACCTATAGTCCGAGATGCTGGATGTACATTTTCCTGTGCCAGCATTTCCAAGCTGCAAGTCGTCAGGGACTACTAGCGTGTTTGATGGGTTTGCCCTGTGCCCCATGCCTGCTTCTGTTTCTGCTTACGCATGAGCTGGCCAGCTGTCTAGGTGATGCAGTGCCCTGAAGCTGTACAGTGACAGACTCAAATGCTGAAGTCCACCTCTGCAAAGACACAGAGTATGCAGAGATTGACAGTGTCTGAATCACACCAAGGGTGAGCAAGCAGATCAATGAGTAACAACAGTGTTCAGTCATCAGGGCACATTATGTGATCAGGCAGGCTCAGTTCTGTCAAAAAGGACCACATCCAGATGACCAGCAACCATCATCTTTTGTTAATTAAACACCACTCTGTTCTGCAGTTGAAGTGACATGTGATGGCATCTCCCGCCTTCTGGGCTTTTAGTGTCCATGTCAGCTGAAGCATGTGAGATGTCAAGAGCCCATGAGACAATCACATCAGTCATCAGCAAGGCTTTATTTGAATTGGCACAACAACAGATAGAACAACACCAACAAACAGACACACTGCCGGTTTAGTAGGCCTGACGGGGTCGCACAAGACAGGCCGCTCTCAAGAGACAAGTCTTGCCCTGCAAAACCTAGCTCATCATGAGCCAGAAAGCATCTAAAGTAATGTTAGCAACAGTAATAACAATATGATTGTAGTCATGATTATTACTGCTAATCAGACACACAGCTCATCTCTGTGGGCAAATGAAATTTCTTGGCGGGCCTAAGCAGCAGAGAAATCACCCCTGAGCAAAGGGACAACAATGCCAGAACTCATTTTGATCAAAACAATGTTGAATACAGAGGGTGGCCAGCCATGGGATTACTCACTAAAGGGGACTATACTGCAAGCCAGAACTGATCATCAAAACGATGATGATGCAGAGTAACACACATAGTACTGCGCCACCGGCCAGAGACTCAAGCAAAAAGCATGCTGGCTGAGTAGCTACAGACTCAAGCGGTTGCAAGGGGCAACAGAACAGACAAAAGCACAGGCACATAGAGACACAGGACTAGGGTCCAGGCACACCTGGTAGGTACCTGGCAAGAACAATTAGCTGGAACGCCTGTAAATTATCAAAAATTATTATAGAGATAATGGGTTAGCTGACCTCCTAGGGACTTCAGAATTCCTGCAAGCCTTGGCTGCAGCCCTGATATCCACCTCAGGGCTCACAGCCTCGCCTGAGCGACGCTCACCACTCACACTCGATTGGCTGGACTCAGCCATGCTCAGCTGCTGTGCCTCCTTCCACACCTTCTCACTCTCCTTCTTCAACCTGCAGCACATAGTCATGGCATGTGTGTATGGTGTCTACATTACTGGTTGTGGGGTCTTCCTCAGCCTTGTGCCTTATTCAATGCCTTCCCACACTCCTGCTTTGATGCAACACAAACTCAACATCAGAACTGGCAAGTACTCATGATTCACATGAACCGGGTGTTGTTATGCCCTGACATGGAGATAGTAAAGAGACTCACATGACAGGGTCTCTATTGGGTCCGTCAAACATGCCATCTGACATGACTTTGATGCAATACAAACTCAACAACAAAACTGGCAAGCAGTTATGGATCAGAGGAACAGGGTCTTCTGATTGCCTGATATGGAGATAGTCAAGAGACTCACATGACAGGGTCTCTATTGGGTCCTTCAAACATGGCCAGCACGTCTGACAGCTCCACTTGAGATATGCCTCCACTGTCATCCAAATCAAACTCCTGAATGCACATGTCTATTATAGTATACCAAGTTTGATGCTTTCCAGTCATGATGAGCTAGGTACATGCAGGACAAGTGTGCATGCAAACCAGCACAGTCGACTTCATGATCAGAGTGACACCATGTGGGTGGCCATGTGCTTTGTTGCACACGGATACATGACATGAGACCGTTCTATACAGAATGTGCTGTCAACCTCATGCAAGCAATGTGATGAACCTGCGGTCATGTGACTTGTCACGTGAACATTAGTGCAACTAGCCCTTGTGGCCACAAAATCAATCAATCAGTCCAGCAATCAATTTATACAATTTGCAATGTCCTACGCTGGATCATCCAGCTAGGAGGCAGAAATCTGTCCCTAAGCTGCTGTAAACATGGATTGAACAGGAATTGGACAGGAATTGAACAGGAATTGGACAGGAGTTCAACAGGAATTCAGCCACATGTGTTGAAGTGTGCCTCGACTGCTGTTTCATAGGGTTGTGCAAGCATACGTGAAACCCTGCCTGACCCATACCTTGATGATGGAGGGCAGTGTGTCCTTCACGATGGACTCACAGCGCAGCAGCTCCATACACAGTGCCTGCTTGAACTGAATGGCGCTCATCTTCTTCTTGCCAGACTTCATCAGGCTCTTAGCAAGGGCCTCAGACTCACACTCCCTACGCCGCTTTAGGCATTTGTCAGCATGCACGCTTGCTGTAGTTGCCTGTTGAATTTCTGTATACATGTCCACACACTATGGTAACGTTCATTAGCAGAATAGTGTACAGTAATGTTGTTATATTGCATGTGCAGAGACTGTGCAGGTTGTGCCAATGCGTGCCATGTCAATGACATGTCTCAGAAGGTGCTGCACACTTTGCAACAGCTGGGTTTCATGAGTGACAGCCCTGTGAACTCCACTGGCATAGACAGTGTTGTCACAGGCCAGTTATCTTTAACATATAGGGTTTGATATATATAGGGTAATCCTGGTGCACACAAGACTGCTGACTGCTTTTGTGTGTCCAAGGCACAGGTCTCTGTTGCAAACAACAACAAAACAAAAAAAATGTACAAGCATTCATCTCACCTCTCTGATGAGCTCTGAGGATCCACAAAGTACTTCTGTACCTCTTGCTCTTCAGCAGGTTCAGCCCTGGCCACCAGTTGTGCAGCAAAAGCATGTGTCGTTGCTGCGCTGCGCTTGCCCAAGACCATATCTGCCACAAAGATGCATTTGTGAATGCACACCCAAGGCGACCCATACCTCCTGCAGAAAACCATATCAGTTGCTTCAACATAAAGCAAGATGGTTAGCATCTGAGCCCTGGGTTTTAGTCATGGCATTCCCACAGCAATTTGTTTCGTGTGTGTTGCAATTCGATCAGTACAAGGAACAGGTCTTGTGGGCCATCCAACCACTTGATGGCATGACATTCACGAACACCAACATCATCAACAGGCTTTGTTCACTGACACACATATGCTATATGCTGTAGAAACTGACTGAATGTGAAGGAGGCTTGCAAGTAGCAGGCTTGTGGCATAGGAGGCTTACACTGGTGCATGGGTAGCAGGGTAGTCGCAGCAGGCCACCCTGGTGGGCTCTCCTAGCAGCTGATCAGCAGCCAGAAAGGCACTCAGGATGCGCAGATCCCACTCAGATGTTGCAAACTTCTCAAATATCTGCAATGACAGCATGGTGTCAGGTGCAAACTTGAAAACAAACTTCACGCAGATGTGAAGTATCCAGAAAACTCCATGCTTGACATGCCCTTTCAATGATCTGCAATCACAACACAATGTTGAGTGCAACCTTGAGTGCAACCTTCACATAGATCTTAAGTTTCCAAAAACCCCCATGCTTGCCATCCCTCTGCAAGGGCCAGAAAACAGTTGCACAAGGCACACAGAAGGACTGACAAACAGATGTATGGTCAGATGGACAGACAGAGTTGCCAAGTCACGTAAGCATCAAACACTGACATTCAGATGGGGCACGCAGTGCATGTGGAGGTTCACAATCCCCCTTGATCCTGAAATGGCAGGCCTTGTGGGATCTCAGACTCAAGTCCAAAACTGACCTCAATTTCTGCGGTCAACGCGGCATGCAGCACCTCGCCGTGACCATCAGACAGACTGACAACTTCAGTGAAGGCAGAGCTATTTGCTCACCTCAGCAGCAGGTGTTTCCAGTCCGTGCTCAGACAGACGCATGGACGCACAGACAGACAGACAGACAGAGATGCAGCTCACATATCAGAGTATAGCTCACCTCTAGTCTGAGGTCAAACGCCTTGTGGCGCCTCACAGTGACCATCAGACAAGCCGCAAACTCTGTGACCATGTTTTTGGCACCATAGGTCATCAGCAGATGAGCAAACACATGGTCCATGAAGAGAGCTCTAGGCACATTCGCTCTGTCGCATTCAGCATCCTGTACGAACAGTACCACATTTTGCGGCATGTGTGCAACACACTGCTTGTGGACTCTCTGCGTTTTGCATGCATATCACCAACCCCACCCATCATCTGTACATTCAACACAGACCTGTGCATTCTGTACCCCCAGTGTTTGCCTACATCAAATGAGGGGAGAAGGGGGGGGGTAACCCATTACAGGGAGGGCATGCATGGTTGCCAACATCACCTGTCAACTGGGGCATTTTTGACACAGATCCTGTATGCATTGTGCAGGAGCCTGATGCTGTGCAATTGAATGCAAATACGCACAAGCCCAGGCTGCAACCAGCCAGTGATAATACATATTTCAATGCTGATTTCAGGCATCCTGGACTTGCCATTATGCAATGCCCAAAGTCAGGTCAGCGGAACCGTCTGTTACGACCTGGTTGCGCAGCAAATCTTGCAGGAAAATGCTCCAAAAAGCTTTCATCAGTGTTTTGATGGAGGGCCCCGAGAGGGAGGGGGAGGGGGGGGGGGGTGTGCACCTTGACACGCTTGCTCTTGAAGAGGGCATCCACCAGCTTCAGGCACCATTCCATGCTTCTGGGCTTGACATCAGGATATGACGCCATAGCTTCGTGCAGTTGATTCACCTTACCCACTGGCAGCGGTGAAGAGGAGCGCATCTCCTGCAGTACACGTGTGGACAAAATCGTCTGCCAAGAGCTCACTCTGACGTTCATACATTCATTTATATCATATGTGTCTTGCCCAAGGGTCAGGTAGATACTGTCCTTAGCAGCTCCCTGTATGAGGTCCTATTCTGGACAGTCAGCATACCAACAATACAGGTAGACCAACAGAGTTGGTATATGCAGGAGACTTGAGACATGCCTGATGGCAGACGCTTGTCTCTGTTTCTGGGCTTCACATCAAAATGTGCTGATGCAAGTAATCAACCGCAGCGTGCGGTTACATCACAATTTGACTGTAGAGCCATGCAGCGTGAATGCAGCATCCTGCTTGAGCATTTGGCAGGAGCAACATCATACCATTTCCTTTGATAAGGGGAGTTCTTCAGGCAACAGACACACAGGTGCAGGATCAACAAACACATGCATGCTATCTGACAGACAGTATAATCACATAGATACAATGCTGCATGTGTTACAGGCCAGCACAACTGTGATACAGGCCAATACAACTGTGATACAGGCCAATACAACTGTGATGCAGGCCAATACAAGTTACAAGGGAGTATAAGTGCATTACGGCCAAGGCCAATGCATCTGCCACTGTCACTAAATATTATTAGTATTAGTATGAGTATGAGTATGAGTATGAGTATGAGTATTAGTATTAGCATTAGCATTAGCATTAGCATTAGCATTAGCATTAGCATTAGCATTAGCATTAGCATTAGCATTAGCATTAGCATTAGCATTAGCATTAGCATTAGCATTAGCATTAGCATTAGCATTAGCATTAGCA
>JAABUW010005508.1_pt1 | contig 16427 bp, 14 predicted proteins | sample 5560081 | NCBI WGS metagenome assembly JAABUW01 (sample SAMN10711882, study PRJNA513363) | rock metagenome | isolation source: Antarctica rocks | place: Antarctica: Victoria Land, Knobhead sud | reverse complement strand
CGATGGCGCGCAGCAGGTTGCCCCGGGTCTCGTCGAGGTAGGTACGCAGGATCAGCCCGGCGGCTGCGACGTTGAAGCAGGGGCGGGTCAGCAGCCGGTCCCGCACCTCCTCCGCTGGCAGCCCGGCGGCGCGGGCCAGCACCGGCAGCCAGAGCGTGTTGACCTGCATGGGGCCAAGGTCGTCCGAGCCGTCGGTGTTGCGGTGGACGACGCCGGGGCCGCCGCCCTCGACCGCCTGGATGGCGGGAAGCACGCGTGGCGGCAGGGCATAGGCCTGTGCCACGAGCGCCATGCAGGCGAGGAGGGGAGCGGTCATCCGGGTTGCGTGCTCATGCCGGGGTTAGTGGGAATGGGGGCGGCGGGAACGGGGGAAGGCGGGCCGAGATGGCAGAGGTTGGCAGGGGCCGCGCCGTGCGGCAACCCGTGGCGGCGCGCCCGCAGTTGAGGCCGGAGTTGCCGGCATGGCGTGCATACGTCCGATTTGATGGTGCTGTGAGCAGACTTGTATGGCCTGTCACACATATGGAAATTGGCAGAGTCAGGCCGCGTGAACCAACCACCCTGGTTTCCGTTAAGTCTGTAATAACAAGCGGAGGAAAATCCATGCGTGTCCTGATCCAGGCTACGGTCGTTGCGGTTCTGTGTGCATCCGCAGCCCAGGCCCAGGCGCCCGCTGCGGGCAGTTCTGGCGGCGGCGGGGTTGGCGGCAGCTCGTCAAAACCGAATGACCTGCCAGGCGCTGCACCTCCTGGCACCCCTAATGGCGAGACGACCGGCGACCGCGCCCTGCGCAACGCCGCAGGGCAGAGCGTGATCGGTAAGACCGAAACGCCGCCGTCGCCAGTACCTGGCGACACCCGGGCGCCGGATGCCGGGGTGCGGAAATAAGGATCTCGCTCGCGTTTTCTTATCCTGCTCTTTCCTATTCTATCGGGGTAGAGCCGGGGGAAGGGAGACTTGGTTGCGGAACGGGGTAGCGGCGGGGTGTTCAAGGCAAGGCTGCAAGGCGGCCATGGCGTGCTTGCCCGTTCCCTCACCCCGGCCCGGATCGTGGCGGCCATCACCATCGGGGCTGCGGACGTTTACGGCCTGCCGGAGTCAACCACCCACATGCTGCCGAGCGGCGTTGCCGGGACGATGGCGGCGAACGGGTCCGGGCTGCAGTGGGGCACGGTGCGCAACATCGCGATGGCTTGGGGGCTTACGTGGCCGGCGGCGGCGGTGCTGGCTGGGCTGCTGTGCTTCCTGCTCCGCATGGTGTTGTGACGGGGGCGTAGACGTGTGGGTTGGCTGGACGGATGCCGGCCCTTTAGGAAGGGGTTGGGGTGAGGGGGCGCCACGCACAAACCTATTCCTGCGCAGGGGTGTGTTTTATGTTGCGCGTGTGCCCCCGCTCCGCAAGCAAGCCCCCCCACCCCGACCCTCTCCCGGAGGGAGAGGGGGAAGAGGTGGTTTTTAGGCTGGGAGGAAGTCGGGGACGGACAGGTAGCGTTCGCCGGTGTCGTAGTTGAAGCCTAGGACGGTGGCGCCGGGTGGCAGGTCCGGCAGCTTCTTGCTGATTGCGGCCAGGGTGGCGCCGGAGGAGATGCCGACCAGTAGGCCTTCCTTTGTTGCGGATTGGCGGGCGAACTCCTTGGCCTCCTCTGCTTCGACCTGGATCACGCCGTCGAGCAGGTCCTTGTGGAGGTTGTCGGGTATGAAGCCGGCGCCGATGCCCTGGATCGGGTGCGGGCCGGGCTTGCCGCCGGAGATGACGGGCGATGCCGATGGCTCGACCGCGAATACCTGCAGCTTCGGCCATAGCGGCTTCAGCACCTGGGCGACGCCAGTGATGTGGCCGCCGGTGCCGACGCCGGTGATGATGGCGTCCATCCCGTCCGGGAAGTCGGCCATGATCTCCTGCGCGGTGGTGCGGACGTGGATCTCGATGTTGGCGGGGTTGCCGAACTGGTCCGGTATCCATGATCCCGGGGTCTGCGCCGAAAGCTCGTGCGCGCGGGCGATGGCGGCCTTCATGCCGCCCTCACGCGGGGTCAGGTCGAAGGTGGCGCCATAGGCCTGCATCAGCCGGCGGCGTTCGATGGACATGCTCTCGGGCATGACCAGGATCATCTTGTAGCCCCTGACGGCGGCGACCATCGCCAGGCCGACGCCGGTGTTGCCGGACGTCGGCTCGATGATGGTGCTGCCGGGCTTGAGCTGGCCTGATACCTCGGCGGCGACGACCATCGCCAGGGCGATGCGGTCCTTGATGGAGCCGCCGGGGTTGCTGCGCTCGGACTTGATCCAGACGTCGGCGTCCGGGAACAGGCGGGACATGCGGATGTGCGGCGTGCGGCCGATGGTGTCTAGGACGCTTTGGGCCTTCATGGTGCGGCTTCCTTAGTGGGATCGGGACTGGATGATAGATAAACGTATGGGACGCCTGCCGGTGCAAGCGTCCCTGCGATGTTTTCTACAATCGTTCACCTGACCGTAAGGGGCTGCCCTGGCCGGCGATGGGCTGGTCCCAGCAGTGTGTCCCGTCCGTGGAGGCGTCAGGCGCTTGCCCCGATGCACCACATCGGGGCTGCGGCCGTTTCCTTCTTGGGCGGGTGTGGCGCTCGTAGGCTCTGCTTCGCCGACCGGGATTGGCTTCTATCCGGCGCAGAATTCCAGCACCTCCCCGGGCTGGTGTGGGCCGTGCCCGCCGGCATCGTCGTCGTCCCGCCGGCTGTAAACCAGGTGCAGGTGCGGCGCCGCGGCATCCCGCTGCGGCGCGCTGGCGGGTGCCAGGAGCTGGGTGCGCGCCAGGGCGGCGAACAGGCCATCGCGCGCCACTAGCTCGTCGAAGCTGCCCGCCTCGGCCACCACGCCGTCGCGGAAGAACAGGATGCGGTCGGCATCCCTGATGGTCGCCAGACGGTGCGCGATCACGAAGGTCGTGCGACCGGCGGCGGCGGCCTGCATGGCGCGGACCACCTTTTCCTCCGTGGCGCCGTCCAGGGCGCTCGTGGCCTCGTCCAGGATCAGGATGCGTGGGTCGCGCAACAGGGTGCGGGCGATGGCCAGGCGCTGGCGCTGGCCGCCGGATAGGGCGGCGCCGCGCTCACCTACCAGGGTGTCGTAGCCTTGCGGCTGGCGCATGATGAAGTCGTGCGCCTCCGCCATGCGCGCGGCCTGCTCCACCTCCGCCTGGGTCGCGCCGGGGCGGCCGACGCGCAGGTTCTCGCCGATGGTGCGGTTGAGCAGCATGGTGTCCTGCGGGACGGTGCCGATGCGGTCGCGGAGCGAGGCCAGGCTCACGTCGCGGAGGTCGTGGCCGTCCACCAGGATGGCGCCCTCGTCGGGGTCCCACAGGCGTTGCAGCAGGGACATGGCGGTGCTTTTGCCGGAGCCGGTCATGCCGACCAGGGCGATGGTCTCGCCGGGTTCGGCGACCAGGTCCACGCCGTCCAGGACGGCGGGGCCGCCGGGGTAGGCGAAGCGGACGCCGCGGAACTCGACCCGGCCGGGTCCGGGGGGCAGGTCGGGCTGGCCGGCGGGGTCTGGGACGGTGCTGGCGGCGTCCAGGATGGCGAAGAAGTCCTCCAGCCGCGGTAGGATGCCGCCCATGTGGGCGACGATGCCCACCGCACCTTCCAGGCGTCCGATCAGCATGCCGGCGAAGCCCATGAAGGTCACGATGTCGGCCGTTGTTGCCTGGCCACGGCCGTGCAGCCAGGCGCCGAGGCCGACAATGGCCACGGTGGCGACCGTGCTGGCGATGCGGTTCATCACTCCGATGCCGGCCCACCAGCCCAGCACCGGGAACTGGTGGCGCACCACGTCGTGGGCCAGCTTGCCGAAGGCCTCGGCCTCCAGCGGGGCGCGGCCGAAGGCGCGGATCAGCGGGGCGTTGCCCAGCACGTCGCCGACCTGCGCGGCCATGGCGGAGTGCGCGTCCTCGGCCAGGCACTGGCCGTCCTGGGTGCGGCGGATGGTGAAGGTCGCGGTGATGGCGAAGGCGGCGGCTAGGGCGATCAGCACGGCGCCGAGGGCCGGGTTGAGGAACAAGGCGATTGGCAGCAGCCCGATCAGGCACAGCACGGTGGCGAGGTGGTCGCGGAACAGCCCGAGCCACAGCCAGAACATCTCGTCGGCGCCGCCCCATAGGGTCTTCATTAGGGTACCCGTGGGATAGCGGGCGTGATGCGCGGGCGGCAGTTGCAGGACGTGGCCGTAGGCGCGGCCGATCACACGCAGGCGCAGACGGTGGGCCAGGCGGTCGGCGACCACGGAGGTCGCCATCCCCGCGGCGATGCCGAGGACGCCCATTGCGGCCCAGGCCAGGATGTTGGCCAGGGATGGCCCGGTGCCGCCGAGGCCGCCGATGACGTGGCCGAACAGCACCGGCTCCACGAAGCCGACAGCGACCAGCGCCAGGTTGGCGGCGCATAGGCCTGCGGCGGCCCGGCGGTGCGGGGCAAGCTGCGCGAGGACGCGAAGATAGACCTTGAAGAAACGCTTCATCCCAGCCTCCGTGCCGCCACACTGGCGGCCACGGATGAAAGCTAGGATGCGATTGGGGCGGGAGCGTCGCGGGATTGCGGTGGGATTATGGAGATGGCCGGAGGGGACGTTAGGCTGCCATGCGCGCCGGGGCGGCGAGGCGGGCGAAGCGGAACGGCTCCGGGTCCACCAAAGGCGGGCTGCCGGTCACCAGGTCTGCCATCAGCCGACCCGCGCCCGGGCCGATGCCGAAGCCATGGCCGGAGAAGCCGCTGGCCAAATGGAAGCCAGGTACGCCGTCCACGGCGGAGATTACCGGCACGCCGTCCGGCGTTACATCGATCAGCCCGCCCCAGGTTCCCGCGACCTGCATGTTGGCGAAGGCCGGGAACGCCTGGACCAGCTTGCGCCGGGCGAAGGCCAGGCTGGCGTCGCTGGGCGTCGGGTCCAGGACGCGCACGGCCTCGAACGGGGAGGGCTGGTCGAGCGACCATTGCCGCGGGGTGCGCCATTCCTGCAGGAAGCGGCTGTCCAGCCGAAGCTTCAGCTCCCGGCGGTTCTGCAGGAACGAGCGGCCGAACTTTGGCAGCAGGCGGAAGCTGTCGGGGACGATGGGGGTCAGCATGTTGTTGCGCTGGGCGATGGTGTAGCCGCCGTCGCGGCGGCGGCGGAACGACCAGTCATGCCCGCCTACGGCGATGTCCGGCCCGTCCATCGGTGCGGTGCGTAGGACCGAGCCCAGCACCTTAAGCTGCGGGAAGCCTACGCCTTGGTTGCCGCAGAAGAGGCGGGACCAGGCGCCGCCGGCCAGCACGACGGAGTCGCAGGCGATGCAGCCACGCTCGGTCACGACGCCTGCGATACGGCCGGCCTGGAGGTCGAGGCCTCGGGCGGCGCAGTTCTCCAGGATGACGGCGCCGTGGCGGCGGGCGGCGGCGGCCATCGCGGGGACGGCGTGCTGCGGCTCGGCCTTGCCGTCGCTGGGGGTGTAGAGGGCGCCGTGGAAGCGCCGTCCGGCGCCGGGCAGCAGGGCCGCGGTTTCATTCGCGTCCAGCAGGCGGGTGCCGATCTGGTATTCCTGGGCGCTGTCCAGCCAGGCGGCGTGGCCCTGCAGGTCGCGGGCGGATTCCGCGACATAGGCGACGCCGGCGCGGCGGAAGCCGACGTCGGCGCCGATCCTGGCGGCCATGCCGTCCCACATGCGGATGCTCTCGACCGCGAGCGGCACCTCCGCGAGGTCGCGGCCGGTGGTGCGGCACCAGCCCCAGTTGCGGCTGCTCTGCTCCGCGCCGACCCGGCCTTTTTCCAGCACGGTGACGGCGACGCCGCGCTCCGCCAGGGTCAGCGCGGTGCTGATGCCGATGATCCCCGCGCCGATCACCACGACGCCGGTGCGGCGCGGCAGGTCGGCGTCGGCCTCGGCGGCATCCAGCAAGTGCGGCATCCCCGTGCATCCCCTGTTGATCCCAGCCATGCTACGCCGGGTTTTCAGCGGAGGGGAATGCGGTATGGGGCGGATTGCGATTGTGCTCGCGCTGGGCTGCGTGGGGATAGCGGGGCCGGCGCTGGCGCAGGGGAGCGGGTCGGCGACGCTGGATGCGGTGCGCGGGCGCGGATACCTGCTGTGCGGCTCGTCGGGCGAGATCACCGGGTTTTCCTTGCCGGACAGCAAGGGGGTGATGCAGGGGCTGGACGCCGATAGCTGCCGGGCCATCGGGGCGGCGGTGCTGGGGGACGCCGGCAAGGTCCGGTTCGTGCCGCTGACGGCGCAGAACCGGTTCACCGCGCTGCAATCGGGCGAGGTGGACGTGCTGATACGCAACACCGGCTGGTCGCTGACGCGGGAGGCCAGCCTGGGGCTGCTGTTCGCCGCGACAAACTTCTGGGATGGGACCAGCCTGATCGTGAAGACGGCCAGCGGGGTGAAACATGCGGCGGAACTGAAGGACGCCTCGATCTGCGTTCGGCCTGGGACCAGCACCGAGCTGGATTTGGCGGACTGGGCGCGCACCAACAAGATCGGCTTCACGCCGGTGCAGATCGGCGGGGTGAACGAGATACAGCAGGCGTTCCTGTCCGGGCGCTGCGATGCGTTCACGACCGACAGCTCGCACCTTGCGGGGTTTCGCTATGCGCAGGGGGCGCGGGCGGGGGAGCTGACGATCCTGCCGGAGCCGATCGGGACGGGACCGTCGGGCAGCATGGTCCGCAAGGGTGACGACAAGTGGTATGATGTCGTGCGCTGGGTCCACTACGCCCAGGTTTCGGCGGAGAACTTGGGGGTCGGCCAGGGTAATGTGGACAGCTTTGCCGGCAGCACCAATCCGGACGTGAGGCGGCTGCTGGGGCGGGATGGCGACCTGGGTCAGGCGCTCGGGCTGGACAACAGGTGGGCCTATAACGCGGTGAAGCAGGTGGGGAACTACGGCGACATGTGGGAGCGGTCCATTACGCCGATTGGGCTGGCTCGGGGGCCGAATGCGCTGTGGACCAAGGGTGGGCTGCAGTTCGCGCCGCCGCTGCGGTAGGGGCTTAGTTGTTCCCTCTCTTGGGGGGTGATGGGTGGGGTTGGGGCTTTGGCTGCGGCGTGGGGTGCGTACGGCGCAGGCGAATTAAGGCATTATGCAGGCCGGGGTCTGCACTTGCCCACCCCCTCACCCCGGCCCTCTCCCGTAGGAAGAGGGAGAAGAGGGTGCCTGCCTCGCAACTGTCACCAGCCCTGGCGGCCGGGCTGCCTTGCCAGGGCGGCGCCATTCCTCTACCCGCCATCACCGTGCCGCAGCGCGCCGCACGTCTTTTCCCATTCCCACAAATAAGGCTCGCCTATGGAATACGAGCGGCGGTTCAAGTTCCTGATTTGCGCGCCCTCGTTCAACACCGCCGACCTCGACTGGTCGCTGCTGCAGGCCATCGTCGCCGAGATCGAGCGGCTGGGGTTCCAGGTCCTGGTCGCCCGCAGCACGGACGATGCGGAGCTGGCGATCCAGACCGACGCGGCCATCGGCTGCATGGTGGTGGACTGGGGCAAGCGCGGCTGGTTGGGCAAGCCGGCCGGGCTGATCTCGCTGGTGCGGAAGCGCGGCCTGGAAATGCCGGTGATGATCCTGCTGCGCCGCAAGCGGCTGGAGGACATTCCGGTGGACGTGCTGAACCATGTGGACGGCACCATCTTCCTGTCGGAGGAAACCCCGGAGTTCATTGCCCGCAACCTTGCGAGCCGGCTGCGCAACTATGCGGCGACGCTGAAGACGCCGTTCTTTGGGGCCCTCGTGGACTATGCCGAGCAGGGCAACCAGCTTTGGACCTGTCCCGGGCATAACGGCGGCATTTTCTATAGCCGCAGCGCCATCGGGCGCATCTTCGTCGAGCATCTCGGACCCGCGATCTTCCGTGACGACCTGGACAACTCCGTGCTGGAGCTGGGCGACCTGCTGACCCATGAGGGGCCGGCGCTGGCGGCGCAGAAGGCCGCGGCGCGCATCTTTGGGGCGGAGCGGACGTATTTCGTGCTGAACGGCACCTCGGCCAGCAACAAGATGGTGCTGGGCGCCCTGGTGGCGGAGGGCGACCTGGTGCTGTTTGACCGCAACAACCACAAGGCCGCCCATCATGGCGCGCTGCTGCTGGGCGGCGGCGTGCCGGTTTATTTGCCGACCGACCGGAACACCTATGGGATGGTCGGGCCGCTGGACCATGCCGCCCTGGACGAGGCCCGGCTGCGCGAGGCCATACGGACCAACCCGCTCGTTGAGGACCCCGACGCCTGGCAGCGGCCACGGCCGTTCCGCGTCGCCGTCATCGAGCAGTGCACCTACGACGGCACCATCTACGACGCGACGGTGATCCTGCAGCGCATCGGCCACCTGTGCGACTACATCGTGTTCGACGAGGCCTGGGCGGGCTTCATGAAGTTCCATCCGCTGTTCCGCAACCGCTTCGCGATGGGGCTGGGCAACGGGGCGGGCCTGGGGCCGGACGACCCCGGGATTATTGCCACGCAGAGCACCCATAAGCAGCTCGCGAGCTTCAGCCAGGCGTCGCAGATCCACGTCAAGGACACGCACATCAAGGGCCAGACGCGCCGGGTCGAGCACCGGCGGCTGAACGAGAGCGTGCTGATCCATGCCAGCACGTCGCCGTTCTATCCGCTGTTCGCGTCGCTCGACGTGGGCGCGCACATGATGAAGGGCCGGGCCGGCGAGGTGCTGTGGGACGACACCATCCGGCTGGGGATCGAGCTGCGGAAGAAGCTGCGCATGGTGGCGCGGGAATATGCCGGGGACCCCGACCCGGACCGGCGCTGGTTTTTCGATCCCTTCGTTCCGCACCAGGTGGACTGGCGGGCGCCGGCCGAGACCGAGGCGCGGCCGACGCCGTGGGAGGATGTGCCCACCGACGACCTGGCCAGCGACGCGCGGTTCTGGACCATGACGGGCAGCGACGACTGGCACGGGTTCCACGAGGTGCCGCCGGGGTTTGCAATGACGGACCCGAACAAGCTGACGCTGCTGATGCCGGGCTTTGACCGGGTGAGCGGCGACTATTTGCCGCATGGCGTCCCGGCGCCGGTGCTGGCGGAGTATCTGCGGGAAAACCGCATCGTGCCTGAGAAGAACGACCTGCACAGCATCCTGTTCTTGCTGACGCCGGGGGTGGAAAGCAGCAAGGCAGGCACGCTGTTGAGCTGGCTCGTGACCTTCAAGCGGCTGCATGACGAGAATGCGCGGCTGCAGGACGTGCTTCCCGGCTTCGTACGCCGGCGCACCGCGCGGTATTATGGCGTGGGGGTGCGCGACCTGTGCGGGCAGATGCAGGCGTTCTACCGCGAGGCTGGCATCAGCCGACTGCAGCGGCAGCAGTTCCAGGCCGCGCATCTGCCGGAGCTGGCGATGGCGCCGCACGAGGCCGCGCGGATGCTGGTGCGGAACCGGGTGGAGTATTTGCCGATCAGCCAGGTGACGGGCCGGATCGCTGCGACGCTGATGCTGGTGTATCCGCCGGGGATCGCGACGGTGGTGCCCGGGGAGCGCCTGGGCGGGCGGGCACAGCCGATGATTGACTACCTGTTGGCGTTCGAGCGTGGGGAGAACCAGTTTCCGGGCCTGAGTACGGAGATACAGGGGGTTTACCGTGAGCTTGGGCCGGATGGGACCGTGCGGTTCCATACCTATGTCGTTCGGGAGTAGCGGCTGGGTGTCATGCCCGCCCGAGCAGGTTTAGCGCGGGATAGATGCAGCGGACCGGTTCCAGCCGCTGGTATCTTCCTCGATGCGACGCGGCAGCGGCGCCGCAGCGTGTTGCGAAGTCGCGTGATGTTTCAAGGGCGTCCAAATCTGGCCTCGCAACATTCGCCGCGATGACGCATTCTGACCCGCAAGCGCAATAACAGCGCATGATGGAGTAGCAGGATGCAACCTTAGGTTGTTCGGCCGGAGTCGTCGTTCCGGTGGTGGCAGCTTGTCTTCGGCGTCGTATGCATGATGCTGATCGCAAACCTGCAATATGGCTGGACCTTGTTCGTACAGCCGATCAGGCAGGCGCGCGGCTGGTCGGTGGCCGAGATACAATGGTCGTTCAGCATCTTCATCGCGCTGGAAACCTGGCTGACCCCGGCAGGCGGCGCGCTGGTGGACATGCTGGGCGGGCGGCGCGGGCCGAAGGTCGCGGTGGCCCTGGGCGGCGTGCTGGTCGGCATCGCCTGGGTTATCAATGCCTATGCGGAAGTGCTGTGGATGCTCTATCTCGGCGCGGTGGTTTCCGGCATCGGTGCCGCCTTCATCTATGCAACCTGCGTCGGCAACGCGGTGAAGTGGTTTCCGGACCGGCGGGGCCTGGCGGTCGGGCTGACGGCTGCGGGGTTCGGCGCCGGGGCCGCGGTCACTGTCATCCCGATCAAGGCGATGATCGAGAACAGCGGCTACCAGCACACCTTCCTGGTGTTCGGCATCGCCCAGGGCGTGATCCTGTTCGCCGTGGCTTGGCTGCTGCGCACGCCGGACCCCGGCGAGGTGCTGCCGGCGCCGCCCAGCCGCAAGGTGCCGCAATCGCTGCGCAGCTTCACCCCGAGGGAGATGCTGCAATCGCCGATCTTCTGGCTGCTTTATATCACGTTCGTTATGGTCTCCTCCAGCGGGCTGATGGCGACGGCGCAGTTGGCGCTGATCGCCGACGACTTCGGCATCAGCAAGACCGTGCTGTTCCTGGGCGCCTCCACCCTCGCGGTGGCGCTGGTGGTGGACAACATCATGAACGGCATGACGCGGCCGTTCTTTGGATGGGTGTCGGACCAGATCGGGCGCGAGACGACGATGGTGATCGCGTTCACCCTTGGCGGTATTTCGTATCTGGTGCTGGCCTACGTAGGCTCCAGCCCGTGGCTGTTCGTGATCTCGGCCGCGCTGATCTTCTTTACTTGGGGCGAGATTTTCAGCCTGTTCCCCAGCACCTGCACCGACGCCTTCGGGCCGAAATACGCGACGATCAACACCAGCCTGCTTTATACCGCCAAGGGCACTTCGGCGCTGCTCGTGCCGTTCGCCAACGTCATCAAGACCACGACCGGCAGTTGGTATGCCGTGTTCCTGGTGGCAGCGGTGATGAACTTCGTCGTGGTGGCGCTGGCGGTCGGCGTGCTGCGTCCGCTCCGTTACGCGCAGGGGCGGGCGGTCAGCGCGGAGTTGGCGGCGCGTCCGGTGGAGTAGGCTGGGGCCGGACTGGGGGCGCGCTCGTCCAGTCCGGCTGCAGCACCACGCGAGCGGCCATAGGCCGCTGGCTTGCGATAATGGGAAGGGCCGGCGTTACTCCGGAGCGCAAATCCGAAGGATGGTCGCGATCACCACTGCCTCCTCCCGTGAGGATGCTTCGCCGAGCACATCATGCCCAGCGTCCCGCTTGGGAACGCCGATGATGTTCGTGCCGGACGCTTCGATGGTGCGGAAACGCCCGGACTCATAAATATCCCGCGCCTCGGGCTTCAGCCCGAGGCTTAGCCATTGCTCAATTTTCATCCTGGGTGCGCCGCGATGCCTGCCCTTACTTCAGGTGCTGGGCAAGCAGCTTGTTCATTTCGAACATTGTCGCCTGATCTTTGCCGAACACCTTGCGGAGCTTCTCGTCGGCCACGATCACCCGGCCGTCGTCCGGACTCTGCAGCTTGTGTCCCTTGATGTATTCCCAAACCTTGCTGACCACCTCTCCCCGCGCCATCGTGCCCTCGCCGACGACGGCTGCCAGCTCGGCGGAGGGTTGCAGGGGCTGCTGCAGGGCGTTCGGCTTGCTGCCGGGCTTCGGCTTCTCGACCTTGGTTCCTTTTGGCGGCGCTTCGGACTTCTCAGCCTTGGGTTCCGCGGCCTTGGTGGTCTTCGGAGTCTTTGTCATTGGGGCACCTCTGGGCTGATTGCCTTGTGGGTTGAACCTTCCCGGGCACCCTGTTGTACGCCGGGATGCGCCACCGGGCCTGGAGCGGCGGCGTTGGTCCTGCGTGATGGAGCCGCGGGGATGGCCGTGTCCAGCCTAAAAATGGTTGCTTGTCTGTGATTGCGGTCATGCCGCCGGGTGCGGCGCCAACTCCGCCGCAGTATCCGCCTCCATTTCCGCCATGAGCGCCGGTATTTCTGCCAGCAGCTCGCGTGCCAGGAAACCGACGCCGCCGTGCCGTTTCATCAGGACGCAGCCGGCGGTCCCATGCAGATAGACCCCCCAGACCGCCGCCCAGAGCGGCGCCGCGCCGCGCGCCAGCAGCCCGGCGACGACGCCGGCGAGCGTGTCGCCGCTGCCCGAGGTGGCAAGCCCCACCGTCCCGCCGGTGTAGTGCCACGCCTCGCCCTGCGGGGTTACGACCGTGGTCGCTCCGCCCTTCATGACGACGACGCTGTGCAGCATGGCCGCGGCGCGCCGGGCATGGGCGAGCGGCTCGGCCTCCACCGCTTCGCGGCCGACGCCCAGCAGGTGCGCCATCTCCCCGGCATGCGGCGTCAGCACGACGCGGCCGGCGTGACGGCGCAGCACGTCGGCCTGGCGCTCCAGCCCGTGCAGCGCCCCGGCGTCCAGCACGATGGCGGCGCAGGTCGTATCGGCCAGGATCGCGGCGACCAGGGATGCCGTCGCATCGGGGTCCATCATGCCGGGTCCGACCAGCAGGGCGTCCACCCGGTCGGCGCGGGTGACCACACGATCCGCCGACTCGGCGGCGATGCCGCCGGCTTCGGTTTCCGGCAGTCCGAGCACCAGGGCCTCCGGAACGGCCAGGCCCAAATGCGGGGCGATTGTCCGGCAGGTCGCGATTTGTAGCTTGCCTGCGCCGGCGCGCAACGCGCCCACGGCGGCCAGGAGGGCGCCGCCGGGCACCTCCAGGCTGCCGCCTACCACCAGCACCCGGCCGCGCCCGTCCTTGTCCTGGGTGTCCTCGTGGCTGGGCAGGGGGTTGGCGCGCAGCAGGTCCAGCGTGACGGGCGTCATCGCGCGGCGACCTGCTGGTCCGGCTCGGCCGTCACTGGCGTTCCCTCCTGTTCCATTGGGGCGGTGAAGTTGAAGCGCTGCAAGACCATGCCATCCGGATTTTCCTGGGGGTCATAGGCGTATTCGGTCACGCTGCAGTTTGCCACGTCGCCCTGGCGGTCCACGGCGAGGATGGCGTCCTCGTCCATGCCGTCCAGCAAATAGCGCATGCACAGCACCACCACCTGGTGGCCGACGACCAGCACGCGCCGGCCGCTGTGATGCAGGCTGATGGTGTCCAGTGCGGAGCGCAGGCGGAGGATCACGTCGCACCAGCTCTCGCCGCCGGGTGGGCGGTGATAGAACTTGCCCATGATCTTGCGCAGTTCCGCCTGCTGCGGATGCTCTTCCTCGATGCCGTAGCGGGTCAGGCGGTCGAGGATGCCGAACTCCTTCTCGCGCAGCCGTTCGTCGGCGATGGGCCGGGAGGCTTCGGGGGCTAGGCCGCCGGCGCCGATGATGCCGTCGGCGGTCTGGCGGGCGCGCAGGTAGGGAGACACCAGCAGCACGTCGGGGCGGGCGTTGGCTGGCATGGCGGCGAACCAGCGTCCGAGCGCGTCGGATTGGGTCGTGCCGAGCGTGCTGAGCGGCACGTCCACGTCGCGGTGACCGATGTCTATGCGCGGCAGGCGGGCGGCCTGTGCCGCGTCCCGGGCGACGTTGCCGGCGCTTTCGCCATGACGCACAATCCAAAGCCGGTCCGGCCAGCACTGCGGCATCCATATGCTCCCTTTGCGTGGCGGCTTAAGGCGTTTGGGGGCGGCTGGGTTCCGGCAAGCGTGCAAGCGGCTGGGCCGCCGGGTGGTGCCTGTGGTGGAGCATGCTATAGCGGCGGTATGAGCGAGACGACGCCGGGCACGGCCTTTGACTTCACCCTGAATAGCCTGTCCGGTGCGCCGCTGCCGCTGCGTGCCTATGCCGGGCGGCCGCTGCTGGTGGTCAACACCGCGTCCCGCTGCGGCTTTACGCCGCAGTATGCCGGGCTGCAGGCGCTGTGGGCGGAGCATCGCCGGCGCGGGCTGACGGTGCTGGGGGTGCCGTCCAACGATTTCGGCGGGCAGGAGCCGGGCACGGCGGAGGAGATCGTGCAGTTCTGCGCGGTGAACTATGGCGTGGATTTCCCGATGGCGGCGAAGGTTGGGGTCCGTGGGGCGGCGGCGCACCCGCTGTTCCTCTGGCTCGGCCAGCAGGGTGGGCTGCTGGCCCGGCCGCGCTGGAATTTTTACAAGTATCTGGTCGGGGCGGATGGGCAGCTGGCCGCGTGGTTCGGCAGCACCACGCCGCCGGGGTCCAAGCGGCTGCGGGCGGCGATAGACCGCGCGCTGGCCTAGCGCATCCTGGACGGAAGCGACGTAGGGACGAGGGCTATGCCTGGCTGTTGGGCTGCCGACGGGATGCTGCGGGCCGGCGGCGTCCGGACCGGTAGGCCGGCGCCCCTGGCCGGACTGATACCAGCCGCCACTTGCTCTGACCGGTTTCGTCATCGTGAGCCGCTTGCGGCGCGGCGATCCAGGGGCCGCCAGCTCCGTCCTTGCGGCTCCTGGATCGCCACGGCGCTGCGCGCCTCGCGATGACAGCGTGCTTGCAGAAGGGTCGCAGCAGATGGCAGTTGGTATAATATCAACGGTCATCCGCTCTGACCGTTTTTCCCGTCATTGCGAGGCGCACAGCGCCGGCGAGGATGGCGCTGCCCGCCGCCGGATTGCCACGCCGCAAGGGCGGCTCGCAATGACGGTTAGGCTGCGTAGGGGGCAGGGCAGATGGCCGTGAGTATAATGCCGCTTGACGGCTGGATCGGCGCCTGGGCGGCAGGGCCTGGCGCAGCGTCATGACCCGGCGGGACCTGGTCTTGCCGGGGCTTGGCATCGGCATCCTGGTGATGGTTGCGGCGGGACTGGCCCAGCGCCTGCCTGGGGACGCGGGCGAGATGGACTTGGACCGCACCTATCGCTACATCGCCTTCACATGCGCGGCTGGCGTGTTCTATGCCGGGGCGGTTTGGCGGGTCGGGCGGAGGTCGGGGGCCGCCCTGTCCGCGGTGCTCGTGCTGGGGTTGGCGATGCGGCTGCTGACCTTTTCCAGCCCGCCGCTGCTGTCCACCGACATCTATCGTTATGTCTGGGACGGCAGGGTGCAGGCGGCTGGAATCAACCCGTATCTTTATCTGCCGGCTGCGCCGGAGCTGCGGGGCCTGCGGGACGAGGGGACCGGGGCGACGGCGATCTATCCGCATATCAACCGAGCCTATTACGCGCCGACCATCTATCCGCCCGTGGCGCAGGGGCTGTTCGCCCTGGTTGGCGTGGCCTGGCCGACGATCTGGGGCATGAAGGCGGTGATGCTGGCATCCGACCTGCTGGGGATCGGCGCGGCGCTGGCGCTGCTGCGGCTGGCGGGGCAGCCGGCGGAGCGGGTGCTGATCCTGGCTTGGAACCCCCTGGTGGTTTGGGAGTTCGCCGGGGGAGGACACATAGACGCGGCGGCGCTGGGCTTCGTGGGGCTGATGCTGGTGCTTGCGGCCCGGCGGTGGCACGCGCTGGCCGGGCTGGCGCTGGGGGCTGCGGTGTTGTGCAAGCTGCTGCCGGCGGCGCTGTTCCCGGCGGTGTGGCGGCGCTGGGACCTGCGGACGCCCTTGGCCGCTGGCGCGCTGATCGCGGTGTCGTATGGGTGGTATGCCGGCGCGGGATGGCGTGTGCTGGGCTACCTGCCGGGTTATGCGTCGGAGGAAGGGTTGGGCAGCGGCGGCGGTTTCCTGCTGCTGCGGCTGGTCGCCACGGCAGGGCCGTTGCCGTCGTGGGCCGGACCTGCGTATGCCGCTGCCGCCGCCTTGGGGCTGCTGGCGCTGGCGGGATGGGTTGGGCTGCGCGGCCCGTTGCCGGAAGCGCCGGGGGATCGCGCCGTTTTGATCTGCCGGGACGCGGTTTGGCTGGTGATGGCCGTGATGTTCGCACTTTCGCCGCATTATCCCTGGTATCTGACCGCGCTTGCGATGCCGTGCGTGCTGGCGCCGTCGCGCCCTGCGGTGTGGCTGATGGGGGCGGCGCCGTTGCTGTATCTCGACGAAGGTTTGATGCAGGTGGCGGCCCCGGCCGTGGTGTTCCTGCCTGCCGCGGCGCTTGTTGCGTATGACCTAATCCGACACAGGGCGCGCCGCGGGGCGCTGCCCGCCTGAGGAGGCTTTCCATGTCCGCAACCCTCGACGCCCGGCCGCCGGCCCCTGACCCCCGCCGCTACTTCGAGGCGGTGTCCGCCGGGGACAGCGTGGCCGAGGCGATGCCGGTTTGCCTGTATCTGGAGGTGACGAACCGCTGCAACCTGCTGTGCGAGACCTGCCCGCGCACGTTCGAGGCGCTGGAGCCGCCGGCCGACATGAGCATGGAGCTGTTCCGCGGCATCGTGGACCAGGTGCCGAACGTCAGCCGGGTCGTGCTGCATGGGGTGGGTGAGCCGATGCTGGTCAA
>JAABUW010005505.1_pt1 | contig 16433 bp, 15 predicted proteins | sample 5560081 | NCBI WGS metagenome assembly JAABUW01 (sample SAMN10711882, study PRJNA513363) | rock metagenome | isolation source: Antarctica rocks | place: Antarctica: Victoria Land, Knobhead sud | reverse complement strand
ACACCGGTCCGCAGCCGGTAGATCGCACCCTCGACCGCCTGGCGATGAGGCGTCATCGGCCTACCCATCGGCCCCTTCACCGGAGGCAGTACCGGCTCGATCCGAGCCCACATCGCGTCCGTCAACACCACAGAGCGAATCATCCACCAACAATCAGGCCTCAGACCCGATCAACATGCGAGACACGCCCTAGCTGACCGCGCTAACTGGCTGGCAGCCGTTCGCGGACCGCGTCGTCCACTGCCGCCTGCCAAGCCGCCTCCGTGGCGAGCAGTTCGACGAATACCTCGGTCGGGATTTGCCATAAGCGAGCCGCTGACTCGGCTGTGATCGTGGCCAGTCGCGGATAGCCGAATCCCGCGCCCCAGTCCTTGGCGGCCAGCTCGCCGAAGAAATCTCCGGCGGTCAAGCGTCGAGTCACGCTGCCGTCGATGTCGACGACCAGCTCGCCGGCCAAGACCAGATAGAAGTCGCGGTCCGGGGCCCAGCGCCTCACCACCACGCCGCCGGCGGGGACATTGACCTCACGCCCGCCTGACTGCACCGTCCGCAGCCCCGGCGGGGTGAGGGCGGCGAGGAGCGAATGCAATGAACGATCGAGACTCGGCCGCTCGCTGATCGGTTGGGGGGCGCGGGTCTGCACGCGCTCAGGGTCGTAGTCGGCCACCGCCGCGACGGTGGCCGGAGGTTCCGGCGCCGCCGCCAGATGCTCGATCACCCGGCGCACGTCGTCGGCGGAGCTGCTGTGGTTGAGCACGCAGAAACGGATCGCATACCGGCCGCGCAACCGGGTCGACGAGACCATTCCGATTCCCGACGCCGCCAGCGACGCCACCAGTCCGGCGTTGCGCGCGGCAATCTCGTTCTCGGAGCCGGCGTCATCGAATCGCCGCCGAAAACACACGACCCCCAGTGTCGCCGACATCATCAGCTCGAGGCGGTCGTCGTCGCGGACGATCTGCTCGGCCAGCGCGGCCAGGTCGAAACAGCCTTGAATGGTCTGGCGGAATGCGGATACACCCTCGGGGTAGCCGATCCACTTACGGAACCAATCCAGCACCTGCAGCTCCACCGTGCTCGGACCGGCCGACTCCATCCAGTTGCTGCACTCGAGGTTCATCGCGCTGGCCATCAGGTCGCCGAGCGCTCCGGGCCACGTACCGCTGCCGGGAATGTAGGCGAAATAGCCGGGATGATGGACGTTGCTACGCAAAGGAAGCACGTCGGAGACAACCGATTGCAGGGTTCGGTCGAAGCCTTCGGCTATCTCCGGCGCCGGGCCGCCGAGGCGCTGGAGCATCTGCGCCGGCGTGGCCTGACGGATCACCGCAGGGTCGCTGGTCAGCAGCTCGGCGAGGGCGTCGACGGTGGCATACCCGGTCCGGCGCATCTCTTCCGCCGACCAGGCAAGTGCGTCGAGGGCGCTGTCCATGAATCTCCCACCAGGCCGAGAAATAGGCGACAGTATGGCCCTGTCCTCCCGCTACCAATTGGGCATCCCGCAGGGTGGGCGGCAGTATGTCGTGAATCCGCCGCTCGCCGGCGAAGGATTCTGATCTGGGAGGTGGCGTGCGCCTGGCCCTGCGCGTTGTGAGCCGGGCCGTGCGCAGCCGCACGCTGGTCCGGGTCGCGGGTGCCTACGCGCTGTTCGCGCTGACCGAATACGCGGTCTGGATGGGCGTTCTCGTCTGTGCCTACGACCACGGCGGTGCGACCGCCGCCGGGCTGGTGGTGCTGGCGCAGCTGGCGCCGTCGGTGGTGATCGCCCCGATGCTCGCCACGCTGGCCGACCGCCGCAGCCCCGCCCGCCTGCTCGCCGCCAGCTATGCCGTGCAGGCACTGGCCACCGGTGCGCTGGCTGTGGCCGTCCTGGTGTCCGCGCCGCCGGTGCTCGCCTACGCGGCCGCGGTGGTCGCGTCCACGGCCATCTCCCCGGTCCGTCCGGCGCAAGCAGCGGCAGTGCCGGCCCTGACCGTCGACGTCGCCGAGCTGACCGCGACAAATGTGCTGGTCGGCTGGCTGGAGAGCGTCAGCATCGTCGTTGCCGGCCTGGGGACCGGCTTGGCCCTGGCCGTGGGCAGCGTGGCGGTCATCTTCGCCGTGGCGGCCGCGCTGCTCGTGGGGTCGGCGGTGCTGGTAGCCCCGCTCGAGGTACGCGCGGTCGGCGTGGGGGAGAGCGCGGCCAATGCGTTTGTCCATGTGGGCCAGGGAATCAGACAGGTGGCCGCCAGCCGGTCGACGCGCCTCCTCGTCGGACTGCTGGGCGCGGAGTACGTCCTGATCGGCGCGCTCGATGTCTTGTTCGTCGTGGTCGCAGTTGAATTGCTGCGCCGGGGGCAGGCGTGGACCGGCTACCTCAATACCGCATACGGCGCGGGCGGGGTGATCCTCGGCAGCCTGGCTGCTTTCGTCGTGGGGCGACGGCTCGGTCCAGTCATCTGCCTGTCGGCCCTGCTGACCGGTCTGGCGCTGGCGGCGACCCTGGTGCTGCGCGGACCGGTGCCGGTGATGCTGCTGCTCGCCGTCGTGGGCGGCAGCCGCGCGCTGTTCGACGTCTCGACGCGGGCGCTGCTGCAGCGGGCGGTGCCCGCGGACATGGTGGCCCGGGTCTTCGGCTTGGTCGAGGGCCTCAACGACGCAGGCCTGGCCGCGGTGGCGCTGGTGACGCCCGTCCTCGTCGCCCTCGGGGGCGGGCGACTGGCCCTGGCCGGCGTGGGTGCGGTGTTGCCGGTGATGGTCGGCCTGCGCGCCCGGGCCGTCCTGCGTCTGGACCAGGCTGCCCAAGTGCCGATCGTCGAGATCTCGCTGCTGCGGGCAGTACCGCTCTTCCGCGATCTGCCCGGCCCGGCCTTGGAGGGAATCGCCCGGGCTCTCGACCGGCGCGAGGTGGCGGCCGGCGCGGTCGTCATCGCTCAGGCAAATCCCGGCGAGCACTACTACGCGATCGCCGGTGGCTCGGTGGAGGTCTGGCGCGACGGGGAGCTGGTGAGCAGCCTGGGGCGCGGCGCGGCGCGGCGCGGCGCGGCGCGGGGTCGGTGAGATCGCGTTGTTGCGTGGGGTACGCCGCACCGCCACCGTGGTCGCCACCACGGCCGCGACGATCTACGCCCTGGACTGCGAATCGTTCCTGACCGCGGTCAATGGCCACGTCCCGACTCTTGCCACCGCTACCGGAATTGCGCGGGAGGTGGGGGACCGCGATGCGCGCCGGCCGCAACGGCCGGGCCGGGCCATCGCCTGAGCCGTTCCCTGACGAAAACGCCCCCGGCCCCGCTGATCCGCGCGGGGCCGGGGAGTGAGCGGCTGGCTCAGTGTGCCGCCTGGACGAATTGATCCGTGTAGGTCTTGGCGATGTCGATCTGCTTGCCCTTCACCTTCGGGTTGAAGGTCGACAGCACCTTCAGGTTCGTCGGGGGGCCGTTGGGCGGCATGATCCCGGTGGGGTTGTAGATGCCCTTCTCGCCGGCCAATGCCTTGATGTAGGCCGGCTTTCCGACGCCGGCGTAGTAGTCGGCCGGCATCATGTCGGCGATCTGGGCCGGGGTGTGGGTGTTGATCCATTTCAGTGTCTTGACGTAGGCATCGACCAGCTTCTGCACGATCGCCTGGTGCGTCTTGACGTAGGAGCTCATCATGTAGAGCGAGGTGGCGGGGTACTCCCCGCCGAGGGCTCGCGAGGTGCCTTCGGCCGTACGCATGTCGACCAGGATGTAGGCCGACTTGGCAGCGAGGAGTGCCGACACCGTGGGCTCGGTGGTCATCGCGCAGTCCACATTCTTGTGGGCCATCGCCCCAATCAGGGTGGCACCGGCCTGGACGCCGATCCGGTGAGTCGTGGCCGGATTCACCCCGCTCTTCTGAGCCAGGAACTGCGTCAGGAAGTCGGTGGAGGAGCCGAGGTCGGTGATGCCGAGATTGCGACCCTTCCAGTCGGCCGGGGATTTGATTTTACCTTTGAGGTCGTTGCGGCACAGCTCGACCTCACCTGGGGTCACCAGCATCGACACCACCGACTCGGCCTGCTGGCCGAGGCCCTGCAGCGCGATCGTGTGGTCATAGAATCCGCCGACACCTTGCACCTTGCCGGCGAGCATGTTGGTCGTCGCGTCCACCCCGGCCGGCTCGTCGGTCAGGGAGATGTTGAGCTTCTCGTCCTTGTAGTAGCCAAGGCGCTCGGCGAGCATGAACGGCAGATAGATCTGCTTGTTCAGGCCGCCGACCATGATGCTCACCTTCTCGCCGGTCTTGCTTCCGACGCTCTTGGTGCCTGACGTCTGCGTCGCCTTCGTGCTGCACCCGGTCACCACCAATGCGGTCGAGATCCCGACCACGGCTAGCCACTTCTGTTCCAGCACGACGTTCTCCTTAAGTCCGAGAGGATGGGTTGGTCAGAGCTCGGGGCCGCTGAGTTGCGGCGGTCGCCAGCGGAGCAGGCGGTTTTCCAGCCGGGTGATGAACCATTCGGCGACGAGCGCCACGGTGCCCATGATCACCATGGCCGCCCAGACGCCGTTGGCGTTGAACTCGTTCTGCGCCAGCCTGATCAGGACGCCCAGTCCCTGGGTCGCGCCGAGGAACTCGCCGACGATCGCGCCGATCAGGGCAAAACCGAAGCTGACGTGCAGGCTGGCGATGATCCAGGTGAACGCCGACGGGAGCACGACGTGGCGGGTCACCTGCCAGCGCGAGCCGCCGAGGATCGTCGCGTTGGCGATGAAGTTGCGATCCACCTCCCGTACGCCCTGAAAGGCGTTGAAGAAGACCCCGAAGAACACCAGCACGATGACCAGCAAGATCTTCGACTCGATCCCGAGGCCGAAGGCGAGGATGAATACCGAGCCCAGGACGATGCGGGGGATGGAGTTGAGCACCTTGATGTAGGGGCTGAATACGTCGGCCAGGAAGCGGATCCGCCCCAGCGCGATCCCGCAGACGATGCCCAAGGCGGTGCCGATCAGAAAACCGATGAAGGCTTCCTCCAGCGTGACCACGATTTGTGCACCCAGCGACCCGAGAGACGTGCCCTGGGTGACCCAGGTGTGCAGCTGCGAGGCGATTCCGGACGGCTCGCCGTAGAGAATAATCTTGCGCGAGTCGTTGCCCACGAAGAGCTGCCACCCGCCGAGGACCACCACCAGGACCGCGAGCTGGACCACATGAACGAGCGTCCGGCGCCGCCGCAGGCCGGTGCGGTAGGCCCGCTCGTTGGCCGATACGTCGACCAGTGCACCGGCCGCGGCTGGGGCCGCCACGCCGCTGCTCACAACGCCACCGGCGCGGTCGCCTCGGTCGTTTGGGCATAAGCGGTATCCACCTCGGAGCGAAGTGCTTCCCAGATCTGGTGATAGAGGGCGACGAAACGCTCGTCGAAGCGAATCTCCTGCACCACCCGGGGCCGCGGCAGGTCGATCGGAAAGGCCGCCTTCACCGTGCCGCCGGGGCCGGCTGTGAGGACCACGACCTTGTCGGCCAGCGCTATGGCCTCCTCGAGGTCGTGGGTGACGAAGACGACGGCCGGTTTTGTCAGGTCCCACAGCTGCAGCAGCTCGTTGGACATCTTGGCCCGGGTCTGCACGTCCAGTGCGCTGAACGGCTCGTCCATGAGCAGTACGCGCGGCTCGTTGATCAGGCTTTGTGCCAGCGCCACCCGCTTGCGCATGCCGCCGGACAGCTGATGGGGGAAGCGGTCCTCGAAGCCGTCGAGGCCCACCCGGCGGAGCCAGTCCCGCGCCGCGACATGGGCGGTGGCCTTGTTGGTGCCGCGGAAGCGCGGGCCGGTCGCCACGTTGTCGAGCACCGACTTCCACGGCAGCACGGCGTCGGTCTGGAACATGAAGCCCACTCCGGGGGTGATCCCCGAAACCTCCTGGCCGTGGACCCGGACGGTGCCGAGCGACGGTCTCTCCAGGCCGGAGATCAACGTGAGCGTGGTGGACTTCCCGCATCCGGTCGGCCCCACGACGGCGCAGAACTGGCCGGCCTCCACGCGTAGATCCAGGTCCTTGAGTGCGGTGTAGGTGGAACCGCTGGGCGTGGTGAAGCGCTTGGTCACCGCCGCCAGCTCGATGGCCGGGGCGGTCCCGCGGCCCTCTGCTGAGGTCATGCGCCCGCCTGCCTGTCTCGGGATGAAGCGTCGGCTGACGCCACCGAATGGACGGTAGGCTCGGGCCCGGCCGGCGTACAGCCATCTGCGTATTGGGCGCCTTTGGCGCATTGACGCACCTTCCGTGCATTTAGTTCGACTGGTGTCCAGGCAGGCTGTCGGGTGAATCGGGCGGTGACCATGCGACAAGGGCGACGGCTCTCCACACAGATCCTGGCCAGCCAGCTGGCGGTCCTGCTGGTGGCGCTGGTCGCCGGCTTCGGCCTTTACGCCGTAGCGGTGCGCCACGAGCTCGACAGCCAGTACGAGCAGCGAGCGCTGTCCATCGCTGAAGCCGCAGCAGTCATCCCGCAGATCCGCTCGGCCATGGCCGCCGGCGACCCCGACCGGGTGGTGGCGCCCCTTGCCGAGCAGCTTCGGGCCGGCACCCAGGCGGCCTATGTCGTGGTCCTTGACCGGGCCGGGGTCCGCCATTCCCACCCCGACCCGAGCCTGATCGGCCAGCGGGTCGCCGAGCCGCTGGTCGGACTCGACGGCAAAGGTCACACCGGTGTGGACAACGGGCACCTCGGCCGGTCAGCGAACGGCAAAGCGCCGCTGCGCGCGCCGGACGGCACCATCATCGGCGAGGTGTCGGCGGGCATCCTGGAAAGCCAGGTGTCGGGGCAGCTGTGGCGGACCGTGCCGACGCTGCTGCTCTATACGACCCTCGCGCTCGCCATTGGCGTCGTCATCTCCTGGTTGTTGGCCCGTCGGCTGAAACGGCAGACCTTCGGGCTGGAATTGCACGAGATCGCCGAGCTGCTCCAGGAGCGGGAGGCGATGCTGCACGGCATCCGCGAGGGCGTGATCACCCTGGACCCCGAGGGCCGGATCTCTTTGGTGAACGACGAGGCGCGCCGGCTCATCGACCTCACCCGCGCCGGCCTCGGCGAGCGGGTGGCCGACGTGCTGCCGCCGGGTCGCCTGCGTGACCTGATCAGCGGCGATGTCGCGGCCGGACCGGACGAGGTGGTGCTCACCGACCGGCGCTGCCTGACCGTGACCCGGATGCCTGTGTCGCGGCAGGGCCGCCCGCTCGGCGCCGTCATCACCGTGCGGGACCGCACCGAGCTGGTCGGGCTGCTCCGCGAGCTTGACAGCGTGCGCAACCTCACCGATGCGCTGCGCGCGCAGCAGCACGAGCACGCCAATCGGATGCATACCATCGCCGGCCTGCTGGACCTGGAGCGCCCGCAGGAGGCGGCGTCGTACCTGGCGGAGATCTCCACCGCGTCGACCGGCCTCGCCGAATCACTCGGTGAGCGCATCGGCGACCCGACCGTCGTCGCGCTGCTGATCGCCAAGGTGGCGATCGCGGCCGAACGCGGGGTTGCGCTGACGGTGACCGACGATTCGCGGGTGGAGCGCGGTGCGGTCGATCCGCGGGCCATGGTGACGGTGCTGGGCAATCTCATCGACAATGCGATGGACGCTGTCGCCGGCCGATCGCGCCGCTGCATCTCGGTGGGCATCTACCAGGAGCGGGACTCGACCGTGGTGACGGAGGTATGCGACAGCGGCCCGGGAGTGCCGAGCGGTACGCCCAGCGTCTTCAGTGACGGCGTTTCTTCTAAACCTGCTCGGGAAGGCGTCCATCGCGGCCTGGGGCTGGCTCTGGTACGCCGTGTCGTGACCGGGGCCGGCGGCACGATCAGCGTGGAAAACCGTGATGGTGCGCTGTTCCGCGTCGTACTGCCGGTGCCCACGGCGACATTGGCCGGGTCGCGGTCGTGATCCGGACGCTGGTGGTCGACGACGACTTCCGGGTGGCCGAGATCCATGCCGCCTACGTGGCAAAGGTCGCCGGCTATTGCGTGGTGGGACAGGTGCATTCGGCCGCCGCCGCCTATGACGGCGTCGCCACGGGTCGCCCCGACCTGGTGCTGCTCGACCTCTACCTGCCCGACGAGCATGGGCTGGCGTTGATGCGCAGATTGCAGGATCTCGACCCGCCGCACCCCGACGCCATGGTGATCACCGCCGCCCGCGACGTGGCGAGCCTGCGGTCCGCGATGCAGCTCGGCGCCGTGCACTACGTGGTCAAGCCGTTCGGTTTTAACCGCCTGGCCGCGAAGCTCGAGGGCTATCGGGAGTTGTACGACGGGCTGAGCGGGTTGGATCAGGCATCCCAAGACGAGGTGGACAAGCTCTACGGCCTGCGACGCAGCCCCGGCGTGGCGAAGCTGCCCAAGGGCCAGTCGGTGCCGACGATGAACCGCATCCTGGAAGTCCTCGCCGATGCTCCCGAGGACCTCACGGCCAGTGAGATCGCCGCGGCGGTCGGGATCAGCCGCCCAACCGCCCAGCGCTATCTGGCCCAGCTCATCTCGACCGGAGTCGTGGAATTCGACCTGCAGTACGGCGCCGCCGGCCGGCCCTCACACCGCTACCGCCGGCGCCGTCAATCCGCTCCGGCTACGCCGTGGGGGTCAGCTTGATGGCGGAGACGTCGAATTCCAGCTTGATCTTGTCGCTGACCAGCAGCCCGCCGGTCTCCAGCGCCGCATTCCAGCTCAGGCCCCAGTCCTTGCGGTTGATCGTGGTCCGGCCCTCGAAGCCGGCGCGCAGGTTGCCGTAGGGGTCCTTGGCCGAGCCGTTGAACGTGAAGTCGACGGTGACCGGCTTCGTCGCGTCGCGGATGGTCAGGTCGCCGGACAGGCGGTAGGTGTCGTCATCGACCTGCTCGGCCGAGGTGGAGGTGAAGGTGATCTCGGGGTGGGTCTCGACGTCGAAGAAGTCGGCCCCGCGCAGGTGCGCATCGCGCTGCTCCTGCCCGGTGGTCACGCTGGTCACCTTGATGCTCAGCTTGGCCGAGGACTTGCTCGGGTCCGCGGCGTCGAGGTGGGCGGTGCCCTCGAAGTCCTCGAACGCCCCGCGGACCGTGGTCACCATGGCGTGCCGGGCGCTGAAGCTGATGCGGCTGTGGGCGACATCGAGGGCATAGTCACCGGTCAGGTCGGCGATGGCCGCGCTCGGAGCGGCTTCGAATTCGGCGGTGGTCATGGTGTCCTCCTGGACGGTCTGGTGAGCCGGTGTGGCGGGCCGATGGTGGTTGAATGTTCAACTTTCGATTAGGCTAGACCCAAGCAGTTGAAATCTCAACTATCAGGGGTCAGGACGGAGCAGTGACATGACACGCCAGGATCCGGTCAGGCCGCGCGCGACCAGCGCCGAGCCGCGCTGGCTGGATCCGGAGGAGCAGCGGACCTGGCGAAGCTTCATGGACGCCAGCCGTCGCCTCTTCGACACGGTGGACCGCGAGCTTCAGCGCGATTCCGGCATCCCCCACACCTATTACGAGATCCTGGTCCGCCTGTCCGAGGCGCCCGGCCGGACTTTGCGGATGAGCGAATTGGCTTCGGCTTCGACATCGTCGCGCAGCCGGCTGTCCCATGCCGTCAGCCGGCTGGAGGAGTTGCGATGGATACGCCGCGAGCACTGTCCGAGTGACCGGCGCGGTCTGCTGGCAGTGCTGACCGATGAGGGCTTCGCGGCACTGGAAGCCGCCGCCCCCGGGCATGTCGAGGCAGTACGGAAATATCTGCTCGACCCCCTGACCGGCGCTCAGGTGGCGGCGCTGCGCGAGATCAGTGACCGGTGGCGGGAACGTCTTGACAGCGCCGACATTGCCGACTGTAATCTCGGCGATACGGCGCGGTAAACAATCACCGGGCATATTCGGCCGTTGGTGTGCGACCCGGTCGAGTGCCTTGTCGCCACGTGGCGGCGTCTTTAGCGTTTGTGTCGTAGCGGACTTATCCGGAGGCCGCAGCGATTCGACGGGGAATGACATGAAATTGGCAAACCGCAATCTGGTCGCGGGTCTGGCAATCGCCGCTGCGACGACCGTCGCCGGGCCCGCCGCCCACGCCGACGCCGCCGGCGGCGCCGCTACCCGCACCACCCTCGCCGTCAGCTCCGCCACCTCACCCACGCCGGCCGGCCAGAAGGTCTACCTGCGGGCCACGGTCAAGGCGGTCACCGCCACCGGACAGGCCGTCGCCGGCACCGTCACCTTCCTCGACGGCGCCCGGGTCGTCGGCACGGCCCCGCTGGCGACCGACCCGCACGGCGGCCAGGTGGCGCGGATCAGCCGCGGCTTCGCCACCGGCGACCATTCACTGACCGCTCGCTATCAGGGCAACGCGACCTATGCCACCAGCCAGTCCCTGCCCAGCCCGCTGCACGTGACCAAGGCGCAGAGCCGCGTCGTGGTGAGCGACACCAAGGGCAGCAAGCCGGGTCTGTGGAATGTCGTCGCGGCCGTCAAGGCCGTCACCACCGGCTTGGGCGTCGTCGCCACCGGCACTGTGACCATCACCGTCGACAGCTTCGCCCCCCAGACCTTCGCGCTGAACGACAAGGGTCGCGCGCACCTCACCCTGACCCTGCGCAGCGGCAGCCACAATGCCCACGTCAGCTACTCCGGGGACAGCAACTTCGCCGGCAGCACGGGCAAGCTGGCCTTCACCACCGGCTGACCCACTCCCGCTCGACCCGTCTGAATCCGCGTCATCCCTGCCGGCAGAGTCACCGCCGGCAGGGGTGTTCGGCGTTTCGGGCTGGCGCCGCGGGCGCCGGTGTCGGACAGTGTCGGTTATGGAAACTGATACGGCCGGGAAGTTCTTCTGGTGTCTCAAGCACGAGCGCGTCGAGCACGACCCTGACCTGTGTAAATGGAGCGATCGGCTCGGTCCGTACTCCACCGAGGCCCAGGCCCAGCAGGCCCTCGCGCTGGTCGCCGAACGCAACCGGGTCGCCGACGAAGAGGACGAGAAGTGGTCATGAACTGCGTGTTCGGCCACGGCGCGTCGAGCGGTTAGGCCATGCCGCTTCGGCGCGTGTACGCCCCGGACGTCGACTTCTCGGCCCTGCGCAGCGAGCTTGGCCTGCCGGGGGACTATCCGGCCGACGCGCTTTCGGAGGCGCGCGAATCGGCGACCCGGCCACGGCTTCCGGACCGGGACGCCACCGGCATCGAGCTGGTCACCGTCGACCCGCCGGGCAGCAAGGATCTTGACCAGGCGTTGCACATTGCCGCCCTGAGCAGTGGCTACCGCGTGTCTTATGCGATTGCCGACGTGGCCGCGTTCGTCTCGCTCGGCGGTCCGCTGGACCGGGAATCGCGGCAGCGCGGTGAAACCTATTACAGCCCCGACGGCCGGACGCCGCTGTATCCGGCTGAGCTCTGCGAGGGTGCGGCGAGCCTGCTGCCCGGACAGCTCCGGCCGGCGCTGCTGTGGCAGATCGACCTCGACGACCGGGCGGACGTGACGGCCGTCGACGTGCGGCGGGCAATGGTCCGCTCGCGGGCGCAATTGGATTATCCCGGCCTGCAAGGGCACGTCGACGCCGGGACGGCACCGGCCGCAGTGGCGCTGCTCGCCGACGTCGGGCGGCTTCGGCTCGAGCGGGCGCGCGAGCGTGAGGCCATCGGGCTGAATCTTGCCGAGCAGGACGTCGTACGCGACGCAGCCGGCCACTGGTCGCTCGAGCTGCGCGCCCAGCTGCCGGTGGAGACCTACAACGCCGAGATCTCCTTGCTGACCGGCATGTGCGCGGCCCGGCTGATGCTCGACGGTGGGGTGGGCCTGCTGCGGACCCTGCCCCCCGCCGACGACCGGACGGTCGACCGGCTGCGCCACGTGGCCGCGACCCTCGGGATTGCCTGGCCCGTCGGCGCGACGCCGGGCGACATCACCGCCGCCGTCGACCCGGCGACGCCGGCCGGCGCGTCATTTCTGGGATATGCAGCGTCGCTGCTGCGCGGCGCCGCCTACACCGCATTTGACGGGGCGCCGCCGGCGCAGGCGATGCACGCTGGCGTCGGCGCGCCCTACGCCCATGTCACCGCGCCCCTGCGCCGGCTGGCCGACCGTTTCACCGGCGAGGTGTGCCTGGCTTTGTGCGCCGGCACCGACGTCCCGGCTGACGTGCGTCAGACCCTGCCGGCTCTGCCCGCCCTGATGGCAGCTGCGGACCATCGGTCGCACGAGCTCGAACGCGCAGTGGTCGACCTGACGGAGGCGACCCTGCTGGTCGACCGGGTGGGAGATGCATTCACCGGCGTGGTGGTGGAATCCGCTGCCACCCATGGTCTGGTCGCCCTCGACGACCCGCCGGTGCGGGCCCGCTGCGACGGGGCCGCACTGCCGCTGGGGCAGCGGATCAGCGTCCGCCTGACGGCGGCCGATCCGGCCACCCGGACGGTGCGCTTCGCGGCTGGTTAGCGACTGCGCCGCCGCGCCACGACTTATTGGCCGCGGCCGACCGCCCGGGCTTCGTCGGCTGCCCGCTTGACGGCCAGGCCCTGGCGCCCGTCATAGCGCAGGAAGGCCGGCAGCGCCAACGCCAACAGTCCGGTGCCGACGATGCACAGCCCACCACCGGACACGATCGACGTACGCACCGAAAACAATGACGCGGCGAGCCCGGACTCGGTATTGCCGAGCAACGGGCCGCTGGTATAGCTGACCATCTCGATGCCAGCGAGGCGGCCGCGCAAGTGGTCGGGAATGGTCTGGTTCCAGATCATGCTGCGGAAGCATCCGCTGAGACCGTCGGCGAAGCCGGCCAGGGCGAGGAATCCCAGCGCCAGCCACAGGCTGGCCGCCAGGCCGAAGCCGATGATGGCACCACCCCAGCCGGCTGCGGCGAGCACCACCATGAGTCCGTGCCGGCGCACGTGATTGGTCCAACCGGAGGTCAGCGTGGCGACGATCGCGCCGGCGCTGGGCGCGGCGTACAGCAGGCCGAGCACGTGGGGGCCGCCGAGGGTGTCGGCGATGAAGGGAAACAGTGCCATGGGCATGCCGAAGAACATGGCGTTGATGTCGACGAGATAGGTGCCGAGCAGTTCCGGGCGGCTGCGGGCGTAGCGCAGGCCGTCGAACACGCTGCGCAGGCTGGGGCGGTCGGCGTCCGGCGGCGGAGGCACCGCACGCATCAGCCCGATCATCACCAGGGAGAAGGCAAATGTGGCCACGTCGACGGCGTACACCCAGGGCAGGGGTACGGCCGCAATCAGCAGGCCGGCGACCGCCGGTCCCGCTACGGCGGCGACGTTCATGCGCAGCGAACCCAGCGCGGAGGCGGCAGCGATCTGGCCGGGCTCGATCAGCCGGGGAATCATCGAGTCCAGGGCCGGCCGCTGAATGCCGTCGAGACCGGCGGCCACCGCGCTGCAGACATACAGCGGCCACAGTGCCGGCCGACCTAGCGCGGCGTTGGCCACCAGCGCGCCGGCGACCGCGGTGAAACCGATCTCGGACAGCAGGACGAGACGCCGGCGGTCGAGGTAGTCGGCCATCGCTCCGCCGACGAAGGCCATCAACAGGATCGGCACCAGCTCGCACGCGCCCAGCAGTCCGACCGCGAGCGGCGAATGGGTGAGGTGCGCCACCTGGTAGGGGACGGTGACGAACGTGATCATCGAGCCGAACATCGAGATCATCGAGCCCGAAAAGTTGAGCCGGAAGTCGCGAGACGTCCGCAGGGGGGAGACGTCGATGCGCAGGTGGCTCAGTCGCCTGCGCGACGAGCGCCCGTCAGGTATAGGAGTGCGGCACGTCGGGATAGGTGCCGAGGCGCACCTCGTCGGCAAAGGCGTGCACCGCCCCGCTGAGCACCCCGCGAAGGTCGGCGTACTGCTTGACGAACTTCGGCAGCCGGCCGCTGCGCAACCCGGCCATGTCCTGCCACACCAGCACCTGGGCGTCGCAGTCCACGCCGGCCCCGATGCCGATGGTGGGGATGACGAGCTCGGCGGTCACCTTCTTTGCCGTCTCGGCCGACACCATTTCCAGCACCACGGCAAAAGCGCCGGCCCGCTCCAGGGCCAGCGCATCGTCCATCACGGACTCCCCGGCGTCACCGCGACCCTGCACGCGATAGCCGCCGATGGCGTGCACGCTCTGCGGGGTGAATCCGACGTGAGCCATGACCGGAATGCCGGCCCCGACGATCGCCGCCACGTGCGCCGCGACACGGGCGCCGCCTTCCAGCTTCACCGCGTGCGCGCCACCTTCTTTCATGAACCGGATGGCCGTTTCGAGCGCCTGCGTCGGCGAGACCTGGTACGAGCCGAAGGGCAGGTCCCCCACCACCAGCGCTCGGCGCGAGGACCGGGTGACGGCCCGGACGAGCGGCAGCAACTCCTCGACGGTGACGGCGACGGTGTCGGGATAGCCGAAGACGTTGTTTGCCGCTGAATCACCGACCAGCAGGACCGGGATGCCGGCCTCGTCGAAGATCTCCGCCGAGTACTGGTCGTAGGACGTGAGCATGGGCCACCGCTCGCCGCGCAGCTTGGCGGCCTGGATATCGGTGACGGTGACGCGGTGGGTGCTCGGACCGCCGTACAGGGACGGCTCAGAAGACTCCGACATGGGTGTCCACCTCTCTTCCTCGAGGCGTCGCAGTGACGTCCCCGGGCGTGGATGAATGGTCGCATGCCGCCCGGGCAGCGCCAACGTCGCGCTGGTCACACCGGCTTGCGTTGCCCGCAGCCTCAAGTGGAGGAAGCCCGGTGGTCGGCGCCGGGGACCTTCTCCCGCCAGCGGCTGGTGATGGGCAGCCGGCGGTCCCGGCCGAATGCCTTGAGCGAGATCTTTGGACCGGGCGGGTATTGCCGGCGCTTGTATTCCGCCAGGTCGACCAGCCGGACCACCCTTTCCACCAGGTCGGGATCGTGCCCGCGCTCCAGCAGCGCCACCCGGCCCAGATCGTGGTCGATGTAGTCGGCCAGCAGGGCGTCGAGCAGGTCGTATTCCGGCAGCCGGTCGCTGTCGAGCTGGCCGGGGGCCAGCTCGGCCGACGGTGCCTTGTCGATGGAGTTCGCCGGAATGGGCGGCACCTCGCCACCCTGGACCGCCGCCGCGTTGCGCCATCGGGCCAGCTGCCACACCAGCGTCTTGAGCACGTCCTTGATCGGGGCAAAACCGCCGGCGCTGTCGCCGTAAAGAGTGGAATAGCCCGTGGCCAGCTCACTCTTGTTGCCGGGCGCCAGCACCAGGTGGCCCTCGGCATTGGACAGTGCCATTAGCAAGGTCCCGCGCACTCGGGCCTGCAGGTTTTCCGCCGCCAGGCCGGTCAGCTCCAGAGTGGCTTCGTAGGCATCCACCATGGCGGCGATGGGGATGAGCCGCCATTGCAGGCGCTGCGTACGGGCCAGCTCGCGGGCATCGGCGACGGAATGCTCCGAGGAATACCGAGAGGGCATGCCGATCACGTGGACGGCGTCCGGGCCGAGTGCGTCGCGGGCGATGGTGGCGACCACGGCCGAGTCGATCCCGCCGGACAGGCCCAGAACGACCGAACGGAACCCGTTCTTGACCACGTAGTCGCGGGTGCCGGTCACCAGCGCGCCCCACACCTCCGCCTCGTCGCAGAGTCGGTCGGCCGCCTTTGGCGCCGCGGAAAGGGCGGCTGCCGGACGTGACGATCGGGCGGACGTCGGCACGGTCAATCGCTCGACGACCATGCCGCCGACGGGCCCGGTCAGCCTGCTGGTGGCGGCCGGCAGGTCGAGGTCGGCCACCAGCAGCGTCTCGTCGTATTGCGGTGCCCGAGCCAGCAGCGACCCGTCCGCGGCCACGATGAGCGAGTCCCCGTCATAGACCAGCTCGTCCTGGGCGCCGACCATGTTGACGTAGGCGACGGTCGAGCCGGCCTCCCGCGCCCGCCGCGCCGCCAGCTCCAACCGCACGTCGTCCTTGTTACGTTCATAGGGCGAGCCGTTGATGTTCAGCACCAGCCCGACCCCGGCGGTCGCCGCCACGGCAAAGGGGCCGCCGTCCTGCCAGATGTCCTCGCAAATGGTCAGCGCCACGTCGATGCCGTTGAGGCGGACGACGACGAAGCGGTCGCCGGAGACAAAATAGCGGTCCTCGTCGAACACGCCGTAATTAGGCAGGTGATGCTTGAAATAGCGGGCGATCACCCGGCCGCCGTGGAGCAGGGCGGCGGCATTGCGGGGGCCGCCGTCGACGTCGAGATAGCCGACCAGCACGGCGATCTCGCCGAGGCCGCCTCGGGCCAAGCGCTGCGCGACGTCGGCCACCAGCGCGACACTGGCCGCCCCAAAGGACTGCCGGAGCACGAGATCCTCCGGTGGATATCCGGTCAGCGCCATCTCTGGAAACGCCACCAGCGCAGCGCCAGCGTCCGCTGCCTGTTGTGACCAGCGCAGCACCCGCTCGGCATTGCCGTCGAGATCGCCGACGGTGACGTCGATCTGGGCCAGGGCGAGGCGTAGGTGGGCCACACCGACCATTGTCCCGGTATCCGG
>JAABUW010005502.1_pt1 | contig 16440 bp, 25 predicted proteins | sample 5560081 | NCBI WGS metagenome assembly JAABUW01 (sample SAMN10711882, study PRJNA513363) | rock metagenome | isolation source: Antarctica rocks | place: Antarctica: Victoria Land, Knobhead sud | reverse complement strand
GCCCGCACGGCGGCCTCGGCGATCACCCCCCGGCGGGCGAGCAGCTGCTCGACCTGCCCGCGCAGGTCCGCCTGGTTCCACGCCGAGCGGGTAGCGGTCAGCCGGGCCAGCACCTCGGCTGCCGCCTGATCCCGCCCGACTCGGCCCACCGCCAGCGGAACCAGCTCGACCGGACGGGCCGGCGGCTGGTAGCCGAGCTCGGCCAGCTCGCCGATCCACCGCTGGTGCGCGACCTGCGCCGGCTCGCCGCCACCCGCGGGCGCCTTGCCCGGCCGGTGCTCGGCCCAGGCGCGGGCGTCCCACGCCCGGCGCAGCCCCGGCCCCGGCTCGCCGGCCGGGTTGCCCGCCCGCCACTTCGCCTCGTACTGCTCGACCTGGGCGGCGACCTGCTCGGCGCGTTTGCTGAACGGCTCGACGAACCCGGCCAGCTCAACCACCTCCCCGGTGTCCGGCTCGAGGGTGAACCCGTGCGCCGCCAGGGCCTGGCGGAAGCCCGGGTCGGCCATCACCGCCGCGTGCCCGATGCCCTGCACGGCGCCGATCGAGTCCCGCACCGCCACCGAGTCGATCCCGCGCCACCTGCCGGCGGCGAAGACCCGCGCGTTGATCTGCAGGTGGATGTGCCGGTGCGGGTCCCCGGCCCGGCTCGTGTAGTGGTGCACCGCCACCGCCTCGAGCCGCTCGACCGGCGTCGCCACCTGCCCACCGCGTCCCCCGACCCGGGTGGTGGCGTGCCGGCCCACCCAGGCCACGATCTCGACCGCCGCCCGGTCCTGCGCCGCCGCGTACGCCCGCGCGATGTCCGGGTGCAGCTCCGCCGCGATCGACCACGACTTCGGCCCGTTCACGACCACCTCGGCGAACCGCAGCGCGTGCTCGTCCTGGCGCACCCACCCGCGCGGCTCACCGGTGCCCGGGTCGACCCCGGACACCCACGCCTCGTAGGCGTCGCCGTCCAGCTGCGCCATCACCTGCACCTGCCCGTTCCCATCGGCGCTGTACCGCTGCGCGAAACCGCTCCCCTCAGCCAGGTAGTAGTCATCCGCCCGGCCCCGCTCGGTCTCTACATAGTCCCGGGCAGCCCGGGCCGAGCCCCGATAGAACTTCACCCCACCCCGCACGCCACCCTCCCTCCGCCGTTCGCCCCGCCCTCAGCGGCCCCCAACCAGGGGCGCCTCGCCGGTCACGGTCACCGCACAGGTGACGACTCGGATCTACCACCGGTAGCATACGTGCAGTAAGATCGAAAGACGGAAATAGAGTTGGGTGGTCCGACTAAAAATTAAGCGACGGTGGGCGAGCAGGCTAGTAGCCTGCGGTGTACCAACCATTGGAACGTACCGGCTGTGACGAGTCGATGAGCCTGAGACGGTGAGTGAGACGAGCGGAATGGCTGAACAGACGACGGGACGTAGGTCCGGGCACGGTGTGAGGCGTGAGGCTGTTCCGGCGCTGGCCGACGACCCGATCCTAGAAACACTCGATCGACCGCCACCGCTCGCGCCGAAGGCAAGCGAGACGGCCCACGACAAGGCCCGCCGTCAGCTGATCGCCCAGCCGGGCCAGTGGATGGTGCTCAAGACCCGGGCCAAGCTCAGCGAGGCCACCGCCCGCCGGACGGTCCGCTCCTACCAGCGGGCCAAGCCCTCACGGCTCGTTGAGCAGGCCACCGGCCGGTTCCAGGCCCGGCCGTTCGTGCGGAACGACACGTGGCTCGTGGCCGTGTCCTACCAACCGTCAGACGGCGCTGACCCGTCGGCCGCCTCACCGGCGTAAAAGCACGGCCTCAACTCAACGTCGCCTTCGGCCTCAGTCTTCGTCCACGCTGTCACTCGGTACACCGTGGCTGCGCATGCGCGAACCCGGCGCGGCCGCGTACGAGGCCACAGCCGGGGCCTAGCGAGACGACCCGCGAGCGTGAGCGCCTTCGGCGGAGACACCCTCGATACCGCGACGTGCCTGGTCGAGTTGACCGGCGATATGGTCGCGGTCTGGCTCGGCCGGGGGTGGGTACTCCTTGGAGCGCGCGCTCGGCCCGGTCCGCCAGCTCGGCTCGTCAGCGTCCTTCTCGTCCATCGTCAGGACGCCACCAGCTTGCGCAGCGTGCGCACATCTGCCTCGAGCCGGTCAACTATCGCGGCGGTGTCGGTCGGCGCGTTGCGCTCAGCGGTGAGGCGCTGCACGATCCAGCCCCTCACCAGCGCCGATGCCGGCACGCCGTGCACGCGAGCAAGATCTTGCACACCGGCCAGCTCGTCGGGGTTGAGACGCAGCGAGAACGTCGCCGACTTGGCCCGGTTCGGCCGCGTCCACACGGTGTCCTCCGGCATCGGATCATCCATCGTGACCTCGGCCTCGGCCGCGATCTGCTCGACGAGATCCTTGACGTTCTCACTCATCGCTGTTCTCCGTCTCCGCGTTCTGGTCGTTGTAGGTCCGCTGGTCGCTGCTGTTGGCCGGCCATCCGTTAGCGCCCCACCACGCCCCCGGCTTATCCTCGCGCCGCACGAGGACCACCACGAGCACGGCGCCAGCGGACGCCGAGTAGCCGATTACCCGCGCGCTGTGCCCGCTGCGGCTCTTCGGGTCCGGGTCGGCCACCACTGCCAACGGATCACTCAGCGCCTCACCGGCCTGCTCGACGGTGACACCGTGCCGCTGCTGCATGTACTTGGCCCGGTGGCTCCAGTCGACCTCCACGCCACAAATGTAATACATCGTAGACGCAGCGGCAACACCGCTTGACGACGGCGCACCGTCAACATTTGACGGCACCGACGACGTTGGGAGAGCCCTATGGGATGGATCAGGGATGGCGCCTAGTACGCGGTCCCGGACCGGCCCGGGACGAACGTCCAGCAGCCGCGCGTGCAATGTTCCGTGCTCGTCGCGGGTCAGGTCGACCATCCCGGTCACCGCCAGGTCCTTGTCCCCGACCCGGGACGGGCGCCAGATGTGCTCGTCCACGCCGAGGGTCCGCACCCCGGCCAGCCGGGCCGGGGCGGCGACCCGGGCGGCCGCTTCGGCCTCGACCGCGTCCCAGCAGGTGTGCCAGTCCACCCCCGAGATGACGGGCCAGCGCGGACACGCGGCAACCCACTGGCCGGCCCTGACCCAGGTGGACGTGCGAGTCCGCGGGACCTTCGCCTACATCGACGGGCGCCTGCCAGACGGGGAGACGCTGCCCCTGATGCGGCTGCGCTACGGCGGCTCAGCCGGCCGCTGGGGCTTCGCCCTGTACCTGACCAGCAAGGACGGCTACCAAGACTAGGCTACCAAGACCAACTTCCGCCCACCGCACACACCGCAGTACCCCGAAGAAGCCCCCGGGGAATGTTCCACGGCTATTGCGCAACTTCTGTTGTTCTCTTAGGCTCAAGGAGTGGCCACTCGAGAAACCGATTCCATCCGGGACCCTGCGACGTTGCGCGCGTTCGCGCACCCCGTTCGACTTCGCCTGTACGAGGCTCTTCTCGCAACGGGCCCCTCAACTGCCGCACAACTGTCACGTGATGTGCCGGGTGCGCCAGGCAGCCTCAGTTACCACCTGCGAACGCTAGCCAAGCACGGGTTCGTCGAGGAGGCTCCCGAACTCGCCGCAGATGGCCGGGAGCGGCGGTGGCGGGCGGTGGCCGGTGGCGCGCGGTGGTCGGAGGAAGATCTGCAGCAGAACGCGGGGCTTCGGCACGCGGCGACCTCCGCTCAGTTGATGTTCCTGTCGCGACAACAGGACCGGCTCCGCCAGTGGTTGGTGGGCAACGACGCACCTTTCGGGGCGGAATGGCGTTCGGCAGCAGTCAGCAGCGACCTAGTTCTCCACCTCAGCATTACAGAGCTCTCAGAGTTGGGCCAGGATCTCGAGAGCCTGACAGACCTTTGGGTGACCCGCTCTAGGCAGAACCGAAGCGAGGGCAACAGTGACGCGGACGTTGTCCGGGCGCCGGTGATCCTGGTCGTTCACGCCTTCCCGTTCTCCGTCTCCGGGGGTCAAGCTGGCCATGGCTCTGAGGACTCAGGCCGTCGTCGCGGCTCGAGCGAGACGGGCCCCAGGTGAGTGCCCTTGCCGCAAAGACCGCCCGGAGACGGTTTCTTCTTATCAGCGCGATGCGATGGTTTCCCGGCGGCCTAGTCCTGCCCATCCTGGTCCTGCTCATGGTCGCTCGCGGAATCGACTTGGTAACCATCGGCTCACTCTTCGCTGGCTTTAGCGCTCTGGTGGCGCTCTTCGAATTGCCCACTGGGGGGCTTGCCGATGTCGTCGGTCGCCGCCCGGTCTTTCTCGGCTCTGCGGCTCTCAACGCTGGGGCCCTTGCCATGCTCGCGCTAGCCCGCGACGCATGGCAGTTCGGTCTGGCGCTTGGCGTGTTCGGGATTGGACGAGCTCTCTCGTCGGGCCCTCTCCATGCGTGGTACGTCGATGCCGCTCAGGCTGCGGACCCTAATGCGGACCTGCAGCCAGCTCTGAGCCGGGAAGGACTCGTCAGTTCGGTGTCTCTTGGCTCGGGTGTACTGATCGGCGGCCTGCTGCCAGGAGCCGCCGCGCGCCTCTACCCAGGCCTTCCAACGGAGGGCGACGGCCTGCTATTGACTCTCACGATACCGGTGTGGACCGCTTCAGCGCTTCTAGCTCTGGTGACAATTGCCTTGGCGCTCCTAATGACTGAGGATCGCACGTCAGCGCCCGCGGTTGGCGGGTGCGCCACGCTGCGCCGGGTCTTCTCGGATGTCCCCTTCACGATGACGCGGAGCGTCCGGTTCATAACGAAGAACAGGCCTGTTTGGGTGCTTCTCCTATCGGTGTTTACCACAGGCCTCGTCATCTCTGCCACTGAGGTGCTCGCTCCAACATTCTTTGCCGAGGTTATGGGGGATGAGTCGCGTGCAGCAGTTGTCTACGGCGCCCTGCTTACGGCTATCTTCTTCGCGTCCGGATTCGGAAGCGCCGCCGCCCCTGCCGTCTCGCGACGAGCCCGGGGTCCAATGCGCGGGGCAGCTGTTGCTGCCCTGCTGGGAGCGCTGGCATACGGAGCACTTGGCGCTGCCCACAACGTGGCCGTCGCATCGACGATGTTCATCGTCGTCTACCTTGCCCTGGGTGCGATCGATCCGCTGCGGCAAGAGCAGTTGCACCTCAGGACCAGGGCCAATGAGCGCGCTTCCATGCTTTCTGTCGAGTCTATGGCGCAGATGCTGGGAGGTGTCGTCGGATCGCTCACCGTGCCTCGGCTAGCGAATGTGTATGGCTTTGGACTTGGCTGGCTCGCATGTGCGGCGGTCGGCGCCGTCTGCGCAGCACTTGTGCTTCTGGTGCCAGACGGACGCCCGACGAGCACCGAGGCGGCAGGTGACCCCATCCAACTCTCAACGAATCCTGACCACCTCTCTTGAGGCGCGTGACTGACACTGACTAGCGAACGACTTGCTCACGCCTGGGCCTCGATGACCTCGACGCGTTGGCTTGGGTGAGTTTGCCGCGCTCTAATTGCTCGTCCAAAGCCGCTGCATCAACCAGGTCAAAGAACCGACGCGTGGCGCCCCGGGTGGCGTGTGGCTTGATGTCGAAGTCACAAGCGACCCAATGGCTCTCTACGACGTCTTGCTCGGCGTAGCCATGGCGCACATCGCCGATATCCCAGCCCTCACGTCCTGCATTCTCCCAGCAGCTGTACAGGCGCCCATCTGCATTGATCACTGCTCCTCGAGCTCCTCCGACGACAGAGCAATAGGGGCAGGCTGTCAAGGGCTTTGACGGTGGAACTCGCATGCCCGCGCGTATTGCCTGCTGATGAAGTGCGACGAAGGTTTCAGCGAGCACTGGGTCGTAGCCTACAGCGTTCTCGTAACCCAACCCATTATCATCGATAAGGGCAAGATGAAGTGTGATCTGACGCGCGTTGCCCACGGCTGCTCCAAGGTCCTCGAGGAGCCCTGAGAGAGCTTTGACATTGTGATGAGACACGTTGACCCGAAAGTTCCACGAGAGCTCGGGCGACTCGGCGCTACTCGCTCTGACGTTGCGAAGAATCGCTTCATAAGTGGGCCGCCCATTTCGGGTCACCCTCACCCCGTCATGTGACTCACGATCGCCATCGAAAGTCACTTGGACTCGCCTCAACCCTGCATCCGCCAGTGACCGGGTCAGGGGTGGCGTTAGGAGCACTCCGTTCGTAACGATCTCTGCGTCCACGAGATTCAAGAAGCTAAGCCCGGTCAGTAGCCGTAAACAGCCGGCGGGGTTCAGCAAAGGCTCGCCCCCAAACAACAGGAGAGTAACCGAACTCATATCGTACCGTCGAACCTGACGACTTATGAATGAGACCGAGGCATCGACTAGTCCCCTATTCAGCACTGCCCCGTCAATACGTGGCGGGGCGAAAGATCCTAAGGGTGCCATCGCAGTGTTCTGGAGCAGTAATTGCAGCCCAGATTGCACGCCGTTGCCGTCAGCACCGTAACGGCGTAATTGTCCTGCCGGGGACTCGCGAAGAAGCCGGCCTGAACCAAGGACCCGACCGCAGCTTGGGCGAGGCGCAAACCTCGCTCCCGGTCGACCACGCTCAGCGAAGGGTCTGCAGGAGGTGGCGAGCTGTGGCCGCCTGCGGGCAGCACTGCTTCCAGAGGGAGCCACGCGACCTTACTCCCAGCTAGGACCCACCAGTGTGTCCTCGAGGACAGGATTCGTACATTGCATTCCATGCGCGCTCCCAAGCTTTGGTTAACTTGTCGACTGGCGCAGTCGGTGGGAGCCGCTTCATCACGAACCCCCACCGACGCGCTGCGTTCTAGCCGAGGTGGAGCTCAGCCCTTGATCCCACAGGTGTTCCTCTCATCAAGCTCGTAGACAACGACAGCCATGCCAGTCACCCCCTTGAGACGTCAGACATCCGGACGCCCCGACGCTAACTCTGCGCCGACAATTGCGCAATAGTAGTAGCGCAAGAGATCTTGCGGTGCGGGCTCGCGTGCGTCGGTGGCCCACCCGATCGCCCGGCTGGTCAGCTTCGCTCGCGGCCGGATCAGCTCGTGCTCCTCGCTGAACGTGCCCCGTTCACAGGCCGACTCGGCACACCGGAAGACCCGCTTGCGCCAACGCAGCACCGTCGAGACACCCGAAGCACGGCGCGTCCGCCACCTGGTGGACGCGGCGGCCGTGACCGACCGCGACGACACCACACTCGGGGCATCCGCCGATGTCGCTGTCGGTCTCCACCGTCAGCAGCAGCCGATCCGAACGGTCACGCTTGACCGAGGACATTCATCCCCGCAACGTCGAACAGGGCATCGGCGCGCTGGCACCAAGGGTCGCTCGAGACGCACGTACAGTCATCCATGTCGAGGTCTTCAATCCGTCGGGGAGCTTGGTCGCTTCCGATCTTGAAGGCCTCGACACCCTCATCCCCGCACCGCCACGCCGAACTTGACGAGCAACCCGCGAGCAACCCGCCCACGCTTAAATCCGAAGAGCCGTCAAATGAGCCCGGATGGTGGCCTAAAGATGTTCCGGAGCAACCGAGGATCGCAACTCATGCCAAAGGGATTCAGCAAGAGGCGCAATAAGCATCTCGTTGATTTTGCCTATTTTAATTGGGATTCACCCGCAATTGAACGTCAGTCGGTAAGAGCCGTGTCTCATTGCGACGCTCTCCGTGCTGCTAAGTCGGGTCTCAGAGCACAAGGCATCGACGAAAGTCACCTGCGGTCGGCTTTAGTGCGTAGGCACTTGAGACGGCAATGGAAAATCGTTTCCGACGACTACGAAAACCCGAACAACGCGGCTGTGGGTCACGGCGAAGGGCTTCATACCCGAGCGACTCGGGTTATCGACTCTGCTGACTGCAGGGCGCGGTAGATGGTGGCCCGGGAGACGCCGAAGCGGCGCACCAGATCTGAAATCGACTCCCCACTCCCCCGCAACGCGCGCACCTGCCGCATCTGATCGATGCTCAGCCGAGGTGGCCGGCCGGTGTGCCGGCCCCGCAACCGGGCCGCCTCCCGGGCCGCAGCAGCCCGCTCGCCCGGCGAGCCAAAGGCGAAAGCCCGACCGAAATCGCCAAGGCCCTCGGCGTCTCGCGTGCGAGCGTCTACCGGCACCTCGCCAACGCCTCGGGGCTGAACAGCGCCGAACGAAGTCCCCCGCGCCGCAGCCCGCGCCCGTTAGCGTGACTTTCCGTTCCGATGTTCCCCAAGGGCCTGTCCACGCCTGGCGGACCGCGTCGGCGGTGTCATCGCACATGTCGATCACCGTTCCATCGGCAAGTCCCGACCCGCGTCCTCCTGGTGCGGTTGCGCGTTCATTTCATCCACGGCGGGGATCTTCGGGGGGTGGCGTAGCGACCTGGTCGCTGCACCCACGAGACCCACCACGCCGGTGAAGCCGGTCAGAGCGAGGATGGTGAGCGTGGCCGAGCCGTACTCCAGCAGCACGCCTGCCAGCAGCGGACCAAGCGGTGCGGTGGACTGGGTGACGAACCGGCAGGAGCTGTCGACTCGGCCCTGCAGTTCGTCGGGGACCAGGACGACTCGGTAGGCGAAGATGACCGAGTTCCACAGCGGTGCCGCGGCGAGCATGAGTCCGAACACGATCCCCAGTACCCACACTGCGCTGCCGCCGAGCAACATGAACGGCAGGAGTACTGCCCATACCCACGGGAATCCGACGACCACCCAGGAGGCCGACACCCTGCGAGCTGCCCAAGCGGCGAAGACCGACCCGACGAGCCCCCCGACCCCGCCCAAGGTGAGGATGAGCCCGACGGCCACCGGCGGTGCGTGGTTGCCCGTCGCGACGACGATCAGGGTGGTCGGCAGGGCGGTCCCCACCAGGTTAGTCGCGGCCACCATCACGGTGCTGCCTCGCAGGAAGGGTTGCCGCCACAGCCATCTGACTCCGTAGGCAACGCTCGCGAAGATCGGCTGGCGCGCGCCGGCCGGGCCTTCGTCGCGGAACGACGCCCGGATGAGGAAGATCGAGACGAAGGACACCAGGTAGGAGACGGCGTCGAACAGGAACGGTACGAACGACGCGATGGAGTACAGGGCGCCGCCCAGTGGATTGCCGGACAGCATTGCGGCGTACTCGCGGCTCTCGTTGCGGGCAGAGGCTTCCCGGAGTTGTGAGGCCGGGACGACGTGCCGGAGCGCGGTGGTCTCGGCCGGCAAGAACACGACTGTCGCCGAGCCTTCGACGAGCGCGACGGCGACGATCAGCGGGAAGCCGACGATCCCGGTGGTCAGGCCGACGACCATCGTCGTCAGGGCAAGGAGGCGGACGACGTCGCAGATCAGCATCAACCGACGCCTGTCCCACCGGTCGACCAAAGCGCCCGCGACCAGTCCGAGCGCCCACTGAGGGACGGCCCGGGCGGTTCCGACGATGCCGGCCAGGAGCGGTGAGCCGGTCAGACCGAGCATCAGCAGGGGGTAGGCGACGTAAGAGGTCTGACTGCCGAGCGTGGATGCGAACTGCCCCACCCACAGCTTGGCGAAGTCCCGGTTCCGCCGCAGTGGCACAGGCCGTGGGTCGCCGCCCTCTGCCATCGGCGTCTCGGGCGTCGTCTCGTCGGTCACGGGGATCGGTCGATTCGTCGCTGCCCGTTCGCATCCGCCAGGGCGTCCGCGCCAGGCCGGATACGGTCCCGTATCGCGGACACCACCTGTTCGAGCTGGGGCCGTTCCATGACGGCTTCCTCCTGGAGTGGAGGTTGGTAGGCGTCGAGTGAGGCGATCTCTCCGCGAAGGACGCGTCCTATCTGGGCGCGACTCAGCCCGGTTAGGTGCGCGATCGTGCGATGCGACTTCCCCTCGGCCGCGAGCCCGTGGATCAGCTCGACCTGCTTTGGGTGCACCTGGGTCGGTCGACCCAGCGGCGTGCCGGCGGCCCGTAGGGCGGCAAGGCCGGCCGTTGTCCTCTCCGCGATGAGGTCCCGCTCGAACTGAGCGAAGGAAGCGAACACTCCGAGCATCAGCCGACCGGTGGCAGTGGAGGTGTCGATCGGGTCCGACAGGGACCGGAACAACACCCCTCGCCGCCCGAGCTCCTCCACCGTCGTGACCAGGTGAGGCAGGGACCGGCCGAGCCGGTCCAGACGCCACACCGTGAGCCGGTCACCAGTCCCTAACCGACCAAGGACCTGAGCCAGGGCCGGCCGGTCCTGTCGGGTTCCCGAGGCGTGATCGACGTAGACGTTCTCGGACGGCACGCCGGCAGCGGACAGCGCGTCGAGTTGCAGCTGTGGGTCCTGCTCGGTGGTGGACACCCGCGCGTAGCCAAAGTCAGCCATCTCCGACTCACTCCCCCTTCCCTGCTCGAAACGACGATTAACGAGTCACTTCTCTAGTATGGCCTTTCGAGTCGCCTCAGTGAGCCGCCGTCGACCACCCGATCTTGGCCACCAGCTGGTGACTCGTATTGGGTCCTCACTGAGACCCCTGCATGGGCGGCCCGCTGGGCGCGAAACAGAATGTTATGGATCGGCCCAATCGGACCTGGCCGTCCGAGTTCCGGAAGAGGTCGGTAGGCGGACGCCCAGCTATGGGCGAATCACTAGAAGCGCGAAGCCTCTCTCACCCGGGCCGGGTATCTGAGGTGACGAGGTGGTGATGTGGTCGCTGGTGCTGCGAAGGTATGGGTGAGTATGTCAACCCGATCTGGCCCCACAATGACGGCTTGAAGTGACCCAGGAAGTCAGGTCGCACATCCAGGGAAGATGGGTGCCGGTTGTCCTCCCCTCCCCGGGCATTGCTCCGGGCGGATCTTGCGGGACGCTCGAACGGGTGTGCGCCTGCTGACCTGCAGCGTTCCCGTAGGGGGTTCGGCTAACGGAACGCGCGCCCAACGCGACCTGTGAGGTCGTTGAGCGGGAGCCGCCTGAAAGCATGCCAGGATGGCGAAAGTTTGGACGGACGCGGTGATGGCGGTGGTCGGCATCGCCAGTCGCGGACCCCACCGCGATCGCACCTGGTCCGAGGCCTACGAAGCCGGTAAGGCCACCGAGCCCGCCGTCACCAACGCGTGTGCCGCTTTGTAACCTCCGTCCATCGGCACGCGCTCAACTCGGGACGTCCGAGCGGATCGCGGCTATAAGCGTGCGTTCGCGGCGCGATGCTGCAGCACCCCAAGCGCGAGAACGAGCCCGACCTGCGGCCAGGATTCCGACTCATACGGCAGATGGACCACGTCGACGAAGCCCTGGTGGCCCTCATCGGTCTCGATGAAGATCCCGATCCCTCCCGGCTCGGGAACGTGGTTGACCCTGGCGTCAACCTGGTCGCTGACCGGTAACGGCGCCGTGCCGCGTCGAGTGCGTCTATCGCGACATGGTGCCGGGTCGACGGCAGGAGGGTGCTTGGTCCTACTCTGGGTTGGTGGCAAACGTGAAGCAGGTGCAGGTGACCTTCGACTGCGCGAATCCCCGAGCCGTTGCGGAGTTCTGGAAGGCCGTGCTCGGGTACGTCGACCCTCCGATCCCGCCGGAGTTTGATTCGTGGGATGCGTTTGATGCCTCGCTTCCCGTTGAGAGCCAAGGCTCGACCTGGGTTTGCCAGGATCCGGACGGGGTCGGCCCACGGTTGTTCTTCCAGCGAGTGCCCGAGGCCAAGACGGTGAAGAACCGGCTACACCTCGATGTGCGAGTCGGGGTGGGGCTGACTGGCGATGAGCGAGTCTCTGCGCTTGAGGCTGAAGCGGCTCGACTGGAAACGCTCGGCGCTCGGCGCTTGCGTCTGCTACCTGCCGATGAGGAAAACGAATCGTGCCTCGTGATGCAGGACGTCGAGGGCAATGAGTTCGACCTCGGCTAGCGGTCCCGCCTGCTGATGATGAAACAGATCTTCGGCATCCACGGCATCCCCCAGGTCGTGCACGCGGACCGCGCGGTCACGGTGCGTCTTTAGGTTCGCACGGAAATCGGACGAAAAGCGTCCGAAACTTCACGATGCCAGCTCAAAAAACCCATGCGATGTCACACCTTTTGTACGGGAGAACTTCCTCAGTCGGATCCCCACCAGGGAACGGTTGCGGACCCTGCCGGCGCTTGACCTGACCGCCGCGTAGTTTCGCGACGCGGTGAAGATCTTGGCCGACCCGCCAGCGGGCGGCCTACCTGAGGCATGGGTAGCGATTCGGGAGCACGGTGTCCCGCGAGCAGCTCGCCGCCGCGGTCGCGGCCGTCAACGCCACCACGCGGCCCGCGACGGACACACATCGCGGACCTGCTCACCCGCTACAGCCTGAGTTCTGTTGCGTCCTAAAGGGGTTTGCCGTATAACTAGCACTGTCTCAGGCACTAGCTTGGGGAAGTGGACCCGGCAGCTCTCCGGACGGTGAGTAGGCCGGGTTTCGCGCGTCTAGGGGCGGAGTCTGTGAACCTCTGCGATGAGCGGTTTCGCGCGTCGCTGCCAGTCGCCCCCCTTGCCGTATGCCCAGGCAACCATGTCGGGCAACCAGAGCAAAGGCTCCGCGGCGGGTTTCTCGTGTTGATAGGTCACGTCCCTCAGCTTGTCGACCTTCAGGAGCGCTCCTCGCAGGACCTGAACGTCCTGTCGGTCTTGGTCGCAAGACTCGATGACCAACCGTGAGACCCCCAATTGGGGGAGGCGAAGGCCGACTTCCTCAAGGCAGATGTCGCGCAGCACTCGATCGGAAACACCCCCTTTGGAGACGACGAACAGGTGGGTTTCGACGTCCAGACCGCCGATGTCCGACAGGAGAGCCCGCCGTCGACTGGGGCTTTCCTTGCCCATGTGGATGCGGGACTGTCCTCCTAGGCGCATGGCCCGAAGAGCCCTTCTGATGTCTGGGAGATCTCCTGAACTCACCGTGACCGCGCAGATCATGTAGCCCGAGGCAGCCCTGACTGACTCGTCGACGAAAGCGTGCTTCGAACCATCCACGGGTCAGTCAGGCCCTTCGGGAGTGTCTCTAAGAGTTGCCTCTTGACTCCTGTTGCTGGTGACGATGGTTCCCTCAAGTTTGAGGTCGATGCACAGCACGTCGTCCTGCATGGTTGCGACAAACCGTCGGGACACGGTCGTCTCGATGCCGTAGTACCTGACGAACGCAGTCCCTGAAACAATGTACGGTCCCACGGACTTCCCCGCCTGAGCGCGCAGCGGGTATGCGTGCTCCGCCGTCTTCGGAACCCCTCTGAACCCGACGATCTGCTCACCAGAGTCGTAGAGTAGTTCGATGGCCTCAGGGGATCCGAGCGCCGCATGAGCCGAGGCGTTGAGGGAGATCGTGCCGCGCTTCTGAATCGTCACGTACGGCTGCTTGACGAGCGGCGTCATTCGCTTGGTGAACGTCTCGAAGTTGGGCACTGCGCCTCCTGGTGGACTCGTGCAGAGATGTGGGGACTCCTTGGGAAGGAAGCCTACACCTAGGACCCGACCTCCAAGTCTTCTAATGCACAGCGCGCTGCACGCTGCGCGTTGGTTACCGCGAAAGGGTGCCCTCTGCAAATGGCGTGCGCCCGCCGGCGGATCCCGCGGCGGGCGCCTCGTAGGATCGTGGTGATGTCGTCTGACGACGAGCTCGGCTTCCCGCGTGGCACAAGTGACGAGCGTGAGTTGTTCTTACGCTGGCTACAGTTCTTTCGCGGCGCCGTGATCCGCAATCTCGACGGCCTCAGCGACGAGCAGGTCGGCCACGCCGATGCCACCCGCGAGCTGCTCGACGGCACCACCGGGGAATGACCCCGTTCCTGATCACCGCCCAACCCCGTCCTGCATGCTCGGCCCTGTACCGCAAAGGGATGGCTCTACGCACCAGCCGAGGTGCGGGCTGGGTCTGGCGGTCAGTTGCCCAGCGTGGCAGCGGCGTGCTGGACCCATGCCTCGGTGAAACGGTCGGCGTCGATGTCTCCTGGAGGGTGCCCGATCAGGGCGTTGAGGATCGGGTAGTAGGTCAGTGAGGCGAGCAGGACAGCTGCGGTGGCGTCGGGGTCGCCGGCAGGAAGCGGGCTGAGCATGGCCTCCGAATGGTGGTCCGTCCGCTCAACGCCGAATGACGCACGACGTGCTAGAGGATCCCGCGGGACGCACCCTCCTCGATGTTCACCGACGCTGGCGGTCAACTGGTGTGATACTTCACGGAGGAGAGTGGTAGACGCCACTATTGAGCTTCGAGAGAGACCTTGACAGCACCACGTTTCGCAGGCGTCGAGGCCGAGGACGCTCCGTGGCGGCGGAAGGCCGCGAGTTCTGGACCGAGCTCTGTGGCCGGCAGGTCGCGCCAGGGTGTCCGCTCACGCTGTGGGAGTTGAGGGCCATGAGGGCTCGGGATGTGCCGGACCGGGAGGCATCGGTCAGGACTACTTTCGAACTCTGTTAGTCCGATAGTGCCGATCTCAGTAGGTCGGCCTCGGTGGTGCCCTGCAGCTTGGCACCGTCGCGCAGCAGCAGGTCGATAGCGACGCGGATCAGGGTGTTGTCGGTGATCCGCTGCCCCTCGCCCTTGCGTGCTCGATTCAGCTGGCGGGTCAGGACGGTGAGGTCGTCGGCCTGGTCGCCACGGATGCGCAACTCCTTGCGGTCCAACTCGAGGTAGCGCGGTCCGCCGGATGCGCGTGCTCGTGGTTGAACTGCGCCTGTTCCCTTCGATGGCGGTGTGGCCGGTTTCGCCGGCGGTGCGTCCCCAGGGACGGCCGAGGGCGGGATCGCCGCGCCCGCTTGGTCGACGGCGGCCGCGTGGTCGACGGGTGTCGCCGGTGCGGCGGTGTCCTCGTCATGTGGTGCGGGAGTGATGGACGTGTCGAGCAGGGCGCTGAGGTTTCGCTTGGCCATGCTCAGTTCACCTCACGCAGCGCGGGGCCGGCGGCCTCGGCGGTGTCCGTCGCGCGTGACCACTCCGCGAACAGCTCCAGGGCGACTCGGCGGTAGTCGTCGATGGCTTGAGCCGAGTGCCGATCGCCGCTGTACTGGGTGACGACCTCGCCGGCGGTCGGCGCGTCCCGGTGGGCGACGTAGTGGCGCACACTGACGTTGAAGGTTGGGACGTCCTTGCGCAGCAGCATCTGGCGTGCTTCCTCGGCGGTGGTGAGACTGCGCGGATCAACCTTGTTGAGCAGGACGCGGTAGGGCTTCCCGGAGGGGACGACCAGCCGTTGGATCGTCTTGATCAGCGGCGCGACGGACAGTCCGGCTGGTTCGGTGGGCAGGATGACGTAGTCGCTCGCCTCGATGACCGCGCGCAGCACGTCGGTGCTCTCCAGTGATCCAGGCGTGTCTACGATGACGACGTCGTACTCGGCCAGTTCGCGGAGCCGCCGCAGGACCGCCGGGTTGGTATCGGTGGCGAGGTCGAACGGGAGCTTCTCCCCCACCTGCTCGCCCCACCAGGTGGCAGATTCCTGTGGATCGACGTCGACGAGCAGAACACGACCGGTCTCGGCCGCGACGGCGGCCAGGCTCATGGCGGTCGTTGTCTTCGCGACGCCGCCCTTCTGCCCAGCGATGGCAACGATCCTCACCACGTACCTCCAAAGGTGTGAACTAACAGACGTACAGGCGCACGAACTATGTGAGTACGTCTCTACCAGGAGATGGAAGTATCGGACTTCCGACGCGCCGTTACTTCGGCAGTTTGTGACCATCGGACGCCCGAACAGCCGAAGTGCCGAACTAACAGAGTTGCCGGTTGTTTGACCGGGAGGCCCGAGCGGGGCTCGACCTGAACGCATGTCTGGAATCAGAACGGGGGTTCCTGCCCGTCGAGGAGGGACCCGTTCTCGAGGTCTTCGGGTGCTGGCCAGGCGCCGGGTCGGCACTGCTGGCAGCGGCGGACCTGGTGGTGGCTGGTGGGGGGCAGGTCGAGGGTGATCCAGCCGTGGTCGCATTCGGGTTGGTCGCAGCGCAGCTCGGCCGGGTCGAGGTGGGTGAGGCGGGGGTGGTCGTCGTGGTGGTCAAGCTGGCGTAGGAAGGCGGCGAGGACGACGGCGGGGCGGGTGCGGATCTGGATGTCGGTCAAGGTGGTGACGAGGCCGCGTCGGTCCCGGATGGTCTGGACGGCGTCGATGACGTCGTGGGCGGTCCAGGCGGGCCGGGCGGTGGCGAACCGGCTCAGGGCCGGGACGAGCCGTCCGGGGCGTTCGGAGCGCAGCCACCCCACGGTGTGGACCAGGTCTGCGGCCAGCCGGCGGGCCGCAGACCGGCCAGGCGAGCCCCTGTGTCGGTGCGGCGGCGGAGCCGCCTCCTTTTGTTCGGCGCGTGCGCCGCCTAGTGGGGGAGAGTGAAGGTGGGTTTCAGGGTGGGCTGGCTGACCTCTGGTAGGGGTATCGGAAAGCCGGCGCAGAGCGACGGGGGAGGGGATGGTCAGCGCCGTCTCTGTGGATAACCCGCGCTGGCGGGAGCCGCGGCGGCGGGCGGCCCAGCACTCGGCGGCGGAGAGCATCCGGCCGAGGACGATGACGACCTGGAGCCCGATCCGGCGGGCGATCCGCCGGC
>JAABUW010005501.1_pt1 | contig 16440 bp, 10 predicted proteins | sample 5560081 | NCBI WGS metagenome assembly JAABUW01 (sample SAMN10711882, study PRJNA513363) | rock metagenome | isolation source: Antarctica rocks | place: Antarctica: Victoria Land, Knobhead sud | reverse complement strand
GAGTCCTCAATGACCACAGCTTCCGCACTGCTACTTCGCTCTTCGCCCTTCTCAGCTTTCATCTCCCTAAACTTCCTCCCCACCACCGCCATCACCTCCTTCTGACCCAGTCCCTCATTCTCCCTCTTTAACCTAGCAAAGTTGACCTTCATGAATTTCTGGTACTCCGACAAGCCGCCCATCTTGCCGTCATTGGCCGCTCTCGGCACCGGCTGCACCTGCACCAGCTTATTCTTGCACGAGCCACAGGAATGGCGGGAGGGGTCGATAGACTTTGAATGGCGCTTGAATTCCATGCCGCAAGACGTGCAGGCCCAGATGTATTTGTAGGCGATGGTGTAGCTGTGTTTGATTGTGACATGGATGTTGCGGTGGGAGAACTCGGCGGTGCATTTACGGGCCCTGATGTGGGGAGAGAGAATTAGGCTGGATGGATTGGGGATGGTGGAGGGCTTAGACAATGAGAAAGGGAGATCGAACGGGGGCGGTACCATGCTTTGAATTCTTTGCCATGAGGGTTGTTCTTGACCCCTGAGATCATGAAGTTTGCAAGGTGACAGTACTCGTGAGCGATTACGTTAATGAGACGATCTATGTGTTCAATTAGTAGTTTTTCTTGTCGGCCGGATTAAAACGTGCAAACCTTCATCATCAATAACCTTCTCAGCAAGCTCGATTGATGCATGGTGACGGTAGCTTGTTGTGATCACAGTACCATCTGTGTTCTTCGGCTTGAACGCTTCTCTTCTCCAATTTGCTCTCCCGGCTGTGGAGTTCAGTTTCTTGCTCCAGATGATATGAATGCCTCCGGCGGAAGAGGCCAGTGCGGAGACTTTGCCGTCATTGATAGTCTGATCAAGCTCATTTAGGAATGAAGTAGCGAGCTCGTATTTCTTCTCATTGAACGCTTTCCGTTGCTTTGCTGCTCGTTTGTCTACATTAGGGCCTTTACTAGGACTTCTACGAGGAGATCCGGGAGACGGCGATTCTGCTTCATCATCTTCGCTGACAGAGAATAGCTTACGCCTCCTCGAGGTGTTTGGGGTCTTCTTTGGTGAATATTGGTCATTCCAGTCGTTGATGACTTCTTGACTCCAGAAAGCATCTATACTAGGGCGATGAGGAGATTGGGGAATGCGAATCCCTCTTGATGGAGAAAGCAGCCTGGGTTTGGATGGACTTGCGGGAGGCGTAATAGGCCGTGCGCCTTCGAGGATCTTATGAGGTGATCTGGACCTCGGAGGAGAACTTTCTGTTTGTCAGTAGAAGCCAGAAATGGGGGTTTGTTAGTCTACGTACAATTGCAAGACTGCAGGAGCTGCATCACTATTCTGATCTTCAGAAGACCCGGGCTCAGTCATGGTGGACTGGCGTTTTGGTAAAATATCAGGGCAGGCAACAGGAGGCACGGCTTTCGCTGGGGATATTAAGTCGATAACTTCAGTCAACGGGTTTCGTGCAGACGGGACTGGCAGATAGGGCTTTCCTATCAGTAATTTGAGCTTGCTTGAAGGTCTTTGAGGGTCTTCTTCAGATTTCTGCAGGGGCATATTTTCTCCATCGCTGGTAGAGTCGTCGATGACAAAGGGGTGAGATTTCCTGGACAAAGGCGTAGACACCTCCCTAGTCTGTGGGACACTTCTTTTGGGTGACCTCGTTGATACCATTTCTGATTCACTAGCAGATTCGTCTACAACAAAGTCTGAAAGATCGTCAAAATAGCTCTCGTCATCTGATCCAGATGCGTTCCCTTGAGGGATAAAGACTCTGTAATTTATAGGTTGCCTCGCCGTCCTTCTCGGACTCGAACGTACCTGTCTGACATCGTTGAGACTGCCAGTACTCGTCTTTAGCCCAGGGTTTTTGGCCTTTACGAGCCGTCTATCGGTAATTGGAAGTATGAGGGAATTGACTTGAGCAGTTCCGAGTGGTCGCTGACGGCGGGACTGCTTTTCGTTGCACGAGACATCGGTGACGGTCTTAGACATATTACCATGATATTCATAAGCAGCAGCGCTCTCCACTATGCGCTTTGAATCATTGTACCCAAGAGGCACTTTGTTCCCATGCTCTTTCGTTAATACCTTTCTAGGTATCTTCGGAATATCTGTCCTAGACCGGCGTAGAATTGTCGAGACGTCTGGGAATTCCTCATCACTGTCGTAAATTGCATTCAACCTAGCCATCTCATGGATCTATGTTCGTATCCCGATCACGTTGCTAGCGCTCCATTGAGACCTGCCTGCCAAAGAAAGGGACGTTGAGTAGAGTGCAAAAGTAAACAAAGAGGCGTTACTAGGGGCAACGCTTACTTCTGCAGAGTTAACTTTTAGAATACGGCAGGTCCTTCATATACAAGTTGCTTTGATAGTGCTTGTATGATTCACGTGCAAGCTTCTCTGGCCCCAATATGCACACAAATGCCAAAACAATGTAGTTTAATTGTACAATACTAACAATCATAACCAACGGCCATCAGAAAGACCACATCCTATGCGTCCATAGTGCACCATCTATGCGAAAAGACAAAGGGCTTTCGAAATAGTACTCCGGCCGCCAGCAACTTGAACTGATCCGAGAACGTTGTAATTTACAGCAAAACCATTCCCGCACCAACCAGCGCAGCTACCGTGACATATACCGCAAGTTGAAGCATACCAAAATCAAACCTGGGGACAGTAACCAAACCCGCTGAACTCTTCGTGCTGCTCGAGGAGCTGCTGGAGCCAGTGCCTGAAGGGCTGGAAGTGACGACGCCAGTGCCTGCCGGACCAGCTTGGCTTACCAACGCTTGACAATTTCCGTTGGATTTGGGGCTCTGCTTTGTAGCGGCACTATTGAAGTCACAGGGATTGGTGTTTGCCTTATTATTCGTGGTTTGGTTGAGGTAGAACTGATTGAAAGCCCAGGAAAGTCGTTCAGTAGAGTTACACATTGAGTATGCCCCATACGCTCCAGTGGTAGCGTTGGCGTTGATGCCCTCGCAGTAATTGCCGTTGTGCGGATCGCAGACATAGGCGAACTGAGTCGTGGAAGTGGTGTTGTCGAGGTTGGATTTGGCAACACAGGTCAGGTTCTGCATCATGCAGCCGCACAGCTGTGTGTTTGGGGTTGGAGGTAGTACGTCGCTCTTAGCCTTCCAAGTGGCATCGACACTCGGGCAAGCTTGAGGGCTATTGGTTGGGGAGTATGACGCCGATTGAACGCCAGTCGGGGTGACCTTGGCTATCTGGCTTGAAAATGCTGTGAAGTCAGGAAGCTTGGTGGCTTTGTTGTCGGTGCCCACGGAGACAAGACCTTCCATCGGTATCAATAAACTCCACAGTATATTCCTGCAGCATACATAGACTCACCAAAATCGTTAGCCTCCTGGAAGTACATGTAAACAATACCACCAGACCACACTTTCGTCATGTTGGATCCGTATAGGGCCTGGACTTCTTCGAATTTCCGCGGTGGCGATGTGTTGCAACCATATTCAGCGAAGAACGCTGGCACATTATAGGAGGCAAATTCCGTTGTTCGGACATCGTACTTTGAGGTCTCGTAGGTGTCGGTACGTTTACACCACGAATAGATGTTGTATCCCCAGAAGTCGATAGCCTGCTCTGGTGGGCCGCAATCAAAGTAGTTTGCAAGCTCGGTTCGCGTTTCATCATCGTTGGTAGCATATCCAACTCCCATAGGTCGGTATTTCTTCTGGACAATATACGCTTTCATATCTCGTACCGCTGCCTTGACGAAAGCACTGGCGACAGTGTTATTTGGGGCATTCGAAACTTCGTTGCCTGCAAAGAAGCCAATGACGTTTGGGTAGTTCGCAAGAGAGTCAACAACTGCACTGTACCGGGAATACAACTCCTCGTTCCACATGGGTGTATCCCGATTTATGGAAGTTGCAGGCTCTCCTAGATCTGAAATAACGTAGATGCCAGCATCTTGGAGCAGCTTCATACATCCCGAGTGATCAAGTGTGGGATTAATGGCGTACACACGGATCGTATTCGTTTGTAGCTGTTGCATAAGTGGGACATCTCGCGCGCAATTCGAAGGATTGGCCAGCGGGTCCTGGTAATTGGTACTACCACTGATCGTTCCGTTGGCAGAGAAATCCTCTATTGCACGTTAGATCTCCGGTCTATCGTGATAGTTTTAGGATACTGACGCTGATATGCCACACCCTTAATGAAGCTATACAGACCGTTTATCAGCGTATGATACAAACACATCTTCGTACTCCCAAACTTACAATTCCGTCCCATTGGTCTTGTAGAAGAACTTGGAACCCTAAAAGTCGAGATAGGTTAGCTAGAAACAGGGTAACATTTATCAACTGAAAAGGCCACGAACCTTGATAACAATGGGATCAAGCTGGGCGACAACAGATGAAGTGAACAGGGCCGCTGCCACGATGGCAGCTGATGTGAACCCGAGGCCCTTCATCTTGATCAAAGCTGAAATGGAATATTGGTATGTATTGTAAGAAGCAGCCAGGTTCTGGTGTAATTATGCTGGGTTGCTGAACGCAGAGATGATGGCCCGGCAGGTTAAGGACAGTTCAGGAAGTAAACAGGAAGTCGCGGTCCAGGATAAAGGGAGTCAGGAGACCAAGCAGGTAACAAAGCGACCTTCTTGAACGAATGTGAACGATCAATACTGATCCCAGTTATATGAGAGAAGACAATCAACGAAGGCAAGAATGTTTGGGCGTTGACACGGTGTTGGCTCCTTGAAGTTGTTACTGTGTGTACGGACTCTACCTGGCATTACCCGATGCCGCGCAATCAAAAGAATTGGGATCACGTGATGTGCCGCAGCCGGCAGAGTAATCCTCTACTGTTTCATAACTGGCATCACCTCACTGTTCGTTCCATAAAGTAAGGTGAGGTCCTCACTCGTACAATGGTCGATTTCGCACTCAGGAAAATACCACCAGCTGCCACCACATAGTAACGCAGTCGCAAACCGAACCCGGCAATTGCAACTCCGACGGCGGTCTTTACACGGTCGTGATATTCACTCCAGGGATTAATTACCATCCTTATTCCTATCCTTCCAAGATTTCGCAGGATTGGCGGAACCAACGGGAAACCCGCGAGTTAATATATTAAAATACCTGTTGAGATTACAGTGGAAGTATTCCGTACGGAAGTACGGAATACGGAATACTGTAAATTTATCGGGGGCAGAACCGCCGGCCTGTCCCCCTTTTCCCCCCTAAACGACTATCTTGAAGATCCATGCCGGTTCAGGCATATCCTTATGCTTAGGTAGTGCTCCAGACCAAACCGTTTGCGGCCATCTCGCCACTAAGCTCGCTGCAGCTATTTTTGGCTTGCAAAGCTCTTCGGCCAGCGATGATGCTATGATAAAACTCATGATTGGTGTAGAGTAGGTAGGCATTTGACGAAATAATGGTGATATTCCAATGCGAATAATACATCAGGTCTAGAAGATCGTCACAGAATATATAAAAAAAATAGACTCGCAGATGGCAGGGTTTTAATAGCAACACGGCGTCTCGAAGCTTCCAAGCAAAGCCGTTGGTATTATTATTATCATCATTATCATTGCGGTTGGAGGATGCGGTCATGGTCGTTGTATGTACTTTACCCACGACCGCCATCCGTCAAGCCCTTTCTGTCTTCTCCGGATGTCTAGGAGATTAAGTGCTTGGCGTAGGAAGGAGTTGCGTACGTGAATTATCATACCTGCCTTAGGAACCTGGGATACTGGGATATTCTTTGCCCAGCAATACAGTGATTCCTCAACTTTCTATAGTTCAACTTGCCAGTTCTGCCAGAGCATATCCGCAGAGCTGGATGATTAGTGTACGGCCTTTTGATTCGGAGACATGAACAATACCTTGACCGGCGGTTACCCTAATCCCCTGCGAAAAGGGTCTTGGATTTATGGTACGGAGCTAGTCCGTGTCGGTATCAAATACCTACAGTGGATCTCGTAAGCCGTAACCAAGTCAATTACACCAGGGGAAGTGACTTACTTTGATTCTCCTATTCCTCCTTCCCATCGAGATAACACTCTCAGCGTTTCACGTCTTTCGTTACTTTGACCCTCAACCCATCAGCCCGGTCGTTGGCGACATCTCGCTCTCGCTTCAGGTGTCATTGAGTACGAGAAACGGTGCAGTACTAATTGCAGTGGATATTACAGCCGGTCGTAACAGCAACTGCGCGCTTTCCTCTTTCACTCTCGTTGCAAGTCAAAATCAACAATTACAACATCCACAATCCTTCATCTACGGCCACGGAAATAGGGAGCCGATCAAACCGATATAATCTCGTCGAGAATCTTTGGAGGTTTTCAACGGCTATACGTCGAGTTTCTTTCTTTCACCAGATCAACTAGTTTTCACGCGACAGCTTCCAGTTCACGACACCGAACCGCCTGGCTTGGCACTTCTTCACATTAGTAGAACTGGCAATCCTGTCAATGGAAATCATTTGATGTAAGTTCATTCTGATGCTTTTGAGAGACCGTATTTTGTTGCCTTCACACTTTGCACAGCCCTCTTGTTACGCACGCCGCAACAACGCAATTCCCCTCGTCTCTCTCTTTGACTGACAATCAGCAGCAGCACGAAAGTTTCACCTATTCCTAGTCATGTCCGGCCATCCACAAGGTCAGTACGACGATGGCTATGGCCATCAACCCCAGGCGACAGATTCGTACTATCAAGACGAACACGACCAAGGCTACTATGATCAGCACCAAGACTATCACGGTGGTCAACAGCAAGAATACCAACAGCAACATGGAAGTGCCGGTTATTACGACGAGGCGTAAGTTTATGTTTGAAATCATCTTTTACTCCGCTCACGTTCAGTAGTGGCTATTACAATGCCGACGCGCATGATCCGCATCAGCAAGATGGAGGATACTATGAGGGCCATCAAGGCTATCAAGATGAGTATTACAATGATCAATATTACGACCAAGGTACACCGGCTGCTGGTCAGCAACCTCAACACGGGCAAGCAAACTATGGGTTCGTACAATGAGAAGATTGAACGGCTTCCAGTAACATTAACATCTATTAGGGCCAAACCTAGACGTCGCGGTCACGACTCAGAGGAGGATTCCGAGACGTTTAGCGATTTCACCATGAGATCGGATATGGCTAGGGCCGCTGAAATGGACTACTACGGCCGGGGCGATGAGCGCTACAACAGCTACAACGAAGGTCAACCTGGTGGTCGTGGGTACCGGCCACCATCGTCCCAAATCTCTTATGGAGCAAACCGATCCTCTGGTGCATCGACACCTGTGTATGGCATGGATTACGGAAACGTGCTTCCAGCTGGGCAACGATCCCGAGAACCTTATCCTGCATGGACTTCTGATGCTCAAATTCCCCTTTCAAAAGAGGAAGTCGAAGACATCTTCATGGATCTAACGGCCAAATTTGGTTTCCAGAGAGACAGCATGAGGAACATGTACGATCACTTCATGACCCTGCTAGATTCTCGGGCATCTCGCATGACCCCCAACCAAGCTTTGCTATCACTTCATGCCGATTACATCGGAGGCGACAACGCCAATTACAGGCGTTGGTACTTCGCAGCACACCTTGACCTCGATGACGCTGTCGGATTTGCCAACATGAAACTTGGAAAAGCGAATCGTAGGACTAGAAAAGCGCGTAAAGCTGCCAAGAAGAATCAACAGGATCCCCAAAACGAAGAACAAACCCTTGAGAATCTAGAAGGCGACAATAGTTTGGAGGCTGCAGAGTATCGATGGAAAACTCGCATGAATCGTATGCCTCAGCATGACCGCGTCCGACAAATCGCTTTGTACTTGCTCTGCTGGGGAGAAGCCAACCAGGTGCGTTTTATGCCTGAGTGTATGTGCTTCATCTTCAAGTGCGCTCTCGACTACCTGATGTCCCCCAATTGTCAGAATCGGGTCGAGCCAGTCGAAGAGTTGACCTATCTCAACAACGTGATAACTCCTCTGTATCAATATTGCAGAGACCAGGGTTACGAGATTGAAGATGGCAAGTATGTTCGCAGGGAGAGAGATCATAATCAAATCATTGGCTACGACGACATCAACCAGCTGTTTTGGTACCCTGAAGGCATTGAAAGGATCGTCTTCGAAGACAAGTCGAGAATGGTCGATGTACCAACGTCGGAGCGCTACCTAAAGCTAAAAGAAGTGAACTGGAAGAAGGTCTTCTTCAAGACATACAAAGAAACTCGATCATGGGGCCACATGCTCGTCAATTTCAACCGTATCTGGGTCATTCACGTCACAACCTTTTGGTTCTACACAGCCTACAACGCGATCACTTTCTACACTCCTCACTATCAGCAGCAACTAGGCACGAAGCCAACAGCGGCAGCTCAGTTCTCTGCGATTGCCCTGGGTGGTACTCTCGCCTCTTTGATCATGATTGCGGCAACCTGTGCGGAGTGGACTTACGTACCGCGCCGATGGGCTGGGGCTCAGCACTTGACCAGGCGCCTGCTGTTCCTCATCGGTATTTTCCTGATCAATCTTGCACCCAGTGTATACATTTTCGGATTCGCCAATAACAAGACTATCTACAACGCAAAGATCGCCAAAACCCTCGGCATAGTACAGTTCCTGGTCGCCCTTGCAACGTTTTTCTTCTTCTCTATCATGCCCATTGGTGCTCTCTTCGGCAGCTACCTCACCAAGAAAAACACGCGGCAATACGTGGCCAGCCAAACTTTCACCGCGAGTTGGCCACGTCTACTTGGTAACGATATGTGGATGTCCTACGGACTGTGGGTCTTGGTGTTCGGGGCAAAGCTCGCGGAATCTTGGTTTGCCTTGGCTTTGTCTTTCCGTGATTCTATCAAGATTCTGTCGGAAATGAAGATTAGCAGGTGCGCTGGCGATGCGATCATCAAGGACATTCTCTGCAAACAGCAACCGAGAATCCTCCTCGGCTTGATGTTCGTCGTTGATCTTTGCTTATTCTTCCTTGATACGTATTTGTGGTACGTTATCTGGAACACAACCTTCTCAGTCGCCCGCTCTTTCTACCTCGGTGTCTCCATCTGGACCCCGTGGAGAAACATCTTCTCCCGATTGCCAAAGCGCATCTACTCAAAGGTCCTGGCTACCACGGATATGGAGATCAAGTACAAACCAAAGGTGCTTATCTCCCAGATCTGGAATGCCATTGTCATATCTATGTACCGAGAGCATCTACTGGCCATTGACCATGTACAAAAGCTGCTTTACCATCAAGTCCCATCGGAACAAGAAGGGAAGCGGACACTGCGCGCACCGACGTTCTTCGTTTCTCAAGAAGATCACTCATTCAAGACCGAGTTTTTCCCAACACAAAGCGAGGCAGAACGCCGAATATCATTCTTTGCTCAGTCCTTGTCAACGCCTATTCCCGAGCCTCTACCGGTTGACAACATGCCAACCTTTACAGTGTTGATACCACACTACGGGGAGAAGATACTGCTTTCTCTTCGTGAAATCATTCGTGAAGATGAGCCATATTCGCGAGTAACGCTTCTGGAGTACCTCAAACAGTTGCACCCCCACGAGTGGGATTGCTTCGTCAAGGACACCAAAATCCTTGCCGATGAAACTTCTCAGTTTAACGGTGACTACGAAAAAACCGAGAAAGATACTGCGAAGAGCAAGATAGATGACCTTCCTTTCTACTGCATTGGTTTCAAATCAGCTGCCCCTGAATACACATTGCGAACACGGATCTGGGCTTCCCTTCGATCTCAAACGCTTTACAGAACAATTTCTGGATTTATGAACTACAGTCGTGCGATAAAGCTTCTGTACCGTGTCGAGAATCCAGAAGTTGTCCAAATGTTTGGCGGTAACTCTGACAAGCTTGAACGTGAGCTTGAGCGTATGGCTCGGCGCAAATTCAAGATCATAGTATCGATGCAGCGTTATGCCAAGTTCAACAAAGAGGAGCGAGAGAATACCGAATTCCTTTTAAGAGCATATCCAGATCTGCAAATCGCATATCTTGACGAAGAGCCTCCAGCGACTGAAGGCGACGAGCCTCGACTGTACTCTGCTCTTATAGATGGTCACTCTGAACTTATGGACAACGGTATGCGTCGGCCTAAATTCCGCATTCAGTTGTCTGGCAATCCCATACTAGGTGATGGCAAATCAGATAACCAGAACCACTCGCTTATCTTCTACCGCGGCGAGTACATCCAACTTATTGACGCTAACCAGGACAATTATCTCGAGGAATGCCTGAAGATTCGAAGTGTTCTCGCCGAATTCGAGGAGATGACAACTGATAACGTCTCTCCCTATGCTCCTGGGCTTGCTCCTACTAAGACTAATCCTGTAGCTATCCTCGGTGCTCGTGAATACATTTTCTCGGAAAATATAGGTATTCTTGGTGACGCTGCCGCCGGAAAAGAACAAACATTCGGTACCCTGTTTGCCCGTACTCTTGCGCAAATCGGAGGCAAGTTGCATTATGGTCACCCAGATTTCCTTAACGGTATTTTCATGACAACTCGTGGTGGTGTGTCCAAAGCGCAGAAAGGATTGCACTTAAACGAAGATATCTATGCTGGTATGAACGCTTTGCTTCGTGGCGGACGGATAAAACATTGCGAGTACTATCAATGCGGGAAAGGCCGTGATCTCGGGTTTGGGTCTATACTAAACTTTACGACAAAGATTGGCACAGGAATGGGAGAGCAGATGCTTTCACGGGAGTACTACTACCTCGGCACTCAATTACCCCTGGACCGCTTCTTGTCCTTCTACTACGCCCACCCTGGCTTCCACATTAACAACTTGTTCATCATCATGTCGGTCCAGATTTTTATGCTTTGTATGATTAACCTTGGCGCACTACGACATGAGACCATCATCTGCACTTACGATCCGAACAAGCCTCCGACAGACCCGCTACGACCCACAGGATGTGCGAATCTTACTCCAGTGATGGACTGGGTGTATCGATGTGTTGTGTCTATCTTCATCGTCCTGATCATCTCTTTCCTTCCCCTCTTGGTCCAAGAACTCACAGAGCGAGGCTTTTGGCGTGCCATCACCCGTCTGGGTAAGCATTTCGCCTCGCTGTTGCCTGTATTCGAAGTGTTTGTCTGCCAGATCTACGCCAATTCCCTCAGTCAAGATCTATCATATGGTGGTGCTCGCTACATCGGTACCGGTCGTGGATTTGCAACCGCGCGGATTCCTTTCGGTGTTTTGTACTCAAGATTTGCGGGGCCATCAATCTATCTAGGTTCGCGCCTGATGATGATGTTGCTCTTCTCGACCCTGACTATTTGGGGGGTGTGGCAAGTGTACTTCTGGGTATCCTTGCTCGCATTCTGCGTATCGCCTTTCATATTCAACCCTCACCAATTTTCGTGGAACGACTTCTTTATTGACTACCGTGATTTCCTAAGGTGGCTCTCCCGTGGCAACTCAAGATCTCACGCCTCTTCGTGGATTGCTTTCTGCCGCCTGTCGCGAACACGCATTACTGGTTACAAGCGGAAGAATCTTGGCGATCCGTCATCGAAAATGTCCGGGGATGTCCCTCGTGCACACTTCTCCAATATCTTCTTCAGCGAAATCATTGCACCCCTACTGCTTGTCGCGGCCACCCTCATACCCTACCTCTTCATCAACTCTCAGACTGGCGTCCAAAACAACCCAAAACCCACCAATTCTCTAATCCGAGTCGCGGCAGTTGCATTCGCACCAGTTGCAATCAACGCCGGAGTTCTGGCGGGCCTGTTTGGAATGGCATGTTGTATGGGTCCTCTTCTAAGCATGTGTTGCAAGAAGTTTGGATCAGTCTTGGCCGCAATTGCCCACGGAGTAGCTGTTTTCATGCTACTAGCTTTCTTCGAGGTTATGTTCTTCCTCGAGGGATGGGTCTTCTCGCGGGCTCTTCTGGGCATGATTGCCGTCGTTGCGCTGCAACGATTCATCTATAAGCTCATCATCGCCCTCGCTCTTACACGTGAGTTCAAGGGAGACTCTTCAAACATTGCATGGTGGAGTGGGAAATGGTACTCTATGGGATGGCAAGGCTTCTCGCAGCCTGGGAGAGAGTTCCTCTGCAAGATTACTGAACTTGGTATGTTCGCCGCGGACTTTATTCTTGGCCACGTTATACTCTTCATCATGCTTCCGGTGATCGCCATCCCATACATCGACAAGCTCCACTCCGTGATGTTATTCTGGCTCCGACCAAGGTATGATTCAAGTCAAATTTCCTGCTCATTCGCTTTTCGCTAACTGTGCTCTAGCCGTCAAATCAGACCTCCTATATACTCGTTGAAGCAATCTAAGCTTCGAAAGCGCAGAGTCATCCGCTTCGCCATTCTCTACTTCCTAGCCCTCATCATCTTTGTTGCCCTCATTGCTGGACCAGCGGTCATTGGCAAGTTGAAAATCAAACTACCGTCGATTCCCATGCAACTCATGCAGCCTACGGGCCAAGACAACAACGATACCACAACAGGCTACACTGGATCCGCCCTGATCAGTCTCCCGGGTATGACGGGAGGAGCTGCGGCTACCTCAGGTGGATCTTCAGCAGCGGCAACGTCGTCGGCATCGAGTACCGCTTAGACTGTTGACATTTCCTGCTAGATTTTAATATAGAGGAAGTGAGGAGGTGCAACACGCATTGTACAAAACCTCAGCCGCGAGATTGAGGACCTCGACTTCCCACCCGGCAAAACTCCAATGTTCTTTCCTTTCGTGGTGAGGGATTCACGGCGTCTAGGAACATAGACAGACTGTTGCATCATTCATTTATCGTGCTGCGTATACAAGACGCAACTGTTTACTTTCCAGAGCGACACGGTGCGAATCTTGAATCTTGGCTTGTTTGGTGGGAGACGAGGAAGCGTTTCAGCATTAATGGATGATACTTTTTAGCATGTCGCATATTGGAAGTAGTCTGGGGTTTTTGTGTTTTTATTGTGGTCTGATGAATACGAAAGCCATAGAGCAATTAGAAGAATGTACTCGCTTCAGCAATCGCTGGGTTATTATTCGGGTTCACCAATATTTGATCGTTGTTATGTGCTTTTGACTAAGTGCTTGGTTCAATATTGACTGAGTCTTTTAACCCTGGGTCTCAAATAGTAAGGCCGCTGATTCTTCTGAAATCGAATTTGATCCTCTGCTGCGACGAGTTCACCACTTCCGACCTGCTCGAAAAGAAAGTCTGTACCACGGAAACGCCCTTCTCAAGTTGATCTGCTTGCAGACCTTCCCAATCAACCGTGGAAGATTACAAATTGTATAGGATTGTGCAGAAGTCAAGAACAATTGATCGCTAAATGGCTCCCAAGCTTAGGGCCGCACTGATAGTTCACGGTATCATCAGACCGGATTCCATAGAAGAAACCATCGCTGATAGTACGTTTGGGCCCTCAATCAGTCGGGACCATCTCGAGGTCCACAACGCGACGCTCTGCCACTGATCTTTGAGTTTTGCCGACATCAATTCAGGGATTACAGGAACCGGTGTCCCCTGGTGCAGGATACTTTTGTGGTCCATGAACAACAGTAACGGTAATCAGCGAGGGATTGATTGACTCATGTAACTTTTAGGGAATTTCAGATGCAACAGCAGCTGATAGTGGCTTTATGAGGAACTATTTAAAGCCCGTAGTCTAAACCACGCGTCTTGATCGCAGTGGGCCATGTCCATCCGTGGACCCCACGCCCAGGTCGCCATCCTTGATAAGGAAGCTGTAAGAAAGCCATCCAAACCCCGTCCCTCGGTATATCTGCGAAATAGAGAGAGGGGCTATATTATTTTCGGGAGCAGGGCTTGCTCGCTCTACGGTGACAAAACGGTTTCCTAAGGATACCTTACATATGTTACCAAAAAGGTACTAGAATATTGACTTTTGCACTCTTGACGTCTTGCCTCCCTGAGGTAGACCATGATGGTCTACTATCTGAAAAAAAGGCAAGATGTCGAACCTTGGCCACTGCTTGAAGACTTTCATGCTCGTTAAGATGATTTTCAAAATGAAAGTCGCTTATACATAGATTTTGGGCTGGCTGCCCTTCGCATTAGGGAGGTCCGGCTGAGAAGACATCCATATCACATTACAAGGACATGTTCTAATGAAGTAGGTTGAAAAGTTGAAGAGGGCGCGCCGCATGCTTCTATCATATGGAAAACAGTACCGAGCCTTTTCTCAGACAGAACTCGATCTTTTTAAACAGGTCCTGACGGCACAAGGAAAGCATCCTGCCCTGTAGGGACCGTACTTTGACGACCCCTTCAGAGCTCTTCATGTACGCCCTATCCGATTTCTCAACGGAAACGCACGCCCAGACGACACGGCTGATGGTGACAAGCCTTGTAGTTTTGCAAAGTCAAACTCGTCCTTGATTAAGGTATAAACGCTGTAAGAAACCAGAAGAATTTGATGCTGATTTTGAGTGGTCAGATGTGCTGCGATAGACCTTGAGCGTACTGATGCATACGTGTTCATGATGGAGTGTTTCGACTTGTAAACGTAAAAGATGTACGATGCTTGATATGATGAACTTTCTACATCCGCGTTCTGTCATAAAGCGCAAGCTATCAATATGGACCAATCAGAAACACAAGTGGCAGAAATTGCTGCTTAGTCAGGATATCCAGCTGGAAGTTGGAGCTTTGCCTTAACGGGATTAGTGCGACCCGTCTGAGAACATGAGGCAATTGGAGCTCCGCGAAGTCCCGACTTTCAATGGCGCAATGGATCTGCAAGACGCTCAAAGCTGGCTCGTAGACGTCTTGAACGAGGTATCCGTCCAATTTCAAAAGGTCCCTGGTTCAGCAATTCTCCTAAGATATATCAAGTCAAGCTACCAGAACGATCCGGTGCGCTCTGCGGTCGAGCTCTTTCTCTTCCTCTTCGCCGTTAGGTACCTACTTGCACCCAAGTACTCGACGCAGAAGAAGAGCTACGTAACATTGTCGGAAGAGGCTTGTGAACCACTCCTGTCGCTATTGCGACCTTCTGACTTTGAACTAGGAGGTCGACGAGCTGGTGGAAGACTGGACTCCTGATCCCCTAGTTGCGTCTCAAACTACGTTCGAGGAAGCCGAGAATGAGAAACGGCCAGTCATCATTGGGTAAGTATTAGCTATTCCATCAGAGGTATATGACTACTAGAATACTGATCGCGCTCCAGGCCTACCGGGCCCAAGTCGAAGCTATCGAACGGGCGAACGGTGACAAACCTTGCGTCATATAACTTCTACAATCTTGTCGCAAACGAAGCCCTCAAAGAGAAAGCCATCCAGACCCTAAGAACATATGGTGTAGGCCCATGTGGTCCTCCAGGCTTCTATGGGACGCAGGATGTACATATGAAGACAGAGGCCGATATAGCTACGCACCTCGGGACTCCTGCTTGCATCGTATACGCGCAAGCATTTTCTACAATACCGAGTGTCATACCCGCATTCTCTAAGAGAGGGGACATCATTGTCGCTGATGAGGCGGTCAATTATGCGATCCGGAAGGGCATTCAAATATCCCGGAGCACTGTCCGGTGGTACAAACACAATGATATGGAGGACATGCAGAGAGTGCTGCAGAGGGTGACGAAAGAGCAGGCAAAGAAGCCGTTGACCAGAAGGTTCATTGTGACCGAAGCGTTGTTCGAGAACGTGGGGGACATGGTGGATTTGCCGAAACTCGTACGTTTCATCTGACTACTGCTTTCCTGAAACTCATGACTAGGAACAGATCGAACTCAAGCTCCGTTACAAGTTCCGACTCATCCTCGACGAGACCTGGTCCTATGGGGTTCTGGGACGAACCGGTAGGGGGATCACCGAGCACCAGAACGTGGACGCTACTGGTGTTGACATGATCATTGGCTCACTGGCGGGGCCTCTATGTGCTGGCGGTGGTTTCTGCGCCGGTTCCGAAGAGATCTGTGAGCACCAACGCATATCGGCTGCGTCTTATACCTTCTCCGCCGCTCTACCTGCAATGCTGGCCACGACAGCCAGTGAGGCGCTGCTCATGTTGCAGAATTACCCCGAGATACTGTCCCAGGCACGGGAAAACATCAAGACTATGTGGGCGCAACTGGATCCGAGGAGCGATTGGGTGCACTGTACCAGCGCCATTGAGAATCCCATCATGCTTCTTGCCCTGAAGCCGGATGTGATTGCGAACAAGAAGTTAAGCACAGGCGATCAAGAGCAGCTGTTGCAGGATGTCGTTGACGAGGTGAGTTGATGACATGGCACGATATCAAACACGAAGACCGTCAGCTGACGCGGACTTTTAGACGTTGGTAAACGGGGTGTTGATCACAAGGTTAAAGAGTATGCCTCGTGCCATCAACGCAACGACGAAGGAAATTGGTTGGGAACTACAACCAGCACTCAAAGTTTGTATTACTACCGGGCTGACGAAAAAAGAGATGGAGAGGGCTGGG
>JAABUW010005500.1_pt1 | contig 16447 bp, 18 predicted proteins | sample 5560081 | NCBI WGS metagenome assembly JAABUW01 (sample SAMN10711882, study PRJNA513363) | rock metagenome | isolation source: Antarctica rocks | place: Antarctica: Victoria Land, Knobhead sud | reverse complement strand
CCGCAAGCAAGACTTCGTGCGCGTCGCAGACGAAGGCGATCTTCTCCTCCCGCAGGTCCTCGTCCTCGGGGTCGATGCCGGCGCGGTCCCAGATGTTGAGCGCGACGGGCGAGCGCGGCCCCAGGCGGGCGCGCACACCGCCGACGACGCGCCGCGTGGTGTCGTAATGGTCGGTGCTGTCGATCACCGTGACGCGGCCCCCGGTCTGGAGCATGTGCGTCGCCAGGAATTGGGCCAGGACGGTCTTGCCCGAGCCCGAGCCGCCGGTGATGCACATGAGCGCGTTGCGCAGCGAGGGGTCGGCCCAGTCGAGCAGCACCGTCTCGCGGCCCTCGGGCGTGTAGCCCACCAGCATCCCGCGCGCGGTACCAGGGCTGCGCAGGTGGTAGGGCATGCCATTGCCCACCGTCTCGGCGTACATACGGTAGACGCTGCGCGCCTTGTCCCAGCCGATCGGGCGCGTCGAGAGGTACAGGGGCTCCTGGTGCCCCTGCGCCAGGGCCACGCTCGACGACACCGCGAGGATGGACGCGACGGTCTCGGCACGCTCGTCGAGCGTGGGCACGTCGGGGGCCGTGACGGTGACGTAGACGCCAACGTAGGCCAGCGTATGCCGCCGCTCGCGCAGCATCCGCGCCTCCTCGCGCGCCTCGCGCTGTGCCTCCTCCACGTCGGTCGTGACGTGGCGGCTGACCGCGACCTGATCTTGCAGGTACCGGTCGCGCCGGGCCGCGCCCTTGCGCTCGCGCTCCTGATCGAGCCCGCGCAGCGTCACCGCCAGCGTGTAGGGCACCTCGGCCCCGACGAGGGCCTGGGTCCAGCCGGGGTCGGTCTCCGGCGGCGGGGCCAGCACGTAGAGCGTGCGCGCCAGCGTGCCGTCGGGCAAAACGACGTGCGCGCGCTCCTCGGCGTCGGTCAGGTCTGGGACCGCGAAGGTGACGACGCCGCCGGGTCCCTGGCCCGGTTCGGCGGGCAGGCTGCGCGCCAGCAGCGCGACGACGGCCGGCCCATCGAGCCGGGCGGTGTCCACGCCCATGGTCGTCAGATGGCGCACGGCGCCGCGCACGGCCGCGTCGAGGGCGGCACGCTCACCGGGGCTGCCCGGCGCGTGCCGGCCCGGCAGCGGCGACACCACGGCATAGAAGTCGCGGCGCGCCTGGTGGCGGTCGCGCAGCTCGTCGGCCCACCAGGCGCGGGTGCCGGCCCGGTACGGACGGAGCGTCGGCGGGCACGCCGCGGTCTCGGCCGCGACCTGGGCCAGGAGCTGATCCCGATCCAGGGGGTTGCTGCGCACCAGCAGTTGGACCTCCTGCGTGGGCAGCAGGCCGGCCACGAGGGCGGCGGCTGCGGCGGCGGTCTGGTCGCGCTCGTCGTCGGATTGGGTGTCGTGGTAGACGCCGCCCACCGCGAGCACGGCGCGCTGGCGGCCGTCCACTCCGACCTGGATGCCGTCCGGGTGGACGTCGATGCGCCGCCGACGGCGTTTTAGGCGATTGGCGACGCTCATCAGCCTTCCTCCACGGTCGGGCGCGGCCGGCGCAGGCGCGCGATGATCCGGCCCGTCAGGTCGGTCGCCTCGGCGGCCCGTGCGTGGGTCGTTGGGCTAGCGAGGTCGGCCGGCGTTGGCGCGCCGTGGACGCGCGCCTGGGCGTGCGTCGGGGTTGAGCGGATCGCGTCCACGGCGCGCCGGCGCAGGTAGCCGACGACCTGGCGCGGGTACGGCTCGGCCCCGTCCATGAAGAAGACGAAGCCGATCACGAGGGGCAGCGCCACCGCCGCGAAGATGGCCAGGAGGTGCATCTTGCCGGCCTGTCCCCCGTAGGTCATACCCCCGGTGAGTTGGACCATGAGGTAGCCGCACACGGCGGCGGCGGCGATCCCGGCCGCCTCGGGGATCGTGCGCCCCAAGAAGTAGCGGGGGCGCATGTTGCTGTACTGGGAACTGCGGCATTTATGAGCCATAGCGTTGGGCGTCCTCTCTCGGGTTCCAAGCGATAGAAAACGTCCCCGGCCTCCGCCGTCGGACGGCCGGGGACGCGGCGAACGGCGGGACGGGACGCCCCGCTACTTCAAGCCCTGGATCGCCGTGGCGAGTGGGCTCGCCCCGAACAGGATCACGGAGCCCACGATGGTCCCCACCAGCATGTCGCGGGCGGCGCGGTGGTGTAGGACCATAAAGATGCCGGAGATTGCCAGCCCGATGATCGTCACCGGCAGGGCCAACTGGCTCATCCAATCGGCGATCTGCGTGAACACGTTGCTAAACGGGTTGGCCGCGCCGGCGGCTATGAGGGGCGCGATGGCGGCGAAGGTGACGACCTTGCCGACGACGAGGCTTTGCGCGGTGGCGAAGCTCAGGGTGTGAGCGTGTGCGATGTGCGCGAGGGCCAGGCTCTGGTGCATGCTGCGTGTCTCTCTTCTTTTCTTTTCTCCCGCCCCAGGGGCGGCGCTGTGTGGGGCGGCGCTGAACCGCGCCGCGGTCATCAACGCGAACAGGGTTGCGTCCGCGTCGGCTACGTGGGCTGCGTTGTGGTGGTCGTGGTGGCCCGCATCATGCTCACCTCCTGCCAGCGGGCCGCGTCGTGGGCCGGGCGCTTGTCAGAGCGCCGGGCTAGGTCCGATCCTGACCCTAGTGTGAGGCCCACGAACGACCTACGCGATAGCCAACTGTAGACAGTTGTAGCCGATTGTAGACAATTCGTGGTGCGATACATTTATTTAGGTCACTGGCCGCACCTTTTTCACAATAGGGAACAGTACCGATCACACCGCGTCAAAGGAGGGAGTGCATATATCGGTCAGGATTTTGACGGATGCGAACACGCGCTAGTGATGCTAATAGCGATCAGGTTGCCCGTGAGAGGCCGATATTTTTCGCACCATGCATGCTTTGAGCATATATCTATCCGTCACTGATGCGACCGGTATATGCCCCCCAACCTCTGGCGCGGTGTGGTACCGATCCATAGACGATTGTGTCTTGCCCTACGTGGGTGCCGCCACTCGTGGCATGTCCGCTATGCACTCGTGGCATGTCCGCTATGAAGGAGTGACTTGACGACGGGATGGATTGGAGGCGTGCGCGCGTATCTCTATCGAAGGGATACGTCGAGGTCGCCGGGCGCGAGGTTAGCAATGAGTTCGGCCTGGCGTGCCTGCAACTCGGTCAGCGTTTCGATGATCGCACTCACAGGGGATGGTGCGTAACCAGTGGCGTCATGTGGTCGCGCCTGGCGGCGCGCCGCGTTCTCCAGTGCGCGCAGGTCCCGGGGAGGGAGTTGGAGCGCCCGAGCTAGGATTTGCACGGTTTTGCAGCGCGGGGCTTGGCGCATACCACATTCGAGCTTAGCAATCGCTGTACGATGCAACTCGGCGCGCGCGGCGAGCTCTTCCTGTGACAAACAAGCACGACCACGGAATCGCTTGAGTAACACGGCAAAGTCTGTCTGTTGGATAGCCATGTCGTCTGCCTTCCCTTGAACAACGTGGGCATATGGGTAGACGCACTTCCTCTTGCCACGTCGGGGTGTTCTATGTGATTTAGTGCTTGGACGCGTGCCGCGGACGTCTTTGTTGGGCTTGGTTCATGTGCCTCAACACCTATTGCGTGATTGGTCGTATCGCTCGGACATGCTACTCTGTACCTCAGAGCCGCGTGTCTTACGGCGCGACCGTAAAACGTCGATGATTCAAGTATTTTTGTTTTATCTCCCATAAAACAAAAATACTTGAACTAAGGGGCAGAATACCTGCTGCATTACAATATGTCAAGATTGGCTAATTCCGATTCCACCGATTCAGCTCCATCGCAGACACGAGGTGAAGGGACGCAGATCGCAGAGCGCGTCAACGAGCTCTTCGATACTAAATTAGCGCCCGATGGACAACGGTATACGATCCGCGCGGTGAGCAAAGCATCGGGAGGCAGGCTCTCCGAGGCGTACCTGAGCCTGTTGCGCAAAGGTGGTATTACACACCCAAGTGCGCAAAAGGTCCAGGCTCTTGCGGAGGTGTTTGGCGTCGAGTCAACCTACCTCGTCGGTAAGACATTGCCGGAATCGACACTCACCGGAGCGTATGTCGATGATGAGGTGGAAACTGCCGTGCGCAAGGCTCTTAATAATCGACGGCTGCGCGAAATGGTGCTTAGTGCTAGTGAGTACGGGTCGGAGGAAATCGACACTATCATCGAGATGATGGAGAGCAATCGTAAGCTCGTTGAGTCTCGCCTGCTAGCCATTAGGGAAGGGCGGACATCCATGGATAGGATGGCTGAAACGGGTGCGACACATGAGACAGAACCTGATGCAACACAACACGCATGACTCAGGGATTGAGCCCGACTCGCTCTCGTTGCAGGACATTATCGAGATAGCTGACACCTACCACATGGATCTGACGCATCCAGACCCTGAGCAGCTGCGCGCCGCGGTCGAAAGGGACCTCGATGGCTGCGAATTCTGGTTATTGCCGTCGCTGATGAGTGGCGGGATCTACGGATCTATAGAGATGATCGGGCCATTTATCATCGCGCGCTACCGCGATGATGGACCGAGGCCGCAGCAGGTTCAAGCACAATATCACGAGTTGCTTCACGTCGTCAAGGGGCAGATCTCGCCGGGCCAGAAGCTTATCTTCAAAGATCGCCGGCGTTTGTGGACGCCCATGGAGCGGCAGTGCGAGAGCGGCGCCAGGATTCTAACACGCTATACGCTCTTAGGCGATCCCACAGGGACAATCGAGCGGGTGCGGCACGAGTTGGAGACACCAATAAAGCATCGCCCCTATCGGCAATTAGACGCTCGCTTGATGGGGAAACGATTGCGGTGACCGCGTTCTTGGACATCTCCCACAACTGGCAAGCTGTGTCGCAGTCTCTTTCCCTCGCCGGCGGTATCATCATGATGGTGGTCGCCTATCGGCCTCTACGCCATGTGCGGAGCCGTGCTACGGCTATCATGACAAGCATGTATGCGTTTGGAGGGGTCCTGTGTGCATTATGGCCCTATCCATATAGCCACTGGCTGGACCTCACAACCGGCGTGCAAGGGCTCGGTCTACTCCTGACCAGCGTCGGATCGTCCCTCCCGGTCAGCCTTTGCTTTGCGTTTGTATGGACGATTGGAGAGCAGTGGACGCGCCGGCTGTACGTCGCCTACGCCGCTTATCTCGGCTCGCTCGCGTTGGTCGTCGCCCTGTGGACGCGCGCGCGCGCCGTGGCGGGGAACGATCTGTACACTACCGTTGTCGGGTCGTCCGGTATCCTCGTCACCTACAACTTAGTCGTGGCTATCTCCATTTCCTACGCAGGCGCTCTCGCGTTCTATGCATTCACACGCCTACCCGATTGGCGCCGCGACATCCCAACAATCGTCTCCATAGGTGTGTTCGCGGCCGCAATCTTCTACGGCGTGAGCGTCGGGGCGCTCACGTTCGCCTCCGATGCACATATTGCTATCCCATGGCTCATGACATGCCTGCTCGTGCTTCGCGCCACGGGAGCGATCATCATGGGGCTCTGTTCAGGTCATATGATGGTCGTTAGGCCCATGCGCGAATACGTTCGCAAGAAGTGGTCGCTCAATGAGCAAGAGCGCCGCATTTGGGAGCGTGAATGCACACTGGTTGCGCTGGAAACGATGGTGGCCGATGACCTAGATCTTGTTCTCCCGTACGCCGACAGGTCGTTCGTCCATCGGGTCAGGCAGAGCTGTGAATCGTCTCGATTGTCGTCCTATCAGCGCAAAGTTGTCGTTCTATTGGCACAGTGGATCTCGGCAGGGCGCGGCCGGCTCTCTACTGTGAACTGGAGTAGCCTCAAAGAGGACGACCGTCGATCCGTGGACGATGACTTGGTGGCGGAAGCCGCGGATCGCGCCGACGCGCTCGAAGGAGTGTCCCTCCTTTACGATCTGTATGCGCTGACCGTCCGCGTCTGTAAGAGACCCGATGCCATCGGGGAGGGGTCGCAATCAAAGGCAGGGTCCAACACGCGAGACCCCGCCTGGTACGATGAGGCAATTACCCTTGTCCTCGACGAATTACACACCTATGGGGAGCGCCGTCTGCATCCTCGTCCGTTTAATTTGCCGGTTGAGGACGAGGGGGAACAACGGCACGCTTAGTCAGACCACGCCTGACTGTGCGCGTCAGTGCTCCGATGAGCTGGGGTCTGGTGGCGAGGGCGCGCAACCCTAGGCCAAGCGAGAAGTTGCTAGCGAGCAATTGCCCATATGTCCGCGCATTAAGGTGCATAAGCATCCGCACACCGTCGTCCCATTCCACGTCGCTGTACGGAGTAATCTGACGGTTGATGATATACGCCACGCTCAGATTACGGCCGAAGCGACGACGCCAGCCGGCTTCGTAGGGCGCGAGCGCGTTGGCTGATACATCGCCGCCAGCACTCGCGCGCGCCGCGATCTCCCCCGCTAACCGACCGCCGTACATTGCGTAGCGGATACCTTCGCCCACAAGTGCGCTCGACTGGCCCGCAGCATCCCCCGCCGTCATGATGCCATTACCGACGAGCCGCTCTTGGGCTCCCTCGACAGGGATGACGCCTGTATGTACCTCGACAGGTGACGCGCCTTTGAAAGCATCGCGTAGTGGCGCATAGTCATGCAGCAATAGGTCGAGGTGCTCGGCCGGATCGGCCTTGATCTCGGGCCGGGTGACGCCGACACCGACGCGCACGCGGTGGCCGCCATAGGGAAAGGCCCAGGCATAGCCGTTGGGTGCGATTCGGTTTCCCACGATGAGCACTAGATTGTCCTGGGGGAAGTTCGGCGCGTACAGGTCGGCCTCGGCGCCGACACCTACCCGACGATAGTTAGCCTGCATGCCGGCCTTAACAGCGACCGTCGATGAGAAGCCGGTGGCGTCGATGATGAGGGGGCAGCTTATGAAACGCACCTTGCCTTGCTGGTCGCGTATCTGCACCCCAAGCACAGTCGTTTCGTCACGGCTAACGTCCTGCACCGTCGTCCCCAAGCGTAGTGTGGCCCCAGCGATAATAGCTTGCTCCGCGAGCCACTGGTAGAGACCCTTAACGTTCGTGACGCACATAACCGGTTTATCGAACATGAAGTGCGCCTCGGTCGTGGGGCCGAAGAACTGCGAGCGTCCAATGGGATGATAAAGCCTCGGCGGAACGCCCAGGCGTACCATGTCGGCGATAAAGGTCGCCCCGCTTGTCCGGGTCGGGGACCCAATCTCCGCGTGCTTCTCGACCAGTAGCACGCGAGCCCCGTGCTGCGCGGCGCAGGCCGCCGCGCTAAGGCCCGCCGGGCCGCCGCCAGCTACGACAATATCGTAGGTGTCATCGATTTGCACTGTTATCCGTTCCTCCCTAACACTGTTTCCCACCAGGATACCGCCTACCACCTACCGCACATTGTACCCGCCACGCTCGTTTGGAAGGGCCGCGTTTGCTGCTGGTCCTGGTCATGCTGCCACTGCGACGACGAACTCGACCCGCACCTCGGTATCGATCCGCGCCACCGCTCGCTCAATGGTCCCGCGCAGACGTTGGTCGAGCCATTGCTGGTGGAAGGGCGCGGGAACGGCAACACGCAGTAACACGCCGTCCTGGTCGAGGGCGTGCGTCGGGGCCAGCCATGTGTTGAAGTTCTCGGTGGTCATGGCCGTGGCCAGTTCGTCGAGGGCCGCGCGCCACACGGGGTGCTCCTCGACGATGGGCAGGCGGTCGGGGCTGTCGGACCACGCGGCGTAGGAGCTGACGGGCTCGCTGCGGCCGTCATCGCGCCGGCGTCGCCGACGACCGGGCGGGCCAACTCTCCGGCGAGCCGCGTCCGAGTCGACGTCGGCCGGCTGGGCTGGTGCGGGGTGCAACAGGTCGGTCAGGACCGCGAAGAGGTACGGCATGCCATTGACGGCCAGGCCGTCGCGCCTGCGCTTGACGATGCCGGCCTGACGGTCGCGCGTCCGGGTCGCCGCCTCATCGAGGAGCCGCAGAAACCGCTCGGGCGACACGCCAGCGGCGCGGTACAGGTTGTGGGCACGACCGAGACTTGAGCGCAGCGCGTCGTCCCCCATCTCGCCACTTAGGTCGGCGATCACGGCCACGAGCCACTGGTCACCTAAGTCCGCGTTGGTTGCTGGCCCAGCAAGGTCGTTAGTCGCTATCTGTGTTACATGAGTGGGGGTAGGGGGTATCGAATCGAGATCGAAGTTTTTTATTTCGATTGGGTTTACTTGGGGTGAAAGATTCTTCACCCTCCCCGCGATGGATTCTTCACCCCCCCGCGTAGCGGCCAGGCCGTCATTGGTCGCGGTGATGTCTGGTCCAGCGCTTCTGGTTTCTGCACATAGCGATTTCCGTTCCGCATCCCTATGCGGCCCGTTGCTCGCGTCCCAGGGCCTCTCCGCGCACACGTCGTTGTCGCGTATCGTCGGTGTCCGGTGCGGGCTCGCGCTGTCAGGCGTCGTTGTCGTCGCTAGGGCTGCATCGCTGCCGTCTGTGGAGAGCAGTCCATCGAGCCGGGCCAGGCCTTCGACGGTTGCGAAGAACGGGCGCAGGTCATAGGCGTTGGTGTGTTGCTGGCCGTTTTGGGAGAATTGGATCTGTATGTGCAGTAACCCCTTTCCCTCCAGCGAGCGCAGATAGCCCTGGATCGTGCGCACCGTCTTACCCATGCGCGCCGCCAGGGCGGCCTCGCCCGGGTAGGGGGCACGCGCGCTCCACCAGTACGTGCAGAGTTGCGCGATGAGGACCATCTCAGCCTCGCTCACACCCAGCCGTGCGTAGTAGACCCACGCGTACGTCGGGAGCGCTGTGTAGCCTCCGGTCAGCAGCGCCAGGCCGTACCGCTGCACCAGCCGCCGGTCGATGCTATCGGATGGCGTGGATGGTGGCGCTGGTGTCGTTTCTCCCGTGGGCGGGTGGACATGATATTGACATGCACGCACCGTTCCCGTATGATTGGTCATAGGTACTCCTTGGAAGCGTAAAACTCCCCTTGAGTCCCGGAAACTCTTTTTGGGGGTGGTAGCCCGGTTGAGTTTTCGGACCCGTTCTAGCGGCGCTGATGGTCGTTTGTTACTCGTTACATCAGAGCCGGACGATTTCAGAGACTAGTCACAACCCGCCGAGTCGTACCGGCGGGTTTCGCGCGTCTAGCGCTCTCTACTAGGACATAGTGATACCTCTCATGCTGCTCATGTTACCGCACTTGCCACGGGCACGCAATGAAATCGTCAAGGATGCTTGAATTCGCACCCGCTAGATAGGACTGTAGTTCTACCGTGTGTGAAATGGTGTGGAGATTTATGCCCCACCCTCGGCTCTTATGTCAAGGTTTATTGCCTCCCCTAGCCCCGTGTGTTCGTCTGCGATCTCGTCGTCCGTTCCCTCCACTGATCGCTGGGCGCAAGCGCGTGGCGGGTACGCGTAGAGCGTCAGGGTGCGGCCGCCTACGGCTGTCCGGGCGTGTGCCCACATACCGGGCGCGGCGTCGATCTGGAGGCCCTCGTCGCCGTTGCTCACCCGGTCGGGGTGGGTGCAGGTGACGCCCGCGCGGAAACGACAGTCGATGCACAGGTCCATGATGCCGGGGAACGGCGCGTTGCGCGGGATGCTGCTGTAGACGCGCGGGTGCGGGCTAATCAGGCGCTTACTACAGGTCGTACAGAGCATCACCGCGATGGGCTCGGGCTCGTCGCGGCCGTCGTGCTCCTGCCAGCCGTACACGCCGGGCGGCGGCTCTAGCGCGGCCTTTATGAGTCGGAACGAGTCGTCGGCCTTCGCCTTGTCGTTGGCCTTGGCCACCCCCTCGTCCGATTCGTCCCCCCGCGCCGGCGTCGCCTCGTCCGATGCCTCCGGGGGTCGTTCCGCGCCGCAGGACTGGCAGAAGCGGGGATGTTTGGGTCCCTCCAACGTCTCAGAGATGCGCGGCCAGGTCGCGGACGGCCCATAGCGGGCTTCGGCCTCTCTGGTGTACGCCTCCTTCGCCTGGCGGTCCTCCTCGGCGCGCTGCTGGCGATAGCGCTCCAGGGACTCCGCGACCGTCTCTCCCTTGGCCCGACGCGCCGCTCGATCTGTTGCCGTCGCCTCGGGGCCTTGTTCCGCCTCCGGTTTCCTCCCCCACAAGCGCGCAATACGGTTGAACATCGCCGCCTTCCTCCATTCTCACTCCAATACTTATGTCGAGTAAGTTGCTGCCCCATCCAGCATCGTTCAGCCGTCGTCCCGGTCGCGGTACTGTTGCAGCGCATCGGTGACAATCTCGCTCATCTCGCGCTCTGTGCGCGCGGCGTGCAGTTTGAGCCACCGCGCCAGGTCGGGCGGCAAGTACACCGTCCGCCGGACACGCGCGGTCTCGGATGGCGCCTGTATCTCTAAACGCTTAGGTATTTGGTCGTCCAGACGTTCAAGCGTCTGAGTGCTTGAACGTTCGAGCGTTTGGGTGTCGGAGCGTTCGGGCGCTTGGGGTGCGCCGATCCGCCCCCCTTGCGCCTGCTTGAGCGCGCTGTTGAAGCCTTTATTCGTGCTCACGCCGTCACCTGCGCTTTCGGAGAGAGGGCGGCCGCGATGGCGCGGAAGTCCCGCGCCGAGCGGGATCGGTCGTTGTACTCGAAGATCGTCTGGTTGAAGGACTGCGCCTTGGGAATGTTGATGTCCACGCGGACGGCCGGCAGCACCCGCTCCCCGAACAGGTCGCGCAGGTCGGTGATGTAGGTGTCGTGCATCTCCTTGTTGCCCGGCCGCGCGTCGTAGCCGACGGGCACGATGCCGGTGAGGTCGAGGGCGTGGTCCACCAGGCTCTCCTGGAGCTTCTGAATCATCTGCAGGAGCCCGCGCATGGAGAAGTCTTCGAGGCGGGCCGGTATGACCATCTCCGCGCTCGCCAGCAGGGCCGACTCGGTGACGGCGCTGTAGCTGGGCGAGTGGTCGAAGATCACGACGTCGAACCCCGTAAGTTGCTGCGTGGCCTTGCGCAGGGTGTAGTAGGCGCGGTGGCCTTCCATGCCGATGAAGCGCGCCGCCTTCTCCAGATTCGTGTCCGACGGCACGATGGCAAGGTTGGCGCGCGCGTCGTGGATCGCCTCGGAGAGCATCGCCTTCTGTTGCAACACGTCGGTCAGCGTCGGCGTCCGCGGCTCGCCTAGCAGCGTGCTCGCGTTTCCCTGCATGCAGCAATCCACCAGGAGCACGCGCTGCCCCTCCATAGCCAAAGCGTGCGCCACATTGGTAGATAGCGTGCTCTTGCCCACGCCGCCCTTAAAGTTCAAGACACTGATCGTACGCATCCATGCCCTCCTCGCAACCGTTTAAGCGTCCAAGAGTTTAGACGTTGAAGCACCTGAACGCTTAGGCACCCAAACGTTGAAGCGCCCAAGCGCCCAAGCGCTCGGACGTCCAAATGCTCAGGTCCTCAAACGTCAAAACGTCTGAGCGTTTCACTCACTGTATACCACAGAGGCGACTTGCCGCCGCAGGTTTCTCCTCAGTAATGCTGCACCGCATCGAGGTCGCTCCTCCGTCGCGGTCGTCGTCGAGAGCGCGGGCCACACAGGGCGGCGCGGGGCGCCGGGGAAAGAGCCAGGCCTATCCTTTCCCGTAAACGCGTGTTTCCGCAAAGAGCGAACCTGTGGACGTGCCACTCTCAAGCATGCGGCCGGCGTGCCCCTTTCCCCGGCGCCCCGCGCCGCCCTGTGTGCGGGGGGCTATAGGTGACATAACATTTCGCACATGCTGTGTGCTGAATTGGACTCGTGTCAGCCGTGCCCGTGCGGCCCCTGCGATGGGGTGCGGGGAAGGGTGTGCCGATTCGGCACACCCTTTGGTAAGGTACGAGGAGTAGAGAGAGAAGGAGAGGGACTATGGCGGAGGGGAACGACAACGGAGAGGCGCCGGCTGCCGACACGGGGACAGCTTTGATGACCGTCGAGCACCGTCAGGTGACGCTCCTGGATGGCAATGAGGTGCTGGCCGCGCGGGTGGAAGGCGGGGACATCTTTGTGCCCATCCGCCCCCTCTGCACGGCCCTGGGCTTGGCGTCTCAGAGCCAGATACGGCGCATCAGGGCGGACGAGGTCCTGGCCGAGAGCTTGCGCGATCTGCGCATCACGGCGGCCGGCGGCACCCAGACCTACCAGTGCCTCCACCTGGAGGCGGTGCCGCTCTGGTTGGCGTTGATCCAGCCGAGCAAGGTCAAAGCGGAGCTGCGCCAACGGCTCATCATCTACAAGCGGTGGGTGCGGCAGCGCGTCTGGGAAGCCTTCAATGCGGAAACGGGCCTCGGGCAGGAACTCGGCCACCGCGACCTAACGGCGGTCCCGGCCTCAGCGGAGAGCCAGGGCGAGTTGATGACGCTGCGCCAGATCGAGAGCCTGGGGATCGCGCTGACGACCCTGGCCCGCGAGCAGATGGTCCTGGCTCAACGGCACGACCAGGCCATCGTGGAGGTGCGCCACGATGTCGACGAACTACGTACACGCCTGGACAAGGCGGCGATCGTGATGCGGGATACGATCTTCGATGTGCGCGCCCTCAAGGCGCGGATGACCACCGGCGCGACCGTGACCGATGCGCAAGCCGCCGAGATCGCGACCTTCGTGAAGACCATCGCGACCGCGCTCACCGCCCGCGACAGCGCAACACCCGGAGCGCGACGAGGGAGCGCCTACGGCGCCCTCTATGACGCCCTCTATCGCCAGTTCGCTGTCACGTCCTATAAGCGGGTCCGCGCGGAGGACTACGCGGCCGTCATCGCCTGGCTGGAAGAGTACGCGCGCGCCGCCGGTGTGGCCGGCGGCCAGGCCCGCGCGGACAAAGACGGGGGGTAGGCGTAACGCCTACCCCTTGCCGTGGTGCCTCCCCAACAGGGCGATGATCGCAGGCAGGGGGCGCTCTAGGGCGAGCAGCACGACGCGGCGCGGCCCCTCGGCCGCCACGCGACGAACGCACGCCGCTCGACGACGAAGCCGTGGGCGTGCAGGATCGCCGCGACGCCCTCCACGGCCGGCAGCGTGGCGTCATCCGCCGTCACGGTGACGCGCTCCGCCGCGCCCTCGCCTGCGTTCATCCCGTCTCCCTCCGCCCCTGCGCGCGGACCAGCACCGCCTCGGCCTCGTCCACGACGCTGTACGGCCGTCGCCTGAGCTGCCGGCGGCGCTCCTCACCCTCCGCACGCTCGGTCCGCTCCTGTCCCTTTATGGCGCGGTCGACCCGGACGATCAGGGCGCAAAGCGTCACGTAGATGAGGAGGGCGGCGAGGACCGCGCGCGCATCGCTCGTGGGGGTGCCTCCCATGATGCTCCACGTCAGCAGGCCGACACCGGCCATGCCGACGAGCGTCAGGATTGTGCGGATGCGGCGCTCCCATACCCAGGGCTGGCGCGTCGCTCCCCGGTCGGCCTCCTCGGTCCCACCCCACTGCGCCATCGTCTCGCGTCCCCCTTCTATCTCAAGTGTACGCCGTTGCCCGCCGTCGCTCACGCCGCGTGGCAGAGGACGCGGCACGCCCGTTTCTCCCGGCCCCTGGGCCGGTCCTGTGTCGCCCACGCCGTTCACAGGCACACGCCCCACGCTTCCACACAGGCGCGCGCTGCGGCGCGCGGGAAAAGGCGCGTCATCTCTTGTCGATCAGACGCCGCGCGCCCCCTTCGAGGCGCGACGCCCGCGCAAGGAGCACCAGCGCCGGCCGCCGTGATGATAGTGCGCGGGGCGCGCCGACGCGCAAGCGCGGCCTGGACCCCGCGCAGCCCGATGAACACGCCGCACAACGCCGCGTAGAGCGCCACATCATTCTCCTCTCTCCCCACCCTCATCACCGATCGCGCTGCTGCGGGGGGGGACGTGCCACGTCTCGACGGCCTGACGCTTGGACGCCTCGCCGCAGCGGTCGTACCGCTGGGTCGTCGTCACGTTGGCGTGCCCGGCGAGCTGCGGCACCGTCGCTATATCCCCCTGGGCATCGCGCACGTCGGACACGATGATGTGGACACTTGTCAGGATCATCGCCCTCCCTATAGCTCCCCGCCCTCCCGACGCTCCCACTCGCGCGCCTTGCGTTTGGCCGACTCACGGTTGTGCGCGATGTAGACCTCCAGGCTGCGCAGCGAACTGTGCCCGCTGAAGCGCTTGAGCTCGACCTCGGTGTAGCCCTTGGCGGCGCGCGCGCTGATCGCCGTGTGCCGCAGCTGGTGCAGGTCCCAGCCGGGCGTGTACTCTTTCCAGAGCGTGTCGGCCTGGCGGTACGAGAGCCGGGCGTACCCCTCGGCCGTCAGATCGGCGTGACGCGGATTGCGCGCCTTCCGCGCGGTGATGAAGAGCGGACCGTGCGCCGGTGCGCCCCTCTCCTTTATGTAGGCGTCGAGATACCCTGAGACGCGGCGAGAGAAGAACATCTCGCGCGGCTTATCGCCCTTGCCCTGGACGCGGAGGCAGCGCTCCGTCCAGTCGATGTCCTCGCTGTTAACGGCCAGGGCCTCGCGGCACCGCAGGCCGCCGTCATAGATCAGCCAGAAGAGCGCGCGATCACGCACATCGCGGATGCCACGCAGCACCGCCTCGACTCGCTCGGGATCGAGAGCGCGCGGACCACCGCGCGTCTGGGGACGACGCTCCAGGCCGACGAGCGGGTTGTCGGCGAGGTAGCCCTGGGTCTGGCACCAGCGGACGAGGCTGCGCAGGGCGGCGTAGCGGCGATTATAGGTGCTCGCCGCCAGCGGTTCCTGGGCGGCGAGATAGGCGGCAGCCGCGGCGTGCGTGAGCGCCGTCGCGACGGGTTGGTCGCCGACGTGCGCGAGCAGGGGGGCGAGGTCCTGGGCGTAGCTCTCCCGCGTGCGGGCGGCGAAGCGCGAGCGGGCCAGGAAGCGCTCAACGGCTACGCGCAGCGGCGGAATCAGCGCGACCGGTGGAGCCGCCCGTGTCAGCGGTGCGGTGGCCATGTCTCTCCCCCCTCTCCCCTGAGCGCGTCCAGCACCAGACCAGCGACCACGTCGGCGACGTGACGCAGAGCTAGGCTCAGGGTCGCGCCGACGACGAAACCAAGCGCCATCACCATCTCCATGGTCATGCGCCACCCCTCCCTCGGTACCCTATCGCATATAATACGTATTCTACACGATCTGAGTGGGGTTGTGCGCACGCGTCGCCTAGTCACAAAAAGGGCTAGTTATCGCAGCTAATTGCCCATTAGCTGCGATACCGCGCCCTGCACATCCGCAGCCATCAGTGGCGCGCCACTGCTATACGGGGTTAGCTAGGCGAGAGGAGTCGCCTCCTCCCGCCCGCTTTCAGAACCGGACGTGACACGTTAGCGTCATCCGGCTCCTCGGTCTGCCGGCTCGTGTCATGAGCACCCGTGGCGACGCGTTGGTACGATCCATCGCGCGCCGATTTGCGATCGTGGCAATGGCGATGGAGCGCCTGCATGTTGGTGAGGGTGTGTGGCCCCGCCTGGCTGGACGGGCGCACATGGTCGATCTCGATGCAGTCGTCATCGCGGAAGAGTAAGCCGCAGTCCGCGCAGCGACCGCCCTGGTCCACGAGCAGTCGCCCCAGGAGGCTACCCGTGAGGGGGTGGTCGCGTAGCCGTTTCACCCAGTAGATCAGGTCGCCGTCAAACGGCGACGCCCGCCCTTTCACCTTCACATGACGCTTGATATGAGTGTCGCTATGGGCGCGCAACGTGACGCCAGTGGGGGTCGTGAAGACCCACCTCCGTCCGTTCCGTGTGTGCCAATAGCGGTTGACCACCCATGCCCTACTCTTGTTCGGGTGGCGACGCGCGCCCCAGCGCAGCAGCATCGTGACGACGTGATGGTCACACGCCTGGAAGGCGTCGGTCGCGACCACCGCCCGGTGGTAGTTCGTCCAGCCCCGAATACGGGGATTGAGCATCCCGATGAGCGCCTCTTGCGAGACGGTGCGATGCCGCCGGATGAGCGTCCCGAGGTCGTCGAGATGCCGCGCGATGGCCGTCTTGCTGGGTGTGATGAATGTCTTGAACCCTAATGGCTGGCCCTTCGTGTTCCTCCCGGTCTGGCAGCGCCCGCGCGGGTACTGCCGCACCGTGTCGGGTAAGGAGGTGGCGTTGCCGTCACCCCCTCCCCTAAGAACTGCTCGTGACAGTTTCCCGTCAAGCAGCTCAAGCCTCTCAAACGCCCAGGGCAGGGCGCGGTTTCACAACGTCGAGTCGCTGGCTGTGGACTTGTCGGTGGCAGGTGGGGTGGAGGAGCACACGGTTGTCCGCGTTGTCTGATCCACCGTGGGTACGCCACACGATGTGGTGGTTGTGCCATCCCGTCAGTGTGGTGATCCGTTGGGCGCAGACGGGGCAGAGGCCGTTCTGCTCTTTCCACAGGGCGAGAAGCGCCCGCCGCCCTTTGAGGTCGTCTGCCATCTTCACGCCAAGGCGTGTCTCGAAGTAGACTTCCCACGCGGGGTCGTAGGGATTCGCTTCACCCTTGATCTTCG